>ENA-UOOK01000500-UOOK01000500.1-fermentation-metagenome-genome-assembly--contig:-NODE-500-length-51895-cov-9.314950_pt1 | contig 51895 bp, 39 predicted proteins | sample MGYA00245777_ERZ724023 | MGnify/ENA primary metagenome ERZ724023 (study PRJEB28704, sample SAMN03018312) | fermentation metagenome | biome: anthropogenic terrestrial biome; feature: soil; material...
GAGGTCGGAAAATGAAATAGGAGGAAACCTATTTCATTTTCCTCCTACTCGATTCGGGCCAGTTTTGGGCCAGGTTCAGGAGGAAATTCACCGTTTTCGGGTCATAAGTTAATGACGGTCTTAAAATAAAATGGCTGTAGTTGTTCCAGTAATGTGGTTATTCTTTCTTCTTAATAATACTGAACTCTGAAAAATTGAACCCATATCCCAAGTCTTTTTGTGGGAAGAATGTCATCCTGAGGTACAATGTTTTTATTATTTCAGATTTAGTCCAGGTAGTGCCACCATCCAAGGTTTCATATGATATGCTCCCTCTATAGGTAGGGAAATCGAGATCCTCATATTCCGCAATGGGTTGAATATTAAAACCCTCATTTTCAGATGAAAAATGGAATGTACCAAAGTAATTGAACGGGAAATCGGTTTCCTCCCAATTTACTCCGCCATCAATTGTTTTATAAATATGTGATACGCCATCAATATAACCGATATTCTCGTTGTAGAAATAGATGTTTCTGATATCATAATTTGATTCAATTGGTGTTGAGATAGTTTGCCAGGTCTGACCATGATCAGAACTTTTAAAAATCTGATTATTTTCACTTGCCACAAAAGCAATATTATCAACAAAATAAAGGCTACTACTGTAACGCTTTATGTCCAGGTCAAGGAGATTCCAATTAGAGCCTCCGTCAGTAGTTATGGCCACATATTCATCCCTTGAGTTAGGAATGTCTGTCTTATGAATGATTGCAATTCCATTCAGGGGATCGAAAAACTTCAATGACAATATTCGGATGTAATCAGGAAAGTATGTCTTCGTCCAGGTGTCTCCGCCATTTATCGTTTTTAGCAGAACACTTCCTTGGTCGCAATCTGCATCCAGGCAATCACTCATTGCATGACTTGACACAAAGCCCACATTTTCATCAATAAAGTAGACCGAATGCAGACGTAATGTAGTGCCCGAATTCAGTTTTCGCCATGTAGTGCCCGAATCGGTTGTTTTATAAATATCGCCGTTGTATCCGACAACGAAGCCAATGCTCTCGTCAACGAAATACATATCCCTGGGATTGATGTCAAAATCATAAGTTGATTTTAAAATCTCCCATCCCTCCAGTTCAATTGTCAGATCATCTTCAGAATTATCTGGCACTTCTTTGCAGCCACACAGCAGAAATGCTGTCATTGAAGCTATCAGGGCTAATTTGTTCATAGTCAATTTTTTCACATGCAATTAGAAAAAGAATTATGGTAGCGAGTAGATACTTTATGGGTTTCATTGTTGGTCGGTCTCTTGATCAAGTGTCAATTTTATCCCAATTGTCCTTGATGAGATATATCATTAATACGAGAATGGACGCCAAATCGCTGCAGACAGTATCCATTTTTTAAACCGAAATGTAAGTTTTCCTATTCTGGTTAGCTCAGACCTTCGATCTTCGTACGACCCTCACCAGACTCCATCCAACCTGAAGATCTGGTCTCCGGGATCAGTTTTTATACTTTCCCCTGACCTGAGAGGGGGAGGTTGGCGATGGTTTGAAGCCAGGTCCGGATATTAGCCTGGATTAAGACATTGCTCTGAATGGCTGCCGGTTATTTTTGTGCCTTATAGTCTTCATATCCACTGCGTTCAAAAATCTCATTTGGATTCATATCCATGAGATCCAGGGTATTTGTGGCAGGATTTCTTTCCTTAAAAAGCCTGACAATATTAAATCCGATATTATAACCGCTCCCAAATGGTATTTTATCCGTTCCAAACATTACTCCGTTAATTCTGTCATGTCCCTTCCCGAAGATTTCATTTTTAATAAGTTCCCAGACTTCGGTTTCCTGCTCTCTGGTTAAAAAATTTGTGAGGGGATTTGAAACAGTTTTATATTGTTCTGATGCAAACAGATCTGCCCGACCTTCAAATACGAGGTACTCGATAAGGCTGAAGTCTGCTGATATCCAATTTCTTGAACACCAGGTGCTATGATGATACTCATGTGCTATACAATAGGGTAAGAAATCTGTCCAGTTTTGATAGGTGGGATCAATTGAAAGAATGATTTTGCCACTTCCAAGAGTGATTCCGCTTATTGGCAGCTTAATCTTTTCAAGCGCTGGCCGGTTCAGTGAGCTTGCAGGCAGGATAATAATTTTAGTGTCTGGTCCGGGAAGTTCTTTTGTAATTTTGGTGAAGGATTCCTGTATTATCGTTAATAAATCAGACGATTTAAGTAATTGTATTTCGTTTCTTAAATAATCATTTGTTTCATAAGGTACTTTAATGGTATTGAAGAGGAAGGCTGCTTCGGCATCATCAAGAATTTCATCCCGGATTGGTTTATAAATGTATTTATCTGAAGATTTGACAATATTCCCGTTAAACTTACCGGAGTGTGACAAGTAGTTGTCAATCAGATCAAATGTTGTCAGGACTTCTATCCTTTGGTTATTTATGGTGAATGCAGCCCTTTCAAAATCAGGAACTTTGTTCGTGCAACCAATTACCGCAAGGCCAACCAGGGTGAGGCTGAGAAAAGGACGATAAATTTTCATTTTGTCAATTCAGAAAGCCAATTATCTTAATTCAAGTTACATAAGCGAAAAGTCGAAATCAAATATATCAAAATCATCCTTGAGCACCAATATGATTGTCGCACAGAAGGAAACTAACTCAGAGAAAATTTTACCAGGTTGTCAGAAAGAATAATTCATCCGGGTCTTTGAAAGAAACCAGTCAGTTTAATATCGGTCAGGTTAGTTGATTATTCCTCGTTTGTATTTATTTTTTGTTTCGCACGTTCTTCCAATTGGCTTATGTAAGTTTCCAGGTATTCGTCAATATGAACCCTTTTTTGGTTTTCGTAAATGTCGACGAACTGGCTGAACTGGAAGTAGCCATATTTTTCGGGTTGGGGTCCTAACTCCCAGTAGTGCTCGTTAAACCATGCAATACAGTCCTCAGTTCACTGAGGGACAGGGTCGGGCACTTTGGCCAGAAATGCTTTGGCAAATTTGTAGCACTTTTCAAGCTCGTCCGCTTTCCCCACACTGTTCCAATAATTCATGGCAATCATGTTGACATCGTATTCTTCGCGGTACATGGCTTCAGGGTCTGATAACGAATAGGCAGCCACCAGCCCGTGCCCCAACTCATGAGCGATGTAGAATCCGTTAAAAAAAACGGCAAAGAACAGTCTGGCATCTTCTTCATTGTCCGAGTATGTATTAAAAAAAGCCTTGTGATCATCCGTCAGTTCATGGTAAAGTGATGTAACCACATTCTTACTCTTTGGGGCATAATAAACCATAGCGGGAGTGGTATACACAATAAATCCGACATTAAAGTCCGGCTCAGGCCGTATCCGGTTAACCCGGTTATTAAAATCAGCCACCATGGGGGCTGCGTCCCGGGTTAGGGATGCGGAATCGCTGTACAGCCTGAACAGTCCGTCCGTTGCCGGTGAAACACTCTGTGCATTAGAGTATAAAAAGCACGTTACTGTGAGAAGTGAAAAGAGAATTGCCGATTTCATGTTCCTATTATTTTGTATTTAGTTCAGAACCACGATATTCTTGCCACCAGCGGTCTTGAGTGTGCTTTAATAATTGCCAGGCCGTTTCATGTCCACCGGCTCAAAAGATTGATGGGCTTCAATGCCGGAAGACCCGGTTATATCTTCACATACATTTGGTTTTTGCCCATGTCCTAAACATAACAACTAAAAGATGTTTATGTTTTTCAAAGACAGTGAATACTTTAATTTCCCCGGAAGTATCAGTGATTATCTGCAGCAATCCGGAAGTCTCGAACTATTAGAACATATTGCAGCAAAGAAATTACTGCTTTACCTTAGCGTCTTGATTTAAGGAAATCCGATTATTGGGGAAACAGCTGCTAAGCTGGTATAAACCCTGAAAGGATCACCAAAACCATATAATTTGCAGATCGGACAAATGGATACCTCTGACAGGCAGTGGAGATTAATCTTCAAAACAGGCGCAATAGCCTCAATTATTGTATTATGCGGGATTGTTACCGACATGATAGTCGGCTCCGTAACTGGCGGCAATGTGGCTGAATTGCCTCAGACATCCGTTGAGCGGTTCAATCAGTTCAATGAAAACCGGCTCCTGGGATTATATAACCTTGACCTGCTCAATATCATAAATCAGATTATTTTAATTCCTGTCATAATCGCTCTGTACGGAGCTCACCGGAATACAAACAGCTCCTTTGCCCTGCTTTCCATGGTGCTGTTCCTGGTAGGGACAACGATTTTTGTAACCGGCAACACGGCGTTGACAATGCTGGATTTAAGCCGGAAATACTTTGCGGCAGGTTCAGATGAACAGAGACTGTTACTGGCAGCGGCAGGAGAAGCGATGCTGACAAAGGGTTCACATGGAAGCCTGGGTGTCTTCATCGGATTTGCATTGCCGACATTTGCGAACATGCTTATGTCATTCGTTATGCTGAGCGGAAAAATCTTCAGCCGTCTGTCCTCTTATTTCGGAATAATTGGAAACTCACTGATGATCATTTACCTTGTCCTGGTGACATTTATCCCGAAGGTTGAAGCCATGGCTATTGCATTTGCCATGCCCGCCGGACTTATGGTTATGGCATGGATGATACTGTTTACAATAAAACTGTTCAGGTTAAGCAAAGTCGGTGAAGCCAATTAACTATGCCATCATTCAGGCATATAGCAGAATTCTTAAATTACTGATTATGAATATTGAAAGCCTGAGAGAATACTGTATTTCAAAAAAGGATGTCACCGAAAGCTTCCCTTTTGGCGATGATACGCTGGTTTTCAAAACACAGGGAAGGATTTTTGCCCTGGCAAATCTCGAAGGAGACCTCAGTGTAAATCTCAAGTGTGACCCGGGACTGGCGATTGAGCTAAGGGAAAGATATTCATCCGTTATGCCGGGCTATCATATGAACAAAAAACACTGGAACACTGTACGCATTGATGGATCAGTTCCTGACAGGGAAGTGTTTTCATGGGTTGACAACTCATATGATCTCGTGTCAAAAAAGAAGTGACCTGACCTAAGGTGCATGCGCCGGTGGGTTTAACCACTCTCCGCCGGAGCTGTCAGACCACCTTCGGCATGAATGCAGGGGAATATACCGCTTTATGTAAGGTTTTTAAAGCTGTGGCATCCAGAGAGTTGCAGTATCATAATTCGATTGAATCATTGCTTGCAGCAGGTGATGGCTGCAGTACCGGTTACCAGGTAAACGTCTGAATTTCACTTACCAGGCTGAAAGGATAACAGTCAACTTCTGTTTTCTGTTTTAAACCTGAGGATCTGTCTCAGACGGTCAGGCAGTTCTTCCGGCCTGTCAGCAATCTGATCCGGGAAAAGGGAGGCAAGGAGTTCCCTCCGGTTCAGTCCCCACGAAACGGCAATGACAGGAATGCCGGCTGCCCGGCATGCCTCGATGTCACGGGTTTCATCGCCTGCATAAACTATTCTTCCCGCCGGGAGTTGCTCCCTGATGATCATTTTCCTTATGACCCTGTCCTTCCCGAGGAAACTTCTGCCGCTGTAAATGAAATCAAACAGGGCCGTCAGATTGTTGATTTCCAGAAATCTCCTGACATTCTCTACAGAGTTGGAGGTGAGTATACCCATCCCAAACCCGGCGTCACGGATCTCATGAAGAGCCTTTTCCATATTATCGAAAAGCTTCATCTCCGGCACGTGCCTGTTCAGCTCCTTCCTGATCCTCAGGGTCAGTGTCAGCAGCTTCAGCTTCGAGATCCCGTAGGCTTCAAGCAGTTCCTGGGGCTTTTTCGTCCGGAACAGTTCCCTCTCCCCTTCGCCGACAGGCTGACAGTTATACTCCGGAGCAATCCGGTTATACACATTCAATCCCAATTCGAGGGTATCAGCGATTGTGCCGTCAAAATCGAAAACAATATAATCCTTGTCCTGCATTCAGGCCAAAGATACTGATTATTCGAAGGAGAGCCTAGACACACCTGCCTCACCTGTGCCGAACCACAGTGTGCCGTCCGGTTCCACAGCTATTGAGGTGACTCCGTTACTGGCCAGGCCGTTATCCCCGGTGTAGCAGGTCCAGTTAATGCCGTCAAATGAAGAGACACCGTCATCAGTTGCGAACCACCTCCTGCCGTTCTTATCCACTTCTGCTGCAATGGCGCCGTAGCTGCAAAGTCCGTCATGTTTGCTGAAGACTCTCCAGCCGGTGCCACTGTAACGAAGCACACCGAAAACGGTGGCAACCCATATATTGCCATCCTGATCTGCAGCGATGTCATTGATGATGTGTTTCATGGGGTCTGCGGGCCTGTGAAAATTCTCCCAGGAAGTGCCGTCAAATCTGGATATATCTCCCGAGACCGAACCAAACCACATATTCCCGTCGCGATCCTCTGCCATGGCCGTAATTGTATCACTTACGAGGCCGTCACCATCAGTGAATGTGACCCATTGTTCTCCGTCATATCTAACCACGCCGCCGCGGGTACCAAACCACACATTGCCGTCAGAGTCAGTTGCCACAGCCAGTGCGTCATTACCCGGGAAGCCGTTGGATTCATTATAGCTGGTCCAGTTGACCCCGTCGAATCTGATTGCTCCTGACCCAAGGGTACCGATCCACTTGTTATTGTCCTTGTCAACCGCAATATCGAAGATGTATCCGCAGACAAATTCCTCAGGAACGGAATAGGTGGTCCAGGACCTGTTGTTGTAGCATGATATGCTTCTTATCATGCAGCCAAACCACTTGTTGCCCCTGGAATCAACGGTTATTGCCGTTATCCAATTATTTGCCAGGCCATCTTCTGCGGAGAAGGTTGTCCATCTTCCTTCTGCAGGGCTCTTGCTGCACTGAACCATAACTGTCATGATTACAATGCAGATGAGCATATGTGCACTTCGTTTTACAGGTTGTTTTTGATTTTTTGAATTAACCATTATTGAAATTACTTTATGTACAATTGGCTAAAGTGGGCCTTATTACTGATAAAATCAAGGAAGAAGCGGCCGATGTGCCATAGAACATAAAGTTGATCACCTGATAACCCTGACCCTTTTCTCGCCCCGGTAGCTTCTGAGGTTGCCTTCCTGTTTCAGGTATCTGATCAGCGCCTCGGCGGTGGTAAAGAAGAGCGACTGGCCCGGATCAGCGTGCTCGTACCTGTATACCTGGGTCATGTAGCTGTTCATGGCCACGGTGTATACCTGGTTCATATCCAGTGGTTTGCCGTCATTGGTGAGTATTTTTATCTCTTCCGGGTCACCCTGGTCATTGACCCTTGTCCCGGTGGTGATACCCGAGGTGTAGACGGGTGATTTTTCGTCTACAGGCCATGCGGCACGCAGAAGGGAAAAGATCTCACTGCCGGTGAGCTTTGTAACCACCAGTTCATTGCCGAAAGGATCAAGCTGGTATACATTTTTGATTGTAACCGGGCCTTTGGGAAGCTGGTCAATACGCACGCCCCCCGGGTTCATCAGTGCGATGTCAGCCCCGGCGGCTGCACGCTGGGCATCAGCCATCAGGTAGCCCAGCTCCTCATATGACGAGAAGTCGTCAGTGGCTGTTGCTATCACCTGGTTGAGAACCGGGTTATCATTGTACCTGTCAACCATGGAACGGATCTCAGGCTTTTCCTTTTTCGAGTTCCTGATGTCAATCAATTGCATGCTCCTGGTGATCCGGCCGTCTGTGTTAACGGTCAGTCTGATCAGGGTGCCGTATTTCAGCTTGTTCTCAGCCTGTGTAATCAGGATACCGTTATGGATCTGTTCCCTGTCAACCCTGGTATGTGAGTGTCCTCCAATGATAAGATCAATCCCTGCCGGCATTGTTTCAGCCAGTTTCACATCCTCCTCAAACCCGATATGGGTAAGGGCGATGAAAACATCGCTGCTGTCTTTAAGCCAGAGGTATTCGAGGGCAGTCTCGCAGGGTGAGCGGAACACAAAATCCCTGACATTGTCGGGATGGCTGTCCGGAATCCCGTTCTGCCCGAGTTGCAGGAGCCCGAGGAATGCCACCTTCAGCCCATTGGGAAGGGTGAAGATTTTGTAAGGGCTGATTTTCAGGGAATGCCGGCCTCCGCCGGATACATTGGCGCAGATAAAACCGAAATTAGCCTTAAGGATCAGGTTGCTGAATCCTTCGGGGCCGGTATCAAACTCGTGGTTTCCCACTGCACTGAGGTTGAAACCGACGGCATTCATCAGGTCAATCATCGGAAGGCCTTTCTCCGGGAACTGGTCGTTGATGGGGTTGCCGGTCTGGTTATCGCCTGCGGCGATGAGAAGCAGATTTGGATAAACACTCCTGAGGCTGTCAACGATCCACGCCAGCTTCGGGAAATTGTCGATTGCAGCATGCATGTCATTGACGGAGAAGATTACCGCCTGGCGGTCATCCGGAGCAACAGTACCGGCCGGTGCTGCAACGGTGGTGCTGCCCTGTTTTTTCATGTCAGGGGAGGTGGCGGCGTGCCTTGTGCTGCTGCACGCGAAGAGGAGCCCGGCGGCCAGGATGACAACGAGCAGCCTGATCAGCCTGGTTCTCTTTTTGCGTCCTGACAGAATGAACAGGGCATTACCGTCTGTAAGTGCCCCGTCAGGCGCGACAATATTGCCGTACCGGTCCTCTGCAACAGGAAGCCTTTCAGGCACCTTCCGTCCTTCATGTTTGTAAAAACCCGCAATTGCATCTCTTACCCTGGCTCCGTTATGAAGGTCAAGCAGGGTATCATTCACTGTAATTTTCATCCGTCAGGCGTTTAGGTGCGATATGACGGATCAAAATACAAAAATATTCTGATTAGGATTTGTCAATTTTTTCTGAATGGCCTGGTGAAAACAGTCAGAAATGTGAAGAGTTCAAGGCGTCCGGCAATCATCAGCAGAGTCATAATCGTCTTGGCAAAAGGATTGAAGTGGGCGAAGTTGCCCATGTTTCCCGAATGGCCCAGCCCCGGGCCGATATTCGCCATTGAGGTCGCAACAGCCCCGGCTGATTCCAGGATGGATACGCCGGATAACTGCAAAAGCAATACACCGGCAATATATATTACAAAGTAAAGTGAGATGAATACCATTGTTTGGTTCACCACCCCTTCGGGCACGCCCTGTCCGTTCAGTTTGACAGGGACGACAGCGCTGGGGTGATGAAGCCTGATGAATGAGTTTCCCAGGTTTTTAAAGAATATAAGGTGCCTGGCAATCTTGATCCCGCCTGTTGTTGAGCCGGTAGAACCTCCTGAAAACATAAGCAGGAAGAGGAGGAACCAGCCAAGCGGAGGGAATGTCATGTAGTCAGCGGTTGCAAACCCCGAGCATGAGATCTGTGAGATCACCTGGAAAAATGAATGTCTGAATGAAAGGGCAAAGTTTCTGTCTGTGCCGGTATAGAGTATGATTGTCAATACGGTTACGCCAGCCGTTACGGTGAAGAGGTAAGCCCACAGTTCATCATTTGACCTAACCCTCTTTAAGTTGCCCTTGAGCAGATGGTAGAAGACAACATAACTTACTGCGGAAAGCAACATGAATATTGCGATAACATACTGAATATATGGTGAATACTCTGCCACGCTGGTATTACGGGTAGAAAAACCTCCGGTTGCAACGGTGCTGAAAGAATTGCAGAGGCTGTTGAACAGGTCCATCCCCCCGAGCAGCAGGAAGATCGTTTCCAGAGCAGTGATCCCGAGATAAATGTACAGGATCCTGTAAACCACCCCCTTGGCCTTCGGATGTATCTTTTCCTTCAATGATGATTCGAGGCTGAAGAGCTGATAGCCGGTCATTTTCAGAGATGGAAGAACGAGGATCACCAGCACTATAATCCCGATCCCGCCGATCCAGTGGGTCATGCTTCTCCAGAAAAGTATCGAGTGGGGAAGTGCCTCGACATCTGTCAGTATCGAAGCACCTGTTGTGGTCAGCCCGGAGGCAGACTCAAAAAGTGCATCGACGAAGGAGGGAATTGTTTTTCCGATGAGGTAGGGGAGTGCGCCTGCGATAGAGATCACAAGCCAGGCGGATGTGACTATCAGGTAGGTTTCCCTGTTGTTGATCTGGCCTTGATCCGGTCGCCTGCCCAGAAACCAAAGCGCTCCTCCCAGGATAATGCATATGCCGGCTGAAATAACAAACGGCCATACAGGCTCGCTGTAAATCAAAGAAACAGGAAGGCAGAAAATGACGGCGGCTGCTTCGATAAGCAGGATAGTGCCCAGCACCCTGGCAATATGAACCGGATTTATAAGCATCCATAGATTACATTACAAACGCGGCCCAAAGTTGAGTCCATAATCATAAGAATAAAATCAAGAATGAGTCAGGGCCTGTAAAGATTTTATAAAGAGAAGTACTTTCCGGGATGCCATACCTGGCTGTTTTATGATCACAGGCTACCGGCCGGCGATTCAGCTCCCAAACCTGTAACCAATGCCTGATTCGGTTATCAGAAGGACGGGGTTTGAAGGGTTTTCTTCTATTTTCTTCCGGAGCTGGGCAATGAAGACTCTCAGATACTGTGTCTGTTCCAGGTACCCGTAACCCCAGATCTCCTTCAGGATAAACCGGTGGGTAAGTACCCTTCCGGTGTTTTTGGCCAGGAGTGTAAGCAGGGAATATTCCGTGGAAGTAAGCTTTATGATTTCCCCGCTTTTGCGAACCACGTGGTTGAGCATGTCAATTGTCAGCGATCCGAATTCCATCAGCGGCGTATCCTTTTTTTCTTCGCTCAGCCTGATTGCAGCTCTTATCCTGGCTACAAGCTCCCCGCCCCGGAAAGGCTTCGTAAGGTAATCATTAGCCCCCCGGTCAAGCGCCTTGATGATATCATCCTCAGAGTTTCTCACTGACAGTATGATGACGGGCTTTGTATACCATTCCCTTAATGTCTCCAGGAGTTTCATCCCGTCCATGTCAGGCAATCCCAGGTCAAGGATAACCAGCGCAGGACTGTGGGTTGCTGCTGCCACCAGGCCTTCCTTACCGGTAGTTGCAAAGACGGTGTTGAACCCGTATGTTGAGAGTGAGATCTCAAGCAGTCTTCTGATCTGTACCTCATCATCAATGATCAGTATGGTCCTGTTATCATTCATTCTGCAAGATTAAGCTGGTTTATGTCCGGGATTTCGGACGGAATTGTCACAGTGAAGATGGCTCCTCCTTCCCTGATGTTCGAAACGGAAACAGTACCCCTGTGTGCATCCACAAGTCCCCTTACAATTGACAGCCCCAGGCCAAGACCGCCTGCCGGCGATCCTTCAACGCGGAAGAATTTGTCGAAGAGCCGCGGGAGTGAAGCAGGAGGGAAGCCCGGTCCGCTGTCCGATACCCTGATAACTAGTCCCTTATTCTCGTATGAAGCCTCCGTTTTTATGGCCGAGCCCGGGGGGGAGTGCTGTGTCGCGTTGAGCAATAGGTTATTAAGAATGAGCTCCACGAGACTGAAGTCAATCCTGACCAGTGGCATATCTTCCGGTATTGACATGATCACGTGAAACTGCGCAAGCTCCTGTTTCAGGCTCAGGGTGACCCTTTGAAACAGGTCTGTCACATCGTGCCAGTCAAGCCGGAGGGAAATCCTTCCGCTCTCAATACGTGACATGTTAAGCAGGTTTTCGGTCATATGATTCAGCCGGGCTGATGCCTTGAGGATTTCGCCATACAGTTCCTTCCTGTTTTCTTCCGAAGCCTCTGAGGACATCAGGGTATCAGAGGCCCCCATAATAGCCGCAATTGGTATTCTGAACTCATGTGAAACCAGGTTAAACAGAGTGCCATAGAACCTGTCTGATTCATCCAGAACCCTTGCCCTTGTAGCCATCTCACCCAGGAACTCACGTTCGATGGCGCCTGCAATGTGTGAGCAGCAGGTATCCCAGAAGGCGTCCTTGTTCCTGTACCGTTCTTCAGCGATCCTGCATACGGCAACACCGGGATTTATCATTGCCCCGGTCAGGGGAAAGTATGTAAACGGTTCATGCGGCCTGTTTCCTGTAAACCTTCCCGCTTTCCTCTGGTTGGCAAACACCCATTTGACCAGGTCATGATCAGGCTGGTCATCATCCTCGCCGGACTCAGCGGCAGGCTGGCAGACCAGGGTATTGTTCCCGTCCTGAATGATGAACCGGGCTCCGGCCCCTGAATTTGTCCTGAAATGTTCCTCAGCCACCCTGATGACTTCATCGGTACCGCGCACTCCTGACAGTCCGGCCGTCAGGCGGAACAGGGCATTTGTCTGATTCTCCCTGTCGCGGACAGCCCTCTCCTGTCTCCTGATCCTGTTGGTGAGTATCCCGTTGAGCAGAGCGATGATGAAGAACGAGACAAACATCAACCTGTCTTCAGTGTTGGCAATGTGAAAAGTATGAAATGGAGGGATGAAGAAGTAATTCCATGAAACGGCGCTCATGGTTGAAGCGAGCAGGACGGGCCCTATCCCGAGGAAAACAGCCAGAATGGCTACCACAAAAAGGAGTATAAATGATACAATGTGATAGCTCTGCGGAGAGGATAGTGGCAGGCATACAAGTGTTGTGAGACCAATTATCAGTATCACAAGCAGATAGTGAAAAATGTGTTTCACTGTGCCTGAGAGCCGGCCCGTCAGAATGCCATTCATGCGGTTCTTGTTTTCAATGCAAATTTAAGTTGTGAAAGGGTATAATGATTTCTTACTGTGCGGCTAATTTGGCGACTGTTTCATAAAGACTTTATCAATAATCAGGCTGATAGTGAAAAGAATTTATAAAGGAGACCGGCAGGCGGCCGACATAAGCTGAAGGCGCTAAAAATCAGTGATTTAATAACAGATACAGCATGCTTTGCCGCGAAAATGGCCCGGAAAATTGTAACCCTGAAGCCTTTATGGCCGTTTAACATTTTGCATTACACACCGGCGAGGGTATGTAGTCAGATGGTTCATGAAGAAATGGATCCTATATAGTATTTCTGTATTGTTGTCATTGAATGCCTGGGGGCAGAGCTGCTCAATTCTATCAAAGGCCAACAACATAACCCCGGATAAACTTTGTTCACCGGTGACCGCCACCTGGACCGTAAGCTATACGGGTGTTGATGACGGAGGGGCACCGGTGGCAATTAGGTTTGACTGGAACAATGGCAATATTGAAACCCTGTCTGCCACTGAAACTTCCCCGGGTGTGTTTGAAGCAACTTCAATAAACACCTATACCTCAGCAGGAAGTATCTGCAACTACCACCCGCAGGCCACACTGGTGGTTGACGGGGTACTGTGCACCTCATCATCCCAGGAACAGATAGTGACAGTATGGGATGATGATGATCACAATGGAGGCCATATGCATATCAATCCGCTGGTCTACCCGATCTGTTTCGGCAACAGCGCCAACGTCCGTTTCCAGGACCTTACGCAGTTTAACTGTGTGCCTCCGCAGGAAAGGGATAATCCCAACGTCAGCACCAGGTGGATACAGTGGGTCTATGGTACAGACATCACAATGACCGGTATTCCGGTTACTGTTGACGGTCACAGCAGGACATTTCCCTACGTTGACAATGTTATCACACTTACCGGCCCGGTGACCGGTTCCGGAGAATGGTCTGATGTTATTTTCGTAGCAAATGACAAGCTGATAGGTCAGTACTTTGAGGTTACCCTGCGTAACTGGAACTACTGTAATCCGTACGATGACCCGACAATCCCTGGTTTGCCGCATGACCGTGTAAACGGTGACCATCCGCCGGTAGTCACCACCGCAAGGATATTGATTGTACCCTACCCTGATGCGACCATCATGCCGGTTGACCCGATGTGCGCAAATGCCTCACCGGTAGCCCTGACGGGGCATGATCCGGGAGGCACATGGACCGGAAGCGGGGTGAGCGGCAACATATTTGATCCCTCACTTGCCGGGCCCGGCAGCCACACCATAAGGCATGAGATTGTAAATGCCGACGGATGCCGGGATGATGATCAGACAACAATTACCGTTTACCCCGTTCCCGATGCCACGATAATCACGGCCGGGATCGCCTGTTCAACCGACCCGGTTATTGTACTTCAGGCAAATGACCCGGGGGGCGTATGGTCCGGCACCGGTGTCTCGGGAAATCTTTTCTATCCGGCGGTGGCCGGATCGGGAAACCACCTGATAACTTACTCCATCACCGATGCCAACGGCTGTACTGATACTGATTCAGCGATCCTCACCGTTGCAACGCCTGACGCTACCATCACCCCGCTGGATACCCTCTGCGAAGACAGTCCGTCAGTCCTGCTGACGGCGCATGACCTGGGAGGGGTCTGGTCAGGGCCGGGGGTAGTGGGCAACAGGTTTGTGCCTGCTCTCGCCGGCACAGGGAACCATATTATCAAATATGAAATCCTGAACACTGACTGCGCTGCGGTTGACACGGCCGTGGTAACAGTCATGGCGCTGCCTTCAATAATAATTGATGATCCGGGGACCCTCTTCCTCAATGGTCCGCCGGTGGCGCTGACGGCCTACCCCACCGGAGGCACATGGTCAGGGCCGGGCATGACAGGCAATCTGTTTGATCCGTCTGAAGCCGGGCTTGGCAATCACATGCTTACCTATTCAATTCCTCCCGAGAGCTGGGGATGTGCAGCACAACGCGATGTATATGTCAGCGTGATCATGCCGCCGATGCCTGTGGCCGACTTTGAAGGAGAAACATCGGGATGCGCCCCGCTCACCGTTCAGTTTATAAACAAGAGCCAGCACGGCGAGAGCTACACGTGGGATTTCGGTGACAGACAGTATTCATCTGAAAAGGATCCTGTGCACACTTATTTTGTTCCCGGGACATACCTGGTGAAGCTCACCGTCCACAACATTGCGGGTGAATCGGTTCGTAACGGAGTTATAGAGGTTTACCAGAATCCGTCAGCCATTTTCGATGCCTATCCCAAAAACGTTGTAAACAATGAGCAGATAGTTATTTTCTACAGTTATTCATACTTCGCCGGATCATGGCTGTGGAGATTTGGCGACGGGGAGACCTCCACTGAGGAGAATCCTTACCACAAATATGTGTCGCCCGGGTCATATACAGTTTCACTTCTTGTCTCCACACAAGAGGGCTGTATTGATTCGGCGGTGATGGAGACGCCGGTACTGGTTGAGTGGAAGGAGGGAACCCTGAAGTTTCCCAATGTTTTCAAGTGGAACGGTACCGGGCCCACCGGAGGAGAATGGTCGGAGGGTGTGTATCCCTCAATGGATGAGGTTTTCAGACCGTTTTTTGAGAATGTCATGGAATACACACTCCAGATATTCAACAGGTGGGGTGTGCTGATCTATGAGAGCAATAACCTTAAGAAGGGATGGGACGGTTACTTTGGAAACGGTAACCTTGCTCCCCAGGGTGTATATGTCTGGAAGGCATCAGGAAGGTATGCCGACGGTGAATATTTCGACATGGTGGGGGATGTGACCTTCCTGCACTAACTGAAGGTTACCGCTTCTCCCGGTGTAATGCCCATAATGCGGGATCATCTCTAAGAAGATGGAGAGAATGATTTTCTACTCCAGCTCTTTCTGAAAAATCCTGAATTTCTTGACCACCTTGCAGCCAATCCGTTCGTATTCACCTCTCATTCTCATATTGTCTTCGAGGACGAGGTGGCTGTCTATGGTCTCCATTCTGCTGTTGATGGCATCACGGAGTATCTTCACGCCCATCAGCACGTCAATGCCCTTTCCCCTGAACTCCTTTTTGACTCCGCCGAGCATCATCATCAGCTTTCTTGAACGTTTTGATTCTCTGAGGATTCTGAAGATCCCGAACGGGAGAAGTCTTCCCCTGCAGGCTTTAATGCCGGCGCTCAGGTCGGGCATTCCTATGGCAAATCCTATCACTTCTCCATCCTTCTTCACGGCCTTAATGAACTTCGGATCAAGTATGGGAAGATAACGTGCCGCGAAGTCTTTTTTCTCCTTGTCATTCAGCGGAACAAACCCGTAAATCTCCGCGAAAGTGTCATTCATCACCTCAAGGATGGGAATGATAAAGGGTTTCAGTTGTTTCTTGGCAGTGAATTCAATGATTTCGAAATCCCTGCTTTTGGTAATCCTGTCAAGGACCCGTTCATAGACAACCGGGAACTCCCTGGGTATTTCTCCAAGATAGTTTACCAGGTCGATTTTTTTCGTATATCCCTCATTCTCTATCAGCTCAAACATGTATGGAGAATTATTGGCAGCTGTAATGAACAACGGATACTGGAATCCTTCAATCTGGAATCCCTGCGGGTCCTTGTCGGAAAAACCAAGTGGCCCGACAAGCTTTGACATGCCGTTTTCCTTTGCCCACTGTTCGATGCGGCTGATCAGGGCATGAAAAACATCAGCGTCATTATAGCACTCCATAAAGCAGAACCGTCCGTGGTTCTCGTGGTTGATCTCATTATACCTCCGGTTGATGATTCCCATAATCCTGCCTACAGGCTTGTTGTCCCTGTAGGCCGTCAGGAGGAGGGCGTCAGCATACCCGAAAGACTTGTTCTTCTTTTTGTCATAAAGCTCCCACTCATCCATATAAATTGGTGGAAGCCAGTCAGGTTCGTTCCAGTGAACCTTTTCAGGCAGATAGATGAAATCACGGAGATCCTTGCGCGTGATTACCTCTTTAACGGTAATTTCTCCCATTTCAGTCAGGTTGGGTTGTGATAAAGATAGTTTAAGTTTTTTCTCTGGCTTCTTTTTTGTCAATATTATCAGCCACCCGGAGCAATTGCCTGGTATCAAGGATATTGACAAAAAAGAGCGCAATTACCACAACAAAAGCGGAGTAGTTTAGTGATCCCGGAAAAAGAACCTCTGCGATCATTATCAGCCCGATGATTATTCTGACCTCTGTGGGCCCCACTTTCCCCGAGTCGATTGAATACCTGCCAGTGATACTGAATCTGATGAGTGCAATTATAATTTCCCATCCGTAGAGCACAACAAAGCCATATCCCAGCAGTTTCCAGGTGCCTTCAGCATAAACGATGTAACCTAAACCTATCAGTATGATGCTTATCCAGTCAATTGTTATGTCAAGTGTAAACCCGTATTTTTTTCTCGGTTTATTCCTGTAATATGCAAGCCTTCCGTCGAGGGAATCTCCGAACCAGCTTACTGCAAAGCCAAGTAATCCCAGCAGGAGGAAATTCCTGTTGAAGAACGAGGCAAGGATGAAGCTGCCACATACGATCATGTTTCCGAAAAACCCGATACCGGTCAGCATGTTTGATGTGATGAAGGCCGGGATCCGTTGTACCAGCCAGGAGATGGCCATCTCTTCCTGCCTCTTGAGGAGATTGGTTCTTGGCCTGTCACTGAAGACATTCCTGAGAACCTCTCCGTTGAAAAGTGATTTAAGGTTATTCCTGGTTGTCATGACAGTGATTTGACTTCTAAGTTAAATTAAATTACCATGAACGAACTTTTCCGGCATAGGCATTTCATAGACTTTTTTTCTGAGGTACTCACCCAGCGAAGAAGCGTCAGTGAAGCGTGACTGTTCATCGACGCTGATTATTTCACCGATGCCGATTCTCTGTTGACTTCCCCTTTTGTTAAATACTTCTGACGGCAGTCTCAGCAGTCGTACTCTCCAGTTGATCAGTCCGAGGAAGTAAAAAAAAGCAGAATTCATGTCAAAAAACCTTATTGGCAGCACCGGCACCTTCACTGAGTGAATCAGGTGGAGGATGCTTTCCTGCCACGGGCGGTCCCTTACTTTCATGTCTCTCAGGCTGAAGTCGGAGACAGCTCCCGAGGGGAAGAATCCCAGTGGATGCCCGGCGCCGAGATGTCCGATGGCTTCCCTTATACCTCTGATGCTGGCAGCCTTGATGCCGTGCTTTTTATTGCCTGTGGGCACTACCGGGATAAAGTTGACATCGAGGGTTTTTATCAGGGAGAGGAGTTTGTTGACAATGAATTTGTAATCGGGCCTTATCCTGGCCATCATATCAATGGTCATGATTCCGTCGAGCCCGCCGTATGGATGGTTTGACACGGTTATAAAGGCACCTCCGGGCAGGTCTCTAAGCCTTTCTGGGTTGCCGACCACGTAGCTGACTCCTACATCTTTAAGCAGCCTGGTGGTGAATTCTGGCCCGTTCCATGCTCCTGAATTGTCATATACCCTGTTGACTTTGTCGATTGCCAGGAAACGGATCATCCATTCCGCAAAGCGCTGCCCTTTAGCGCCCCTGAACAGAAATGACAACGGTTCGAGATCTTTTGGCTCAATTACCTTCATGGCATAAATCCCAAATTTACTAAATAATAATCACCAAACCATGGAGGTTAATTTGCTGCCATGTTAAAGAGGATGAGCAATGAAATGGAATTCATGTTTCAAAAACAATATATTTGGGCCGTGTTTCCGCAGAATATTAAACATCTGTAAATGTAAACCGATGAAGAAGCTTTTCCTGGCCATGGCGGCGCTTGCCACAGTACTGATCTCCTGCCAGAGTGACAGATCAACCGGCCCGACTGATCTCGCAAAGAACAGTATTATTCCAAAACCAGTGTCGGTGACCTCTACTGGCGGGACATTCATGCTAACCCGGAAGAGTGACATCATTGTGATGCCGGGCAGTCCGGAAGAAGTTGCCGGTATTGGCCATTACCTGGCCGGCAGATTGAATCCCTCAACCGGGCTCGGGCTTAAAGTGATCACTGATGGAGGCAAACCCGGGAAGGGAGACATTCAGCTTGTCATTAGCGAAGCTGACTCCACTCTTGGCGACGAAGGCTACGAGCTTATCATCACCGGGAAGCTGTTGACACTGACTGCAGCCGGGCCTGCCGGGTTATTCCGTGGCATCCAGACCATAAGGCAACTGTTTGTTCCTGAGATTGAGTCTGATACGGTTCAGCCCGGGCCATGGACCATACCCACCGGAACCATACGTGACTGGCCTGAATACGGGCATCGCGGAGAGATGCTTGACGTTGCGCGCCATTTCTTCAGCCCGGAGGATGTAAGGAGATTTATTGATCACCTGGCACTTTATAAAATGAATGTTCTTCATCTCCATCTATCCGATGACCAGGGCTGGAGAATCGAGATAAAATCCTGGCCAAACCTTACCGCCCATGGAAGTAAAACCGAAGTTGGCGGTGGCGAAGGAGGATATTTCACCCAGGAGGAATATTCAGATATCGTAAAGTACGCCAGTGAGAGATACATTACAATCATTCCTGAGATTGATATGCCCAGTCATACAAACGCAGCTCTCTCATCCTATCCGGAGCTCAATGTGAACGGCAAGGCTACAGAGCCATATACCGGAACAGACGTTGGATTCAGCACCCTTGACACCCGCTCGGAAACCACATATAAGTTTGTAGACGATGTTGTTCGCGAGATCGCGGCTCTTACTCCGGGGCAGTACTTTCATATCGGAGGTGATGAGTCACATTCTACCAGGATCGATGATTACATCTACTTTGTAAACAGAGTACAGGATATTGTTGAATCACACGGCAAGAGCGTAACAGGCTGGGACGAGATTGCCAATGCAACGCTTAAGCCCGGTGCTGTGGTTCAGTACTGGGCCCGGGCAACAAATGCAATAAAGGGCGTTAACCAGGGTGCGAAAGTGCTTATGTCACCCTGCAAGTATGCTTATACTGACATGAAATATGACTCAACAACTGTCCTGGGATTGAGCTGGGCCGCTTACATAGAGGTGGATGATGCCTATAACTGGGATCCTGCCACACTTGTACCGGAGATCGGCAGGGAAAAAATAGTAGGGGTGCAGGCCCCGCTATGGGCAGAGACCATCTCAACTTTCAGCGAAGCTGAATATCTTATTTTTCCTCGTCTTCAGGGTTATGCCGAGATAGGATGGACTCCTTCGGACATGAGGTCATGGGATGAATACCGTGTTCGGCTTGCTGCACATGGGAAACGGATGGAGATACTCAACATCGGATTTTATCGCTCTCCTCTTATTGAATGGGATCAGCCGGACATGTAACATATAAAATGCCTGGTCATATTGACTGAAAATTAAACACTATAAAAGATCATGGATTTCTTACTTGAAGGTATCACCAATATCACATGGCAGCAGGCAGTGATGTGGGTTATAGGTGCGCTGCTGATTTATCTTGCAATTGCGAAACAGCTTGAACCATCTCTTTTACTGCCAATGGGATTCGGGGCTATCCTTGTCAACCTCCCCTTGTCAGGAGCGCTGAACCAGACCCTGTCCGGGATAGGAGAGGTGACCGGCATCCTTGACTGGTTGTTCAAGGTAGGTATTGAGGCATCAGAAGCGATGCCGCTTTTGCTGTTCATCGGGATCGGGGCAATGATCGATTTCGGTCCGCTACTTTCCAACCCAAGGCTCTTGCTCTTCGGCGCGGCAGCGCAGTTTGGTATTTTTGCAACCGTGGCTGCTTCCGTTCTGCTGGGCTTTGATCTCAGGGATGCTGCCTCAATCGGGATAATAGGAGCAGCTGACGGCCCTACTTCCATCCTGGTATCACAGGTGCTGAAGAGTGATTATATAGGACCGATTGCCATTGCGGCATACTCCTACATGGCACTGGTTCCCATTATACAGCCCTTTGCCATCAAGATGTGCACCACTGAGAAAGAGCGAAAGATCAGGATGGAATATAATCCGAAAAGCGTTTCAAGGCTGACAAGGATACTGTTCCCAATATCGGTCACTATAATTGCTGGTCTGGTGGCCCCGGCCTCAATTGCACTTGTGGGCTTCCTGATGTTCGGCAACCTGATAAGGGAGTGCGGAGTGCTCAGGTCATTGTCTGACAGCGCTCAAAAGGAGCTGGTGAACCTCATAACCCTGTTGCTTGGAATAACCATTGCAGCCAGCATGCAGGCTGAAAAATTTGTGGCGCTTGACACGGTCAAGATCATGGGCCTCGGTCTCCTGGCATTCATCTTTGATACCATAGCAGGTGCCTCGTTTGCCAAGCTTCTCAACCTGTTCCTGAAGGAAAAGATCAATCCCATGGTTGGAGCAGCCGGTATTTCGGCATTTCCCATGTCTTCACGCGTCATCCAGAGACTGGGTCTCGAAGCTGACCCGACCAATCACCTGTTGATGCACGCAGCGGGAGCAAATGTTTCAGGCCAGATTGCCAGCGTCATTGCCGGCGGTGTTATTATAGGCCTTGTACCCGGTTTACTATAAAAGGAGGTGAATGATGAATGCAGATTTCTTTAAGTCGTTGGATCTGATGGGGAAGGGTATGACAGCCATCTTTGTCGTCATTATTGTCATCTACCTGGCCGTTCACCTGATCCTGAAGCTGACAGGTGGCAGGAAGAAGAAAGCAGAAGGATAGGCTTTCCGTAACACTGTCCGGACCTTTTGGGGTTCCTGGCCCAAATGCCTGCCATTAAGGTGGCTGATTGGTCAGTAAAATTTAGTAATTTTATAAGGCCGTTTTCCCCGTCACGGGGTTTGCGGCGAATGTCGGACCAACCAGTGATCGGATGAAGAATGCACTTTTGTTGATTCTTGTGGCCATCACGGCATCTTGCAGCCAGATGAGGAAGAGCTCTTCCGCCATACAGGAAGAGGATCTGATCATAACCAGGAAATATATAGGCGATTTTATTGAGTACCGCCACACGGGACCGGAGAACTATGACGGCCCGAACATTATCTGGATCAAAACCACGATGGAGGACCAGTACGGGAAAATATCAGCCTACGGACGCAAATGTGACTTCACCGGTGGCGATAGGCTTTATCTGAGAAGAAAATTTTACAGCCCCGGTATTGTTTCCGGTTATTGGGTTTATGTTATCGAAAATGACTCGTCAGTATCATACCGTGCAACTGACCTTCAGCATGACCGTGAGGTGTACATCAAGACCTGGTTTGAATGACTTCCCCCGCAGCCTGTTGTAAATGAAGAGCATTATTCTTACTACATTCCAGAAATTTGACCGTTCTCAGAGCCTGGGCGGGATTCTGCTTTTTGGTGCGACAATCACAGCATTGATATTTGCAAACTCCCGGCTGGGCAATTTATATGACACGATCCGGGATACTATGCTGGGTTTCGAAGCGGGGGACTTCAGTCTGAAAAAACCGTTGCTGTTATGGGTCAATGACGGTCTGATGGCCATTTTCTTTTTCATGATCGGCCTGGAGATCAAGCGTGAGCTTATGATCGGGGAGCTGAATTCGCCCTCGAAAGCAGCCCTTCCGCTAATTGCTGCCCTTGGCGGAATGCTTGTTCCGGTAGTTTGTTATCTTATACTGAATAATAACCCGCAGGCATCGCAGGGATGGGGAATTCCCATGGCAACTGATATAGCTTTCTCTCTCGCGATATTGAAACTGCTGGGCAACCGGGTTCCTGTCGGTCTTAAGGTTTTCCTTGCTGCATTTGCTATAATTGATGACATAGGCGCTGTGCTGGTCATAGCCCTGTTCTACAGTTCTTCCATTGATTGGATGATGCTTGCCTGGGCTGCTGTACCTATGGCGTTTCTTGTTTTCCTGAACCTCAGGAGCCTGTTTCCTAAATACCTTCATCTTGCATGCGGCATATTAATCTGGTATTTCTTTCTCAAATCGGGAATTCATCCCACCATTGCAGGAGTATTGCTGGCCTTTACGGTTCCGCTCAGACAGAAAACTGATGCTCATACCTTTACCTTGGAGATGTGCAGGATTGCCGATGAATTCAGGGAGCATAACTCTGACCTGACCCCGTTGCTTACTCCTGAGCAGATAGAAAGAATTGATGACATTGAGCAATGGACGGGAAAGGTGCAGTCGCCCCTGCAGCATCTCGAGCATGTGCTGCATGGCTGGGTAGCCATGTTCATCATGCCTGTATTTGCGTTTTTCAATGCCGGTGTTGCCTTCCGGGCCGGAATGGATCCGGATTTCTCGCTGATCACCACCCTTGCTATCAGTCTCTTCCTTGGCAAAACAGTCGGAGTGACCCTCTTCTCATTTGCCGGCCTGAAGCTTAAGCTCGCCAGCCTGCCGAAGGGAGTCACCTTTGGCCAGATTTTCGGTACGGCCATGCTTGCAGGAGTCGGATTTACAATGTCGATGTTCATTGCCAGCCTGGCATTTTCAGGTGCTGCAGAATTGATGGATTCGGCAAAGATTGGCATTATGACAGGATCACTTGTTTCCGGTGTTGCCGGATACCTGATGCTCAGGTTCTGCCGCAGGGATAATATACAAACTTTCGTCAGCTGAGGCATATGATGGAGAGAAACTATACCCTTTACTTCATTGCCCTTATTCCCGGGAAGGAGTTAAGGGAAAGGGTACGTGCTGTCAAGGAGAGAATGAAGGACGACTATAATGCAGGTCATGCACTTAAATCTCCTGCTCATATAACATTACAGATGCCTTTCAAAAGGAACAGCAGGGATGAATCTGCCATCTCTGAGGCTCTTGAAAAATTTGCCTCTGAAGAAAATCCCTTTGCTTTGAGGCTGGATGGTTATGGCTGCTTCGCCCCGAGGGTTATTTTTATCAGGATAGAGGATCAGAATCCGGTAAGGTCAGTACATGGCCGGTTAAAAAAAATCCTGGCAGGACAACTTGGATTTTCTGTCAGTGAGATAATGAATGATGTCCAGCCCCACATAACTGTAGCCACGCGCGATCTTACCAAAGAGGCATTCAGGGAAGCGTGGCCTGAATTTCAGAATGAGGAATTCAGGGGTACCTTTGAAGTTAACAGTCTCTTTCTGCTGAAGCATAACGGGAAGTACTGGGATATTCTTAAGGAATTTCCGTTCAGAAAAAATGGATAGAAGGAGATTTATCTCAGGAAGTGCCCTGGCTGCTGCCGGATGGTTTGCGGCACCCCGCCTTCGGGCGGTGACATTGTCACATGATGAAGGCCGTCTCCCGGGAGGTAAAAACAGTCTGTTTGAATTATTTGCGAATCCCGGTTCGGAATACCGTCCCTTCGTGAGGTGGTGGTGGAACGGGAATAAGGTCGAGGCAGGGGAACTCATCAGGGAATTGCACATGCTGAGAGCAGCAGGCATAGGTGGTGTGGAGATAAATCCGGTGGCATTTCCATCCCGATTTGTAGGCGACGATCTTGGAAAACCTTCCCTGGAGTGGCCGGGCAGGGAGTGGAGCAGTATGCTTAAGGTTGTTTTCGATGAGGCGAAACGGCTTGGGATAACATGCGATCTGATTGTCGGTTCCGGCTGGCCTTTCGGTTCAGAGAATACGGCTGAGGAGGAGAGGTCACAAATAGTTGTTGTTGCCGTAAGGAAGGTCAGCGGTCCGGCAGAACTGTCAATTTCAAGGGAAGAAATCTTTCTGGAGGCCGGCCCTGCCATCAATAATGCATGGCCCGGCAGAAAGCCTGCACTGATTTCGATGATGCTGGTGCCTGACCCTGTCACTTCAACCGATGAGATAACAGATCTTTCAGACAGGGCAGGTGAGGAGTTCTTCGACCTCTTCATACCTGAGGGTGATCATGCTCTGTATGCGCTGGTGCAGGTCAACGGTTTCATGCAGGTGATCAATGGTGCCCCGGGTGCAAGCGGTCCGGTGCTTGACCACTTCAACGGGGATGCCGTCACCAGGTTCCTGAACAGAATGTCAGACTACATAGAGCCTGTCACCGGACCACTGACAGACCATCTGAGGGCTCTCTTTACCGATAGCATGGAGCTCGAGGGCTCCAACTGGACCCATGACATGAGGGAGGAGTTCTTCAGGAGAAGGGGCTATGACATCTTCCCCTTCCTTCCGTTTGTTCTCTTCAGGACCGGCCCGATGGGCAATGTCACGGATTTCAGGTACGGAGTGGAGTTCGGACCTGCTTTCACGGAGATGATCCGACGCATGCGGTATGATTTTGAGACAACAAAGGCGGAGCTTCTTGAAGAGCGTTTCATGCAGACCTTTGCCGGGTGGTGCAGGAGCCTCGGCATCAGATCAAGGATGCAGGCTTACGGCAGAGGCTTCTACCCGCTGGAGAGCAGCATGTTGGTTGACATTCCGGAGGGGGAGTCATGGACCATGAACTGGCTAAAGCACAGGATAGGTGAAGAGATGCCGGAGAGTGACTACCGCCGGGGCCGTGCTTACACAATGGTAAACAAGTACGTTTCATCCGCTGCCCACCTGTCTGGCAAAAGGCTGATAAGCTGTGAGGAGATGACCGACACATACACTGTCTTCAATACTTCCCTTGAAAACCTGAAGGCGGGCAGTGATCAGAGCATTATTTCAGGGGTAACACATTCGGTATTCCACGGATTCAACTACTCACCGCCGGAAGCCCCGTGGCCGGGATGGATAAGGTACGGCGGCTATTTCAACGAGAACAACAACTGGTGGCCTCATTTTCACCTGCTTAATCAGTATAAGGCAAGACTGTCGGCGTTGCTGCAGAACTGTGACATGTATGCCGATATTGCCCTCCTGCCACCACTGGCAGACATGTGGAGTCTTATTGGGATGCAGAATGAACCGTTTCCGTCGGTATTGCATGCCGAACATCTCTCCCTGGTGTGGGAAGCGATAGCAAAAAATGGAAGCGGATGTGACTATATCTCGGAACGAATCCTGCGGGACGCCTCCATTGAAGGAAAAAAGCTCTGCTATGGTCCCCGCAGGTACCATACACTGTTCATGGTAAGCGTGGAGAGCCTCTCTCCGGACAGTGCCCGCAAGTTGCTGCAGTTTGTGAGAGGGGGAGGAAGGATATTCTGCATAGAAAAGGTACCTTCAAAATCAACCGGGTGGAGTAACCATGAAAGGAATGATGGTGAGGTGAAACTCCTCGTTGAAAAGATGAAAGCATACCCCCACCGGTTCATAGTGGTCGAAAAGCCGGAAAAAGACTATATAGGATGGTACAGAAATGTTCAGGAGCTGTACCGGATTGATCCATGGATTAAAATCGATAAACCCGATCCTTTCCTTATGCAGACAAGACACATTGCTGATGACGGATCGGAGTACGTTTTTATGATCAATTCGCATCTTCATGAATCACGCAGCACACGGGTGCATTTCTCCACCGGACTGATCCGCAGGCATAACTGCTCTGTATGGAATCCGGAGACGGGCGGGAGAATGAGGGTGCAGCCTGATTATGACGGTGGTGTCACACTGGAAATGGGCCCGGCGGAATCACTGCTTTTTGCCTTTGACAGGGAGGAAGCTGAGGAAGAGTGGAGACCACTGCCTGTGAGCGGAAGGGACTTGCTGTTGCTTGACAACGGGTGGACGGCCGAATTCAGGCACTGCCGCGACGGCTCAGTTGGTGATGTGGCGATTGACAGGCTTATGGATTTGAAAGATATGCCTGAATTTGTTTATTTTTCCGGTACTGTTATCTACCGGAACAGGCTGGAATGCAATGATGCGGCAGGAATGATGCTAAACCTGGGAAAGGTTTACGGAACCTCTGAGCTTAAGATAAACGGCGTGAGCTGCGGCATTAAATGGTACGGCAGGAGGATCTTCAGCATTGAAAAATATCTGAAGCCGGGAATCAATATTATTGAAGTCATTGTCACCACATCAATGGGTAATTATATGAAATCACTGACTGACAATCCAATTGCACAGTACTGGACGAATGCCGGGACAAAAAGTCAGCACCTGCAATCGATGGGTATGACAGGACCTGTAGGTTGTTATAAAATATGACATGAAAAAAGGCACGATCTTATTACTGGCGGCCATGGCTGCTGTTTCCGTTCAGCTTCACGCGAGAGACTACAACGCATCAATGTTTGGCGTAAAGTCAAACGGGACAACACTCAACACCAACTCTATCCAGAAGGGGATTGATTATATCAGTGAAAACGGAGGTGGCCGCCTGGTCTTCTATGTGGGGCGGTACCTGACCGGAACCATCTACCTCAAGTCAAATGTAACCATCCACCTTGAGGAGGGAGCCATCCTTGTAGGGTCAACCAACCCATTCGATTATGAGAGAAGCTTCAACTGGACTGCCCTCATCTTTGCCCTTGATCAGGAGAACATCGGCATCACGGGAAAAGGGGTGATTGACGGGCAGGGCTTCCAGGTGGCCACAAACCTTGTTGACATGATCCACAAGGGCGTGGTGAAGGATCCGCTGAAGTATGACAGACCCAACGAGACAATACGCCCGCAGAACATTTATTTCAGGGGCTGCCGGAGAGTGGTGATCAGGGACATCGTGCTGAAGGATCCCGGCAGCTGGAACCAGCAATACGACCAGTGCCGCAACCTGGTAATAGACAACATCACCGTCGACAGCAAGAGTTACTGGAACAATGACGGGGTGGACATCGTGGACTGCGACAGCGTTGTGGTTTCCAATTCATACTTTGATGCTGCGGATGACGGCATCTGCCTGAAATCTCACAGTCCGGAGTTTGTCTGCCAGAATGTGTTTATTTATAACAATACAGTCCGAACCAGTGCCAACGGAATAAAGTTCGGCACGGTTGGCCATGGTGGTTTTCGTAACATACGGATAATCAACAACCTGGTTTTTGACACATACAGATCAGCTCTGACCTTTGCGGCGGTTGACGGCGGATTTGTCGAAAATATTGTTGTTGACAGCCTGCGGTCACTGAACACCGGCAATGTCATCTTCCTGAGAATAGGTGAACGACGGGCCGGCAAAAAAGGAAGGATGAACGGGGTGTCAATATCTAACGTCTATGCTGAGGTCCCGGCCACCAAACCGGATGCCGGGTACAACTACGAGGGTCCGGTGGAGGATCTTCCAAGGAATATTTCTCCCTCGGCAATTGTTGGAATGCCTGATGCCCTGATAGAGAACATTACCCTGAAGAATATAGAGATACATTATCCAGGCGGGGGCAATCCCCATTATGCAAAGGTCGGGCTCGATGAGTTGGACAAGGTGCCTGAGCTGGCTGCAAACTACCCGGAGTTTTCGATGTTTAAGGAACTTCCGGCATGGGGTTTTTACATCAGGCATGCCCGAGGGATCTCGATGGAGAATGTGAAACTGGTTTGCGAAAAGAAGGATTACCGCACCGCGGTGGTGCTTGATGATGTAAACGGAGCTTCTTTTACGAAACTGCAGGTCTCAGAACCGGGAGGTAAAAAGGAAGGCATATTTTCTTTCAGGTCAGCTGAAATTGAAATAAGGAAATAGCGGAAATTTTTTGAGCCGGAAATCTGACAAATGAAAACCAACCCGCTGACCCTTGACTACTCCCCATTTTGCCATAGGGATGCCACTTACAAGGCTGAATATGTTCCCCTTCCGACAGGAGTGGAGCTGCTTTCGGTAGTCTTCTCGCCGCCACATACTGCGAAGGCACCTGTGATCCTCTTCATTCCCGGATTTGTTTCGCTGATTGAAAACTTCAGGGAGACGATTGTCGAGCTTACGCGCACCCATACCGTATTCTATGTCGAAACCCGCGAAAAAAGTACAGCCAGAATCAACCCTGATCACCGGTTTTCGGTAGATGAAATAACCTCAGACATAGTTCATTTTGCAGAGCTCAGAATTCCCGACTCCTATGTAATGGCAGGGTATTCACTGGGAGCCACCGTTATTGCCGAGGCCTTTTCCCGTCTTCAGAGAAAGCCGGAAGCAGTGCTCCTGATTGAACCCAACAGTTCATTTCCCTTCAAAGGTATGGTTCTTTTACTGGCGAGGCTGGCGAAGTACATCTACAGGCCGTTGGTACCCTTCGTGAAATGGTATATGAGAACATTCATTATAGATGTCAGGACTGATTTGGAGATGTACCTCATCAATTGCCGGAATCTGGATACCGCTGATCCTGCCAGGTTGGGCATGGCTGTAAGACAGCTCAGCCGTTACAGGATGAATGGGTGTCTTGAACAGATCTCCGTGCCTGCGCTGGTTGTGGTAGCCTCGAAGGACCGTTTCCACAGCTATGGTGAAGGCACGGAGATAGCCGCCCTCATACCGGGCGCATGCTGTCTTGATCTGGAAGACAACAAAAGAACCCACAGCGCTGAGATTGGCCGTGAGATCCGTAGTTTTATTTCTTCTCCGGAAGGAATACCAGTTCGAGAAGATCTGCCTTAGACAGGAATTTCTTTGTCGCCTTCTTCATCTTCTTAACGGTAAGATTGTTAAGAATATCAGCATAGTTACGGCTGTCATTGATATCAATCCCGTTAAGGTAGTATGAACTGACAGCGTTTGCCCAGTAGCTGTTGTGTTGGAGAGCTTCCTCGCGGGTCTTGAGCAGATTGCTGACAGTTTTTTCCAGGTCAACCTGCCTCGGACCGTTTTTGGCAATAGCGTCAAGTTCCGTATAGATAATTTTCTTGAGCTCGGAAGCTCTCTCCGGATCACATTCAAAGGCTATCAGCAGTGTTGACTTTTCCTCGGGTCTTTTCTGCGATCCGGCATTCAGGCTGACACCATATGTGCCTCCCTGTTCCTCCCTGACTTTCTCGGTATAGACCAGGTCAAGTATTTTTGCCAGCACATCAATTGCCAGGTAATTTGATGGTTTGTAATCAGCATCTGTTGAATAGTTTATCACTACGGTTGCCTTGGGGACAGTAAGCGGGATGAAGATATCTTTTTTGACAGTTCCTTCAGGCTGGTCCATGCCCAGGTTCCTGTATGATTCAGACTGGTATTTTGTGGGGAGTGATCCGATATAGAGCTGCGCCATATCACGGGCCACATTCTCATCGACATTCCCGGTGATGAAGAATGTAAACGCCGAAGCATCATCAAAAGCAGTACTGTAGATATAATTTATGTCGTCATATTTGATGCGTTTCATCGATTCAGGAGTCAGGAGGAATGTCCTCGGGTGGTACCCGGTCATGTTCATCTGAAGGCTATCTGAAAGTATCTTGTTGGGATCTTTCTGCATCATTGTGATTACTGCTGTAAACCTTCCGATGATAGCGTCATAAGCCTCTTTGTTGAAGTTGGGACGCGCGAAGCGAAGGTAGAGTAATTGCATCATCGTCTCGAAATCCTTCGGTGTGGATGAGCCGTTGACTGTCTGTGTGGTCTCCTGGATGCCGAGCGAAACGGATGCCTTTTTCCCGGCTAGCATTTTTGTCAGGGCTACGTTGTCGAATTCTCCTGCCCCGTACATCGATATTACCTGCGGGAAGAGGTTGAGTGCAGGTTCGAGTGAATCGGGGTAGAATGATGATCCTCCGAATGCGTATCCGCTGATTGTGATATTATCCTTTTCATAGTCGGCATGTTTGAATACCACCCGGGCACCGTTGGAGAGGGTCCATTCTGTGGCACTGAACTGAGGCAGCAAGACGGTTTTGACTATCTCAGCTCCTTTCAGTTCTTCTGAGATAAGATCTGAACCGCCTGTTACATCTTCATAGGGCTTGATGTCGGCCGCTGCCACTTTTGCTATTATGGCCATTGCCTCGGCCTCAGTCAGATGCTGCTTGTCGTCAGATCCCTGGATATTGATGCACCGGTTATCATCAGTCACCAGCTCACGAAGCCTTGCTGTGACCTCTTCGGCAGTGATCGTCGGCGGTATTGATTTGTAGTAATCGTACTTCAGATCCATTGATGGTATGGGTTCTCCGGTCAGGAAGTGGTCTTTGATCAGCGAGGCCCATTCGTCATTGCTGATCTTGTCCCTTTGCTTGTACTGGTTTTCAAAATTGGACAGCATGGTAGCTTTCGCCCTTTCGAGTTCCCCTTTTGTGAAGCCGTGCCGGCGGGCTCTTTCCAGTTCTGTCAGCGCAGCCTCAAATCCTTTGGCTTCCTCTCCTTCGTTTGTATATGCAGCAAGGGTGAGAGCATTGTAATTTCTTGGAAGGTCCGAAGAATAGCTGAGAGAACCGGCTATAAAGGGGGGAGTACCTTTCTGTACCAGTTCACTGAAACGGTTACTCATCATTCTGTTCATCAGAGCAGTCACGAAAGCGTCACGGTAATAATCCAGGTCCCTTGCCCTCCTGTCCGGTTCGCGGTCAATTATCTGCAGGCTCACTGTTGTCGCCGGAGCTTCGGGATCAGTTATAAGTAGATACTTTGTCCCTTTCTTTGCAGTGAGAAGGTTCTCCGGCCTGGGGACAGGGTTCTCAATAGCAGGGATGGAAGAGAAAATGCTTCTGATTCTGGCCTCGACCGAATCTACATTGATTTCACCAATCACTGCAATGGCCTGTAAATCAGTACGGTACCAGTCGTGATAGAATGCTCTCAGTGTTTCAGGGTCAAAGTTGTTGATCACCGCGGTGTCGCCAATGATGTCACGTTTGGCATACATAGAACCTTCATACATCACTGGCAGCATCTGTGTCATCATTCTCCACTGGGCGTTTCGTCTGCTGCGCCACTCTTCCAGGATGACACCGCGCTCCTTGTCTATCTCTGCTTCGTCAAGAGTCAGAAAATCAGACCAGTCGGCGAGTATCATCAGGCAGGTGTCGATCAGACCCGGTTTGTCAACCGGGACATCGCTGAGGTTATAAACGGTCTCGTCGAAGCTGGTGTAAGCGTTGATATTGACACCGAAGGCCACGCCATGTTTTTCGAGAGTACTGAGAAGTGTTTTATCCGGGAAGTGCTGGGTTCCGTTGAATGCCATATGTTCAAGGAAATGAGCCAGTCCGTTCTGGTTGTCCTTCTCGAGGATAGCGCCCACGTTCTGGATGATGTAGTAGCTGGCCCTGCCTGCTGGTTCCATATTGTGGCGGATGTAGTAGGTAAGTCCGTTTTCAAGCTTTCCGATACGGTAAGCCGGATCAACCGGTACGGTTTTGTCCGATGATGCCTGTGCAGCGCTGACCAGGCTTACAGCAGCTAAAACAGTAATTGCTAAAATTCTTTTCATAATCATTTAATTGTGAATTAGTGAGACATTGACAACACTTTACAGATCAAAATTAAACAAAAAAACCATCGCATGGATGGTTTTTAGATTTCTTTAAGGCAATCCCTAGAACAGCCCGTGCAGTTCAGCATTGATCCTGTCAATTACCTCACTGAGGTGTTCCTTGTTTTCAGGGAAGTCGTAATAATCGGCTTCGAGGATGAGGAGTTTGCCCAGTTTGTAAGATTCGATCCATGCCTCGTAGCGCTCATTGAGTCTTTTCAGGTAATCGAGCCTGATGGAGCTTTCATATTCACGGCCACGTTTTTGAATCTGGTTGACCAGTGTGGGGACGGAAGCTCTAAGGTAGAGCAGCAGGTCAGGCGGTTCCACGAGTGAGCTCATCAGTTTGAACAGGGTAAAGTAATTCTCGAAGTCACGGGTTGACATCAGCCCCATTGCATGAAGGTTGGGGGCGAAGATATAGGCGTCTTCGTATATGGTCCGGTCCTGAACGATAGTGTTCTTTGCCTTTTTGATTTCGAGCACCTGGCTGAAGCGGGAGTTAAGGAAGTAGATCTGCAGGTTGAAAGACCATCTCTGCATGTCTTCATAGAAGTCATTCAGGTAAGGGTTGTCATCAACATCCTCATAATGAGCCTGCCAGCCGTAATGTTTTGAGAGCAGTCCGGCCAGCGTTGTCTTGCCTGATCCGATGTTGCCTGCTATGGCTATATGCATAAGAAATGACTGTTAAATTCCGTGTTTAAATATATGAAAAAGGGAGGGAGTAGTTCTCTCTGTTGAAAAAAAGATTTCAGAGGCCGGCTGTTTTCAGGACGCTCTCAACGAACTCCCTGCTGTTGGATAGCCGCGGCATCTTGTTCTGTCCGCCGAGCTTGTCCCTCTCCCTGAACCATTTGTAGAACGTTCCTTTGGGAACAACTATCACCCTGGGACGGGCAAGTGTGAGATCCCTGAACCTTTTTGCCTCATAATCAGAGTTAAGGGCTTTAAGGGTATTATCAAGGATTTCAGTAAAATGCTCGGGATCATCCGGTTCCCTGTCAAATTCGATCACCCATTCATGTGCTCCGCGGCTTTCGTCACCCATGTAAACAGGTCCTGCCGTATATTCGCTTATGTGTGCGTTCGTTCCCAGGCATGCCTTTTCGAGGGCCTTTTCGGCATTGTCAATTATAACCTCTTCGCCGAAGGCGTTAATGAAGAACTTTGTCCGCCCGGTGATTCTGATCTTGTGAGGGTAAAGACAGGTGAACTCAATCGTGTCTCCGATGGCATATCTCCACAGGCCGCCGTCTGTTGAGATTACCATAGCGTAGTTTACCCCTTTTTCAACCTCTCCGATGCTGAGTGTCCGGGGATTTTCCGTGTCAAATTTATCTGCCTGAATGAACTCATAATAGACCCCGTAATCAAGCATGAGCAGCATCGAACTGTCATTGAGGTCATCCTGGATGGCGAAGAATCCCTCCGAAGCGTTGTAGGTCTCCATATAATGCATCTTGGGGTCAGGCAGAAGTTTTCTGTACTGCTCACGATAGGGTGCGAAACTGACACCGCCATGGAAAAAGACTTCGAGGTTTGGCCAGACCTGGTGAAGGTTTGATTTGCCGGTTGTCTTCAGTATATGGCGAATGAGTACAAGGTACCATGAGGGCACCCCGGAGAGGCTGGTAATGTTCATGTCAACCGTCTTCTCAGTGATCATCTTCATCTTTTCCTCAAAGTCCTCGATAAGGGCGATCCGTGCAGGCGGGGTACGTATCAGTTCGGCATATGCCGGTGCATTTTCAATCAGAATTGCAGAGAGATCACCGAATAGTGAGTTGTTGCTGAAACTGTTTATCTGATGGCTTCCTCCGAGAGTAAGTCCCTTTCCAAGGAAGATCCTTGTTTCAGGGTTGAGTGTGGTATACAGCACGAGACAGTCCTTTGCCCCGCGGTAGTGAGTGTCTTCAAGCGATTCACGCGTGACAGGGATGAACTTGCTTTTAGTGCTGGTGGTGCCTGATGACTTGGCAAACCACCTGACCTCACCGGGCCATAGAACATTCTTTTCACCGGCTCTCAGCCTCTCGACCCGGGGAATCATATCTTCATATGATTGGACAGGGACGTTCCGGCAGAATTGTTCATGTGTTGTCACTGATCCATAACCGTGTTCCCTGCCCCATTCTGTATCCTTTGACGCTGAAACAATCCTGGTCAGGATCTCCTGCTGGGTTTCTGCAGGGTATTTTCTGAACAGGTCAATCTGGGAGAGTCGTTTGGTATTGATCCATTTAATTACAGAAGGGATGAATGGCATCGGGTAAGTTTTGTTCAAAGATAGCTAAAGAATACGGAGTTCATCTGAAAATATCTTTCAGGACCTGGAGGGAGCGCATCTCCCTGATGCCCGGGAGGTGGAGTTTGTAATACTTCACCATCCTGGCCAGCAGTTCGGAACGTTCTTCGCCCGACAACCTCAGTGATGCCAGGTCTTCAGCGGACATCTGCAGGAGCAGGTTCAGCACCCGTGCCCCTGACTGGTCCAGGAAATCGGGGTGCATCGGCTGCAGAGGGGTGAACTGTCCGGTCAGCATGTCAAAGTAGCAACCGGTCATCTCTGTTCGTGTGGGTCCTATTCCTGCGTAGTCAGTAAATGCAACGAGAAACCATAGATGGAAGTTGCTGATTCCGGAGGTCATCTCATCAAGACTGATTACCGATGATTCGATGAATTCAAACAACAACCTGTTCACATCTTCTTCTCTGATTACGTTATTCAGGAGCTCACTTATGAACATGGCCACGGAAGTCCGGTGGATATCGCCATGAATCCTTTTTGGGATATAGGCAAGAGTCATCTCCTTCAGGTTATGCATCTCCCTGTTTTCGTAATAATAAAGTTCTGTATTGAAGATGTTCAGCGGCTGGAAGTAATTGAACCTGGCGGTGCCGCGCTTTGATGAGATACCCTTTACCATAACCGGAAGGCGCCCGTATTCCTGCGTATAGAAATGGGCTATCAGCGAGTTGTCTGAATATCTCACATGATGAAGCAGTATTGCTTTTGTCCTGGTCAGCATAGCCTGAAAGGTCACATCAAAAGTATTAAAGTTTCATAACAGCATACTGCGAAGGGAGACTCTGAGTTTATTAGATTAGAATATTTATTACAGGTCAGCCAAGATGGAATCAACATCCAAAGATCAGCTTCTCAGGCGAATTGCAAAGCTTGTGCGCCAGAACAAAGAGCTGGAGGAGCAGGTTAAGAAACTTGAGCGTGAGAAGGAGAGGCTTCTTGAGACCACTGAGAAATACAGGCTTCTTGTCGAGAACAATGAACTGAAGGGTGTCAGGGTGGCCGAAGAGGAGAAGAGTCTCAAGTTCAACATGGTCACTGTCCTTTTTGCTGACATCCAGGGTTTATCAAATCTGACAGAGGGGATGGACCCTGCAGTGGTGATGGATGAACTGGATGAGATATTCTTTGAGTTCGACAGGATTATTGAAAAATATCACATTGAGAAGATCAGGACTATAGGCGACACCTATATGTGCGCCGGGGGAATACCTGCAAAGAACATCACCAATCCCGTTGAAGTGGTGATGGCTGCCGTGGAACTGAGACAGTTTCTCCGTGATTTTGAAACCCTCAGGAGAGGGGACAGGCGTATCTGGAACCTGAAGATCGGCATTCACACCGGACCTGTATCTGCCACCGTTTCAGGCAAGAGCAGGGCCTCCTATGATATCAAGGGCAGGGCGGTGAACACGGCAAGCCGGATTCAGGGTGTGTCTGACAGGGATTCAATCCTGATCTCGGTAATGACATATGAGCTTATAAAGGAGTTCTTCAGGTGCGACTATTACGGCAAGCTTCCGGTGAAATACATGGGCAACATCCAGATGTACCAGGTGGTCGGGCTGCTGCCTGAACTGGCTGCTGACAACAACGGAGCGGTTCCCAACAAGTCATTCAGGGTCAAATTCGGGCTCATCCAGCTCACTGACATACAGGAAGTGATACTTGACAAGCTGGAGAAGGAGCTGCCTGACTTCCTCTTCTATCACAATGTCAAACACACCGTTGATGTGGTCACCGAGGTAGAACTCATCGGTTGGGCTGAAGGGTGCTCTGACGAGGAGATACTTCTGCTGAAGACTGCGGCGCTCTTTCATGATGCCGGTCATACAATCTCATATGACGACCATGAGTACCAGGGTACTTTGCTTGTGAAGGAGATGTTGCCGGCTTATGGGTACAGTGACGATCAGCTGGAAAGTATCTGCCGGATTATTATGTCGACCAAGCTTCCGCCGAGGCCGGGTGATCTGCTCGAACAAATCATATGTGACTCAGATCTCGATTACCTGGGCCGGAGTGATTTCATACCCGTGTCAAATACCCTTTATGAGGAGCTCAAGGCACAGGACAAGATCACGAATCTGAACGACTGGAACAAGATGCAGGTGAAGTTCATCTCGGGTCACCAGTATTTTACCGGTACGGCCAGACGGCTCAGGGAGGTCAACAAAAAGCTACAGATTGAGAGACTCAAAAGCCTGATAACCGATAACTGAAAACCGATAACCAGTTAATTGATTACCAGAATTTTTGTCACCCCGGCCAGCGTTCCGTCCTCGTTTGCGCAAAATACCAGGTAGACTCCCGTTGCTACCCTCTGTGACCTGTAATTGCACAGATCCCACACTGCCTGACCGCCAAGAGATTTCGTCTCGTAGACCAGGTTACCGCTCACATCTGTTATCCTGACTGAAGAGTTGCCGACAAGGCCTGTTATTGTGACCACCCCTTCGAAATCTTCCCTGACAGGATTGGGGAAGGCATAAATGCGGGAGAAATCATCATTTCCTGAGGTTGCCTCACCACGGTACGAAATTATTCCTTCAGAGGTGCCGAACCACACATCACCGGTGACTCCGTTAACTGCTATTTTGACGATATTGTCAGAAAGAAGGGGGCTGTTGTATGTGGTGAAGTGAGCCAGCTCTTTCCTGCCATCGTCAGACATGAGAAAAGCACCGGAGCTGAGAGTCCCGAACCACTTACGGTTGGCGCCGTCGACTGTGATTGCAGTAACCGTTTCCGTACCAAGGAGATAGTCAGCCAGCCCGGAACCGTCGTTTCTTGGTATTTTGATACGTGACGCCTTTATTTCAGTGGTGAAAACCTTTCCGGGATTGTAGAATACTGCCGGTCCTGTGTCTGTTCCCACCCAGAGGTTCCCGTCATGGTCAGCAGTGATCGAAAAAAGGTTGTTCATGATGTGCCCCTCGGCATCCTGGACCTGCAGCCTGATATACCTGTCGTCGGATGTGTTTACGGGGGTTCCTGCGGGATCATAAACAAGCAGTCCGTTCCCGCGTGGCAATATCACCCAGATGTACTGATTACGGTCAATGACCATGTCTCCTGCCACAGTCATGTTAAGGTTCACCTGTGTGATGATCCAGTTGCCGTCCGGTGTGAGTGCTTTCAGATTGCCCGGCACTCCGGTCTGTGTCATCCAGAGGTTGCCCGACCGGTCCCAGGCAAGGCCGCAGATACGGGAATAGTTCTCTCCGGGCAGGATGCTGGCAAGAGGGGAGTTGTACTGATTGTAGTTTTTGACCAGCTCACCATCGAGGAATTCATAAAGACCGTTGCCCCATGATGATACGAAGAAGTGCTTTTCATTGCCGGGATCAATTGCCGAACGCATCGCATCCCTGTCATCTTTACCATAGAGTATATGGCTCTTCCAGGAATTACCAGTGCCGGCAAAAACCTGAAGCGGCCTGTAGACGCTGCCCCAGGCGTTGTCAACAGTTCCCCCTGTCACACAGAAACTGTTTCCGGAAAAGACAATATCTGCTACGTTGGCAGTATAAGGTCCGTCAATGGTATAGTTCCTGAATTCAATATAATTTGTTGTCGAGACCAGGCCCACGGAAGCGTCGGCCACCCACAGGTCCCGGCCTGTTGTCAGTGCACCGGCCGGGGAGGCTCCTGCCCAGCCATATCCTGGTACTTCGCGGGTGACAGCACCCTGGGGAGACAGAATTTTCAGTGAGGAGGTGAGTGACACGATCACGCTGCTGCCGTCACCGTCAAGCGACTTGATTGTTCCAGCCGGTTCAGTGGTTATCAGTGTCGCAGGACGGCCGGGAGTGACAAGAAAGAGGGAATCATCTGAGGATGAAGGTCCGGTTGTCCCTGGTTTGCATATCATGAGGCCTGTGCCGGCAGTAGTGATTTTATTGTATTCAGATATTGGTTCCGGCAGGTCATCGAGGAGATCCCAGTTGCCGAAATAGGAGAGACCCTGGCGGCTCACAGGTGCGGACCAGACTCCCCTGGCGGTGGCAGCATAAACGCGGTCACCCAGTATGACCACCTCGCTGACATTGTTTGTCTCTCCGTCAGGCCCGGGCTTCCAGGTGTCGGCAACGTACCTGCCACTGATGTCAATCACAACAATTCCGAAACTTGCAGCCAGGAGGGCCCTGCTACCAAGGATAGTCACTCCGTTAATCTCCTTTAGTCCCGGTATGTACTTGTTTTTTATATCAGGGATGTGAGTGATGATCCCGTTTTTTATGATATCCAGTCCCGTGCTACGGTAGACAATGATAAGAGATTCTTCCGCCTCACACCATGCAAGCAGTGCGATTGCCGTTTCCGTCAGTCCTGATACCCTTGAGAGGGAAGAGTTAACGCCGCTTCCCGGATCATGGACAAGCACCGCGGAACCGGTTGAGGAGTAGATTTTACCTCCACCGGCTGCAATTGAAAATGACCGGCTGTAAGGGAGGTGATCATCCCATGATCGTACAGGTCCCTGCCCGGTTACCAGGAGAGAGGATAAGACAAGATATACCAGTGAGATGATCCTTCTCATTTTATTACCTGTTACTGTCGGCACCGGTCCGGTTCTCCCCCCTGAGGAATCCGATGAGCTTCCTCATGGCTTTCGCTCTGTGCGAGATTCTGTTCTTTTCGCCGAGAGGTATCTCTGCAAAGGTGAGGTCATATCCCGAGGCGATGAAGACCGGGTCATATCCAAATCCGCCGTTTCCTCTTCTTTCCCTGATAATTTCGCCCTCAACCGTGCCTTCAAAGAGATACTCCGAGTCATCGAGAATCAGCGCAATTACTGTTCTGAACCGGGCGCTTCTTCCGGTCACATCCTGCAACTCACGGAGGAGTTTTTCGATATTATCATCAAAGCTTTTGCTCTCGCCGGCATACCTTGCCGAGTAAACACCTGGTGCACCTCCCAGGGCATCTACCTCAAGTCCCGTGTCGTCTGCGAAAACGTTCAGTCCGGTCTTTTCATGCACATATCTTGCCTTGAAGAGAGCGTTTTCCTCAAGTGTTTCGGCTTCCTCAGGTATTTCTTCGTTGATACCCAGGTCAGCAAGCCCGAGGACCCTGAAATTGTTGTCGAGGAGATCACTTATCTCCCTGATTTTATGCTTATTGTTGGTCGCGAATACAAGTTCCATAAATTGAAAGGGTAAAAGGCAAAATTAATCATTGCATTGTGACGTTGCCTTGCCGGCATACCAAAACCGGAAAATTATAGTTTATTTTTGTATAGATCACCAGATTAAAAATCTCTATGGTTATCAACCATTTCTGCAGGTTCGCCACAGCATGCATTCTGCTCTGCGCAGGAGCGTTTACCCCGCTGTCTGCAGTAAGCACCGGACGCGGTTATGACCTTCAGTCTCATGAGAAATTGAATGGTGTTTATCTCTACCGGTCAGGGCAGATGGTTGATACTGCGATGGCTGTACCTGTTCTGAAATACCGGGACGGGATAGTTTTCGTCATGGAAGATGATCCTTCTGTTGAATACTCCTTTTTCATGGACGGACCTGACAGTGATTGGAACGGATGGACTGACAGGGCATACAAGGAATACACGAGTCTTGACGCTGGAAGATACACCTTCATGTACCGTTACAGGGCAAGAGGAGAAGGAGTTGCAGGGGGCGATGGTTCATTCAGGTTCAGGGTCAGGCCACCGTGGTATTTCTCACTGATGGCGCTGATCATCTATCCTTTTTTGCTTCTTGGCGGGGGTATTATGATGCGGAAACGGACTTACAGGCTCTATATGGAGAGGCAAAGCCGGCTTGAACAGCTGATTGCGGAGAGAACTGAAGAGCTTCAGCATGAGAAGGAGAAGTCTGACAGCCTGCTTGCCAATATGCTCCCCAGAGGCACAGCTGAGGAAATAATGTCAAAGGGGAAAGCTGATAAGAGAAAATATAATTTCGTTACAGTATTGTTTTCAGATATACAGGGATTTACGAAGATAGCCGAGGAGATGAACCCTGAGACTTTGATTGATGAGCTCGATCGTTTTTTCTTTCATTTCGATTCGGTGGCAGAGAAGTACCGGATAGAAAAAATTAAAACGATTGGTGATGCCTATATGTGTGCGGGCGGCATACCGGAAAGAAACAGGACCAATCCCGTCGAGGTGGTTCTGGCAGCGCTTGAGATGCAGAAGTACATGCAGGTAATGAAGAACGATCCGTCAAAGCCTGCTGCCCGGTTCTGGGATATCAGGATAGGGATACATACGGGAACGGTGGTCGCAGGTGTTGTCGGGCACAAGAAGATTACCTATGATATCTGGGGTGACACCGTAAACACCGCAAGCAGAATGGAATCATCAGGCGAGGCTGGAAAAGTAAACATCTCAGGTACTACCTACGAATTTGTAAAGGAGTATTTTACATGTGATTACCGGGGCAGGATGCCGGTGAAGTATAAAGGTGACCTTGACATGTATTTTGTCACCGGGATCAGGCCGGAGCTCCGGGAGCCTGACGGATCACCAAACAGGAAGTTCCTTGCGAAGATCGAGATGATACGTATCCTTGACGTTGAGGAGCATGTTTTCACCAGGTATTCTGAAATCGCCTCCCCGGATCTCTTCTTTCACAGCGCTGATTATATCCGGAGTGTATCATTGCAGGCCGACCTGCTTGCCAGAGCCGAGAAACTTTCCGATCAGGATTACATCCATCTGAGGCTGGCTTCAGTTTTCATATATTTCGGTTATGCCTTTGACTATAATGATCCTGAAGCTGCTGCGCTGAAAAGAGCTGCTGAAATATTGTCATTTTACGGATTTGATCCGCAGACGCTTGAAGCGGTCAGGGACCTTATTGCTTCGGCCTCTTCGCCGGAACAGACCAGCATGGCCGGCCGTGTGCTGCATGATGCAGTATATGATTTTACTGGAAGAATCGATTTCATATCCATGGTTGACCGGTTGTACAGGGAGGAGAAAGCGTACGGGAAGACAGGTGACCCTAAAGCCTGGTTCAGGGAGTTGGCTTTCAGGATCGGAGAGAACGGATTTCTGACCGAAACAGCACGCAGGCTGAGGTCTGTGAATAAGGATGAACAACTCAGTGCCCTTCGCGAATTTGCCGGCGGAAAGCTCAACAACACTTAAAATCATTTGGTACTTTGGTTTTAAAATGTACATTTGAAAAATCGAAAATTCAGGATTATGATAAATTTAGATTGGAACAATCTTCCTTTTGGTTACATCAAAACAGATTTCAATGTAAGGTGTCATTTTAAGAATGGCCAGTGGAGCAAGCCTGAGATATCGGATTCAGAATACATCAACATCCATATAGCCGCAACAGGTCTACATTACGGACAGGAGGCTTTCGAAGGTATGAAGGCATACCGCGGGCGTGACGGCAAAGTAAGGTTGTTCCGGTGGGATGAGAATGCAATGAGGCTGATGTCATCAGCAAAAGGTGTCCATATGGCACCGGTGCCGATGGAGTTGTTCAGAGAGGCTGTTTTCACTGCGGTGAAGCTTAATGAGAAGTTTGTTCCCCCGTATGGCTCGGGTGCATCTCTCTATGTACGGCCGCTGCTCTACGGAAGTGGGGCAGAGGTGGGTGTAAAGCCGGCATCAGAATATACTTTCATTGTTTTTGTGACCCCTGTCGGTCCATATTTCAAGGGAGGAGTGAAGCCGGTGAACATGCTTATCTGCCGTGATGTTGACAGAGCAGCTCCGCTGGGTACCGGGAATATCAAGGTAGGAGGCAACTATGCAGCCAGCATGAGGGCCATTGTTAATGCCCGCGAGAGTGGCTATGGCAACGCGCTCTTCCTCGATGCAAGGGAAAAGAAGTATATTGATGAGTGCGGTCCGGCCAACTTCTTCGGAATAAAAAACAATACATACGTAACACCAAAATCAGAATCAATCCTGCCTTCCATCACCAATAAGAGCCTTATAACCATAGCTGAAAGCATGGGGATAAAGACCGAACGGCGCAGGGTCCCAGTTGAAGAGCTTGCTGAGTTTGAGGAGACAGGCGCATGCGGAACTGCAGCCGTTATCAGTCCGATAGCTAAAATATTTGACCCCGAAACCGGCAAGGTATATGAATATTGCAAGGACGGTAAACCGGGACCTGTTTCCATGAAGCTCTTTAACAAACTTGTGGGCATACAGTACGGCGATGAACCTGATGAGTTTGGCTGGATGACCGAGGTATAAACCTTGCGGTGCATTATCAGCAATCTTACCTTTTAAGCCTAAATATCAAAAAATTGCAGGCCTGCTGAAGGATTTGGCGGTTTGTATGCTATTTTTGAGGCAAATTTTCTATTGTGGCAAAATCAACGGGAGGAATATCCAGGTACAGGCTCGGCAGTTCTTATGCCACACTGGTTGTGAGCGTTTCCCTGGTGCTCTTCCTTCTTGGAATTCTTGGGATAGTACTTATCAATGCACGACAGCTCACTGACTATTTCAGGGAGAAACTTTCTTTTACAATCATGCTGAAAGAGGATGCACGGGAGGCTGACATAAGGATGCTGCAAAAGGAGTTGGATGCAAAGCCTTATGTGAAGCTGACGGAATATGTACCCAAGGACAGGGCTGCAGTTAAGCTTCGTGATGAGCTTGGGGAGGATTTTCTTGATTTTCTGGGTTACAATCCGCTCATGCCGGTTATTGACGTTTACCTGCAGGCCAGGTATACTCATCCCGACAGCGTTATAAAACTTGAAAAAATTATCTCGGAATACCCGGTGGTCGATGAGGTGTACTATCAGGAATCAATCCTTAACCTTATAAACGATAATATACGTAAGATCAGTGTATTCCTTCTGGTAATCAGTCTTTTATTATTTCTTATCGCACTTACCATCATAAACAACACAATAAGGCTTTCGATTTATTCGAAAAGGTTTCTGATAAACACGATGCAGCTTATCGGGGCCAACAGGTCGTTTATTCGCAAGCCCTTCCTGCTGAAGAGCCTGTTTTTCGGTTTCCTGGCATCACTGATTGCGATAGGGCTGTTGATGGGACTGATGTACCTGATAGAGAAAGAGTTTTTTACGCTATTCACATATGAGAATATCAACCTCTTCCTCCTGCTTTGTCTTGTACTGGCGGCGGCAGGGGTTCTGATTAATGGAATATCTACATTCTTTGCCGTAAACAGGTATCTCGGCATGCACGAGGATAAATTATATTATTAGAAAATCATGGTCGCAAAAAAAGAAGAAGAAAAAAGGACCGGTTTTGCCCTGGGGAGGGAAAACTACAAACTGATGGCCATAGGCTTTGCGGTAATTATTGTCGGTTTTATACTTATGGCCGGAGGAAGGTCAGATGATCCCAGGGTTTTCTCGGAGGATATTTTCAGTTTCAGAAGGGTAACACTGGCTCCGCTTATCGTTCTGGCCGGCTTTATTTTTGAGATATATGCAATAATGAAAAGGCCGAGGGAGTAAGGTCTTTGTTCTTCTTTAATCAAATTATCTGGAATGAATTGGTATGAGGCCCTGATCTTCGGGTTGGTGCAGGGATTGACAGAGTTTTTACCGGTTAGCAGCGACGGCCATCTTGAGATTGTTAAATACCTTTTCGGAGGGGTGGAGGAGAGTCTTCTATTTTCTGTTGCTGTGCATGGTGCTACCGTGCTGAGCATACTTGTGGTGTTCTGGAAGGATATTTTTAAACTGCTGGCGGGGGTGTTCAGGTTTGAGATGAATGAAGAGACCATTTACGCCCTGAAGCTGATCATATCAATGATACCGGTGGCAATAGTGGGGTTCACCCTGAAAGATCAGGTCGAATCGCTATTCGTGGCTGATATGGATATTACGGGATCATTTCTGCTGGTCACAGCACTTTTCCTGCTGATTGGTCATTTCGTACCCAAAAGGAATAAGCCCATAAGCTATGGCGGTGCATTCGTGATTGGGATTGCTCAGGCGCTGGCAACTCTTCCCGGACTTTCCAGGTCAGGAACTACAATTTCTACCGGTCTGATACTTGGCAACAGTAAGGAGGAGCTGGCGCGATTCTCATTCCTTATGGTCATCGTTCCTGTTATCGGGGCCAATTTCCTGCAGCTGATTACTACTGAACCAGAGGCTGTTAACGTTGTGTTTTTCCCGCTTGTTATTGCATTTGTTGCAGCGTTTGTCTCAGGCTATGCCGCCTGCCGCTGGATGATAAACATAGTGAGAAAGGGCAAGCTGGGTTGGTTCGCCCTGTATTGTATTCTGGTCGGTCTTTCATTAATAATATTTGCCTGAAGGTGCTGAAGAGGTGTTCCGACTTTGAAGATGGAGAGGTACTGCTGTTTCAAAAGCCGCTTTACTGGACCTCCTTTGACCTTGTGAACAAGGTAAAGCTGACCATACGTCATCACTGCGGATTGAAGAAACTGAAGGTCGGGCATGCAGGTACTCTTGATCCGCTGGCTGCAGGACTGATGATTTTATGTACCGGGAAGGCCACAAGGAGGGTGGAGGAGTTCAGGGACCTGGACAAGGAATACATTGCGGTGGTCAGGTTCGGGCAGACTACTCCTTCTTTTGACCTGGAAAGTGAGGTGGATGGTGAGTACCCTTCCGGTCATATAACGGAGGAGCTTGTCAGGGAAAAGCTGAGGGGATTTTTAGGGGAGCAGGACCAGGAGCCTCCGCTTTTTTCGGCTAAGTTCGTTGATGGTAAGAGGGCTTATGAGCTGGCAAGGAAGAAGATCGAACGTAAGCTTGACAGTGTGAAGGTCGTTTTCCGTGAGCTGGAGTTGGTTGATTTCAGCGGAGCTGATGCCACCGTAAGGATTGTCTGCAGCAAGGGGACCTATATCAGGGCTTTTGCCCGTGATCTGGGGCAGGCACTAGAAAGCGGTGCTCACCTGAGGTCGCTCGTTCGAAGCGCCATTGGTGATTTTCGCCTTGAAAAGGCACTTTCGGTAGAAGAGTTCAAATTTTTTCTTGAAAATTTGAAACAAAGTGAAAATTCATTCGTATAAATATTCTTGTACTAACGTATTTTGATCATGAAACTTTCTCAATTCAAGTACACACTACCACAGGAATTGATTGCACTTTATCCTTCCAAAAACAGGGATGAATCACGGTTGATGGTAGTGCACAGGGATACCGGGGAGATTGAGCATAAAGTGTTTAAAGACATCGTGGATTATTTCAGTGAGCATGATGTGCTTGTATTCAACAACACCAAGGTCTTTCCGGCCAGGTTGTACGGTAACAAGGAGAAGACGGGGGCCGAGATTGAGGTGTTTCTGCTTCGTGAACTGAACCGTGAGCAGAGACTTTGGGACGTACTGGTTGACCCGGCAAGGAAAATCAGGATTGGCAACAAGCTTTATTTCGGGGAGGATGACCTGCTGGTAGCGGAAGTGATAGACAACACCACATCGAGGGGCAGAACCCTTCGATTTCTATTTGACGGAAAATATGAGGAGTTCAAGCAGACGCTCTATTCGCTCGGCGAGACTCCGCTTCCCAAGTTCATCAACAGGCCAGTCGAACCAGAGGACAATGAACGGTACCAGACCATCTTTGCCAAGCATGAGGGAGCAGTTGCTGCGCCTACAGCCGGGCTCCATTTCAGCAGGGAATTGCTGAAAAGGCTTGAGATAGTCGGTGTTGAGTTTGCCGAGATCACCCTTCACGTGGGACTTGGCAATTTCCGCAATGTTGATGTGGAAGACCTGACCAAGCACAAGGTTGATTCCGAAAGGATAATTATCTCCGAGGAAGCCTCGGTTCTTATCAACAATGCAAAAGAGAGGAAAAGCAGGGTATGTGCAGTCGGCACCACAGTGGTGAGAACGCTGGAGAGTTCCGTTTCAACCTCGGGTATGGTTAAGCCATTCAATGGATGGACTAACAAGTTTATCTTTCCGCCCTATGACTTCAGGGTGCCCGATATGCTTGTGAGCAATTTCCAACTTCCGTATTCCACTCTGCTGATGATGGTTTCCGCTTTTGCCGGCTACAATCTTCTTTTTGATGCATATCGTACTGCTGTCAAGGAAAAATACAGGTTCGGGACCTACGGTGATGCTATGTTGATTCTCTAGCCAAGAGGCAACAAAATTGTTGATAAACATTTGATAATGTGGATAATTAGTGCCGGCGCCGTTTGCCGGCACTTCTCATTTCTCTGAAATTCATGTATTCAGATGCTGATTTCCACTGCAATGAAGTAACCATTTTAACGTTAGATGAGTATAAATGACGTACCACAGTTAAAGGAGCCACGTAATCTACCTGTAGAATGTTAAGTTACAAGAGAGCAATATTTCCGTTGCTGGTGTTTTTTTTCGCTTTATTTTTTGATTTATCAGTTTCAGCCCAGTGCGAAGGACCGGGGAAGAGCTCTTTTGAAGTTCAGGGGTATGCTTCTATCCTGATAACTGACGATTCGTACCAACATATAACCGGCCCGGGAGCCCTTGGGTCACCTGACGGAGATGCTGCTTATTTTGCCAATTACGGACAATCGATAACTGTTGATCTGATTGATACCGTAAAAGCCGGACAGACTTATTCTTTTTTCTGGCGTCAGCATCAAAGCATGCCCGAGCCATCCAGAATATGGTGGGCAGAATCAGTTGACGGAACTGTATTTGTCAGCCACCCGCTAAGTGGTGTTCTCTCTACATCAAACAAAACATTCTTTCGTTCACAGATTACAGCCAATACTGATACGAGATATCTCAGGATTTATATGGGCGCCGGCTCATATGACTTCTATATTGATGCTATATCTTACACGACTGTAAAATGTTATTCACAAGTTTGTGGCACAGGCTATTCTTCCCGGATAGTTTCAGGTAATGCACTCCCCCTGGTTTCATCTGACCAAAATAGTGTAGCAGATTATCTTAATCTATCCGGTTTACCGGACGGGAAGGCTGCATATTTTAACAGTAGCGGTGACTGGGCGATACTGAATCTGCCGACTACAATTCCAGCCGGGCAGCAGTATTCTCTGATTTGGAGGCCGGTGAATCGGACAGGGGTTTCCTTCTCGGTTATGACGATTGAAGAGTATAACGGGACATCATGGGGACCACAGAAGATCCTGAGCTCATACACCGGTGAGTCTGCATTATTCCTTTCAGAGACTGTGACTGCCTCACAGAACACAAACAGAATAAGGGTCAGCCTCAGATATGGATCTGATTATTTTTATCTTGACGGTTTGATCTTCAATGCACTCGCCTGCCTTCCACCGCCACCGGTTTTGACTGTCACGGGGAATTATGATTATTGCGGCTTGCCTGTCCTGATTTCACCGGAACTGACCATAACTGATGGGGCCAACCAGATTCTCAATGCTGCATATGTACAGATTGGAAACGGTTTTCAATCAGGCCAGGACATCCTGGGCTGCACACCGGCATATGGTATCACATCTACATATATTCCGTCCCACGGATTGCTCATCCTTAAAGGAACTGCCACCTCTTCGCAATATCAGAGTGTTCTGAGTACAGTGACTTACAGTAACAGTAATCCAACCCCAGCCACAGTAAACAGGAATATAATCATATCACTTGAGAGATATAATCCGGCCACAGATCATTTTTACAGGTATGTTCCGACTACCCGTCTGAGGTGGCATGAAGCAAAACTGAACGCCGACAGGGCTCATCTTTTTGGTATGCAGGGCTACCTGGTAACCATCGGTTCAGATCCAGAAAATGATTTCCTCATGTCACAAATGACGGGAGGAGCTGTATGGATTGGAGCAAGTGATTTCTATTCTGCAGAAGGTGACTGGAGATGGGAGACAGGACCTGAGGAAGGCACTGCGTTCTGGCTTGGTGGTATCGATGGTACGTTGCTGACATATGCGAACTGGGATGATAATGAACCGAATAATGCAAACGATCAGGATTTCGGTCAATTTTTAACGGAAGGAACCTGGGATGACAACGGATATGGTATTGGAGCAGGCATCTGGAGACCTGATGGCTTCTATGTTGAATTCGGTGGCATGCCTGGAGATCCCGTACTAAACATCTGGGGTAGTGTAAATGTCAATATTGTCACAGGTATACCTGTCAATCCGGTTATTACCGGGCCTTCCTCTGTTTGTCCCGGCGCTAAAGGACAGACTTATTCAACACTTTATGTGCCAGGTCATAATTACTTTTGGGAAGTAAGCGGGGGTTCCATAGTCGGAGGTCAGAGTACAAATTCTATAACTGTAAACTGGGGCACTACCAGTCCGGGAATTGTTAAGGTAACAGAAAGAATAGGGTCTTCATGCCTGGTAACAACAGATGACTATGTAGTTACAATTGCTGACCAGACGGCACCGACAGGTACAGCACCGGCAGGTACAACCAATATTAATGCCTGCTTCATCGATGCCACCACCCTTCCCACCGGTACACCGACCTTTGATGCCCTGACAGCAGCTTCGGGCTATACAGATAACTGCGGAGGATCAGTAACAGCAACCCTTACAGGAACCCTCATAGAAGGAGATGACTGTGGATGGACAGTTACCTATACCTTCACTGTAGAAGACGCATGCGGCAATGAACTCACCGGTCAGACAATTGAACATTCCGGACGTGACCAGACGGCGCCTGAATTCACTGTTCCCTCGGATATAACTATTTGCAGAGATGCTACATGTGGATACGATGCCAGCCTTTCAAACACTAATGATGTAGAAGATGAAAGAGATAATTGTTCGGTGGGTATCGAAGCTTTTCCTACGGATGATCTTACTAACCTGTCAAGCTGTGATACTGTTGGCTATATCATAAGAAAATGGACTCTGACCGACGACTGTGGTAATGAAACTGTAAAGTATCAGACCATCTGGGTTCAGCCTGTCCCGCGTATATCAGTCACGGTTCCGGATACAATCTTCTGCAACAACTCAACCGTTGAGTTTGCAATAGACTCACTGGTAGTTTCCCGCGGTGAGGTGATGTATGATCTGGATGTAAACTATCCGACAGGCCTCAATGGCACCCTTACCGACGGCCAGAACCCGATAATAAATATCTCTGACCAGCTCACCAATAGCACTGACAGCTACCAGACAGCAACTTACCGCTTCAGGCCTTACATACAGGGCAAACCCGGTGACCCGACCTGTAATGCAGGTACAGAGGTTACAATGGAAATACATGTTGAGCCAACCGCCAGGGTTGCACTGACGCTTTCGGATACTGAGCTTTGCAACGGCGACAGTGTGAATATCGAGCTCTCCACAGTAACAACTGCATACAGCGGTATCGAATTCAATGTTGATGCCATTAACAGCTATCCTGAGATAACCGGATTCACTGACAGAACAGGGCTGATTGTTACCGATATTATTACAGAAGCGCTCAGAAACAGCGGAGACACAGCCAGGCTTGTCACATATATAGTTACCCCTGCAACACTTGATGTCAACGGCAACCAGAAGTGCACTGGCATAAATGATACTGTCAGGGTATGGGTTAACCCGACACCAAGGGCAACCCCGGTGAATAATGCTCCCCACATCTGTTACGGTGACACCACAGATGTGGTGCTTCTGTCGCCCACAGTGATGAGCTCCGGAATAAATGAATTCAACTATACCATCACAGCTTCAGACTCCACCGAAGTAGTAGGAGGCAACAGAGCTGCTCTCAACAGTGTGGCCCCCGGTACTCATCTGCGGTTCCCCTATACCAATGAGAGCGATACAATGCAGTCGGTGTTCTTCCGGATTACACCCAAGGTAAAAGGTCCGGGTTGCCCTTACGGACCTCGGGTCATATCAGAGGTAAAAGTTCACCCTAATCCGCTTCAATCGCTTGAGATCCTTGACTCTATCACCTGTGATGGCGGACAGGACGGGGCCTTGCAGGTGATTCATGCACGCGGACTTGATTCACTGATGGTTGCCTGGACAGGACCCGATTATTGGAAAGCTGCTGATTACAATATGTTCATAGCTGAGGAGTGCAGCCAGGGATATTATACAGCGACCGTCACTGACAGCCTCGGATGCACCAGCTCCGCCGCGCTTAACTTCCTGGCACCAAGCATTGAAGTGTCACTCTATTTTGGTCAGTATATCTCATGTCCCGGCGCTGAAGATGCCAGGATGGTTGTCGCACTGACAGAAGGGCAGGCGCCTCCGTATTACTACAGCCTCCTCTGGAACTATACAGACACAATTTACCAGGGACCGATGCCACCCATTGATACTTTCTTCTCCCTTGATAACCTGAAACCAGGTGAATATCTTCTTACCGTCGAGGACGGCAACGGGTGCAGGGAGGAACTGCCCAGAACGCTGTACGACGCACCTGTCACCTTTGCAAGATTTGAAAAGTCGCTATATGCTGACGACAATATTTCATGCGAGAGCTACAGTGACGGCACCATCAGGGTAAGTGAGATATACAGTTACTACATGGATGGCACTGATACTGTAATTGTAAGCAGCAGGGCTCCTTATACTTATCAGTGGTCTGCATCAAACGGAGGAGTCATCAGCGGCAGCTCAACCGACAGTCTGCTGGTAAATATTCCGGCTGGCACATATACTCTCACTGTAAGAGACAGCCGGGACTGCGAATTCACATTTACCGAGACTATGACCGAGCCTGACGGGATTGACCTTATTGACGAGGATGTCTCACTTAGCAATGACGGTAATTATGAGATCTCGTGCTATGGTGGCAATGACGGATTTATTAACCTGCAATTTGACGGTGGAACCGGTGATTATGGTTATGCATGGACAGGTCCGGACGGTTTTATTTCAAACACCCCATCACTCACAGAGCTCAGGGCAGGTACCTATTATCTGACAGTTACTGATGGTAACATGTGTCACCGGGAGTATACATACATTCTTGATGAACCTGATTCAATAAGCATTGCAGTATCAACATCCCATACACCTGGCAATGCATACAATATCGGCTGCAACGGCGGTAATGGTACTATTGATATCACCGTAGCCGGTGGAAGCGGCCCGGGAACCTATTCGTACCAATGGACAAAAGCCGGAGATCAGTTATGGACAAGCAATCAGGAGGACCTGACTGTCAAGGCAGGGACATATCTGTTGCAGGTTACTGATGTTAACGGATGTACCAACACCAGGACTATAGAGATAACCGAGCCTGACTCATTGAGCCTGTCTCTCGTAGTGTCTGACATAACCTGCCTGAATGCTCCGGCATACGATGATGGTTCTATCGACCTCACGGTAAGCGGCGGGAAATCACCTTATACATATTCATGGACAGGCCCTGAAGGCTTTACATCATCTCTGGAAGACATCTCTTCACTCGCGGTAGGCAGTTATACAGTCACTGTTACCGACGCATACGGATGCAGCAGCACAGGGGATGCCCTTCTCATACTGCCTCAACCTATCTCGCTTGAATCACGCATGTCAGATTATAACGGGTTCAGCGTAAGTTGCCTGGGAAAGAGAGATGGATGGCTTCGGATCATTCCGCAGAACGGTATGGCTCCGTATAACTATTCATGGAGCGGGCCTGCAGGATTCACAGCTGATACTGATTCGATCTACACTCTGAGTGAGGGGACCTATACGGTGACTGTGACCGACATGCACTTCTGTTCCGTGACACAGGATATTAGACTGGACTCGCCAGGGCGGCTCAGTATGACACTGAGTATCGGTCTGAGCAATGGCGGCAACTTCAATATCAACTGCCATGGAGCTTCAACAGGAATGGTTAA
>ENA-UOOK01000502-UOOK01000502.1-fermentation-metagenome-genome-assembly--contig:-NODE-502-length-51803-cov-5.494299_pt1 | contig 51803 bp, 46 predicted proteins | sample MGYA00245777_ERZ724023 | MGnify/ENA primary metagenome ERZ724023 (study PRJEB28704, sample SAMN03018312) | fermentation metagenome | biome: anthropogenic terrestrial biome; feature: soil; material...
GACGCGCTCATACGGGATAAAGGCCGGGCCGTGATCGCCATCGACGGCCAGAGCGGCGCTGGCAAAACCACCCTGGCCGGCCTCCTGGCGGATCGCTATGGCGGCCGGGTGTTCCATGCGGATGATTACTTCCTCCAGCCCGGCCAGCGCACGCCCGAGCGCCTGGCCCAAGCGGGCGGCAACTTTGACCGGGAACGCTTTACCCTGGAGGTGATCGCCCCCGTGCGCGAGGGCCGGCACGCTTATGTGCGGCGCTTCGATTGCCAGAGCGGCCAACTGCAGCCGCCCAAGGCCATCCCCTTTGCCCCGGTCTCCATCATCGAGGGCAGCTATTGCCTGCACCCCGCCCTGGGGCCCTATTACGACCTGGCCATCTACCTGAAGGCGGAGGCAGCCGCCCAGCGCAGCCGCTTGCAAAAGCGTTACGACGCGGCCCGCTTCCAGCGCGCCATGGCGGAGTGGGTGCCTGCGGAGAACGCCTATGCCAAGGCCTTTAATATTCCCGAAAAGTGTGACTTTGTGCTGGCGATGTCATAAGTTAACGTTATAGCAAAGTCCGTTTTTAATGGAAAATGAAAATTCCCCGCAAATCTATTGCATCTTGTCCGAAAATGCAATAAGATAAGCTATAATCGCTTAACTATCATAGGTGGGAGCATGCTCTTTCGCCTAGCGGACATGGTTTAAAAAAACTTATATGGAGGATATTCTTATGGCAATCAAAGTAGGCATCAACGGATTTGGCCGCATCGGCCGTTTGGCTTTCCGGGCCAGCGTGATCAACCCCGCAATCCAGGTCGTAGGCATCAACGACCCCTTCATCGATCCCGATTACATGCTCTATATGCTCAAGTACGACACCGTGCATGGCCGTTTCGACGGCACCGCCGAGGTCAAAGACGGCAACCTGATCGTTAACGGCGAGACCGTGCGCGTGTATTCCCAGATGAACGCTAGCGATATCCCCTGGAGCGAGTGCGGCGCGGAATACATCATCGAATCCACCGGCATCAACACCACCATCGACAAGGCCAGCGCCCACTTCCAGGGCGGCGCCAAGAAGGTGGTCATCTCCGCCCCCAGCTCCGATGCCCCCATGTTCGTCATGGGCGTCAACCAGGAGAAGTACACTGCCGACATGAATGTGGTCTCCAACGCTTCCTGCACCACGAACTGCCTGGCCCCGCTGACGAAGGTCATCAACGACAAGTTCGGCATCGTGGAAGGCCTGATGACGACGGTCCACTCCACCACGGCCACCCAGAAGACCGTCGACGGCCCCTCCAAGAAGGATTGGCGCGGCGGCCGCGCGGCTTCCGGCAACATCATCCCCTCCTCCACCGGCGCGGCGAAGGCGTGCGCTCTCGTCATCCCGGAAGTCAAGGGCAAGCTGACCGGCATGTCCATGCGCGTCCCGACGCTGGACGGCTCCGTGGTCGACCTGACCGTCAGCCTGAAGACGCCCACGACCTACGACGAGATCTGCAAGACCGTCAAGGAAGCCTCCGAGGGTTCCATGAAAGGCGTCCTCGCCTATACGGAAGACGCCATCGTCTCCTCCGACATTCTGGGCGATCCCCACACCTCCATTTTCGACGCGAAGGCCGGCATCATGCTGAACGATCATTTCGTCAAGCTGATTGCCTGGTACGACAACGAGTGGGGCTACAGCAACAAGGTCCTCGACCTCATCCAGCACATGCACAGCGTAGACCACGCATAATCCGGCCGAAGCCTGACTGATTAAGAATCGACGGCGCCCCCTGCTGAAGTGTTTTCCACTTTGGCAGGGGGCGCCTTTTTGCGCACGGGGCCGGGGGAAGGGGAGAAAGTGCTCCGGCGGTAAAAAAAGAACTCCCGGGGCGATGCGTCCCGCGGAGCCGGAAGATGATCTTATTTTGCGTCCCTTAGGGGCTGCCGTTGGCTGAAGCGGCTTTCAGGAACCGATGGGAAGGATTTTGCACTGCAGGAGATACCCGGATTTCGGCAGGTCCTTTTGATAGTTCCGCTGGATGCGGTTCAACGGAAAGACGCCGTTTTCGGCCGAGGTGAACTGCAGCAGGAGAATGTACTGGGTTGCGCTGTAACGGCTGAAAATATCCCCTTTCCGCAGCGAGGCGGCGATGATTTCCTTCATCCTCAGCATGATCTTCTTCTGCCGCCCGTCGTCCGGCGGGTGGCCCGCCGCCGGAAACAGCGTGATCAGGCTGAGCTGCACCTGGATGCCGCCGCGCGAGCATTCTTCCCGCTTCAGGCAGTAAAGCCGCTTGAAAGCGTCGTATTCGCAGTAGAACGCGCCGCTTGCGCACACCTGGTCGAGGTCCGCCTGGATGGAGACGGCGTCCGCGCTCTTGGTGTCCTCGTTTTTCAGGACGGCCTCGTACGCCTCGGTCATTTCCCGGCCGGGGGAAACGTCCAGGCTGTTCCGGTACATCTCCGCCGTGGCCAGGTAGTGCTTCTTCGCCTCTTTGACCGCGCCGACCTCCGCCAGCGCGCGGATCATGGCGGTATGCAGCCCGTCTTCGTACGGGTCCATGATCAGGGCGCGTCCGCAGAGGTCCAGAATATCCCACGGACGCCCGAGACGCTGATCAATCGCGGCGGCCTCCAGGCACATCGCCGTGTATTTGGAGTGGTAGTAGGTGTCCAGCACCATGACCCACGGGGCGGAGGCCTCTTCCGGGAGGAACGGGCCGCCGTAAAGGCGGATCGCTTTCTCCAGCAGGGGCAGGCGGGAGGCGTCGCCGCCGCTGCGCGAGTCCCGGTAGCAGCGCTTGAAGACGTCCGCGTCGATCTCCGCCGGGACCGCGCGGTTCCAGCGGTAGGAGCCGTCGCCGGCCACGATCAGGTCGGAACCCTTCACGCACCCGAGCTTATCCAGCTCCTGGCGGGCGCGGTACACCAAAAGCCGCAGCGAGCGCACGGGATCGGCGACGCTGCCCTCCCGCGGCCAGATATGGTCGACCAGCTCGCTGACGGTGGCGGTTTTCGTCTCGGAAAAAAGCAGGTACTTGACGAGGTACCAGACTTTTCTCGACCAGGTCTTCTTGCCTGGAAGCGCGGGGCCTATGGGATTTTCGTCTGCATGGGAATACGCGCGGACCGAAAAGCCGCCGAAGGACGCGATCTTCAAATACCAGTCTTTCCCGGGCATGGGAAGCCCCCCCCCCGAATTCACGGTCGACGCCGGATTCACGCTGAGAATCGAAACGGTTTGACCTTTTTTTTATCATAGCATAATTCGGGAAAGTTGGCTATATCAAACCGCTGAAATCATCGACAATCCGAAAAAACGGATTGCCTTTTTTTCTGTGCGAAATTATTTTAATGGAAAACGGGGCCGAAAAATCGGGAAGAAAAAAATGGAAGATGAAATCAATATGAAATCTTCGGATGCTACGATTGACGCAGGAAAAGCCGGATATGGAGACGACAGCCGAATGAATGCCAACCACACGGACCCGGGTGAAAAAAAAGCTTTCCTGCTGAGAGTTGCTTCGTACCAAGACAGCAATCCGAAGGGCGATATCGTTGCGCTTCCGGCAGTGCGGAAAGCGCCGTTCTGCAGCCTGACCGACATGATCCGCAAGGCGGAGACGGGGCTGGGAGCGGAGGAGAGCGGCCCGCAGCCGCCGCGGGAAGATCCGGCGGACGAAACGGAGCGCGAGGCGCTCGCCACGTTCCTCGTCACGGTGTACTTTGAGCAGCACGCAAGCTGGCAGGGGACGGTCTGCTGGGTGGAACGGCAGAAGCAGTGCTTTTTCCGCAGCGAGCTGGAACTGATCCTGATCATGGACGGAGTTCTGAGAGCAAGGCGGCCGGACGCATCCGGCCGGAGTTACGCAAACCGTTCCGGCGGGAAGCCCGCAAATCCCGGAGAGAAAGGAACCGATCGAATTGGCTAAGAAATACGGACGTATCGCAGGCAGAGGCGGGCGCGACCGCCTGACGGCGCTGCTGCTGGCCTGCGCGATGGTGGCCTGCTCGTGGACCGTTTCCGTCCATGCCGAGAGGGACGGTTCTTCTTTGAGCGGGGCGGAGCGGACGTCCGCGGAGAGCGGCGCGGAAGCTTCGTCCGCCGTTTCGGGCGGCTCGGAGCCGGCCGCCGCGTCGGATGGGGAAAGCGGCGCGCAGAGCGCGGCGGGTTCCTCCGCTCCGGAGGTTTCCTCCGGGGAAACGGCCTCTTCCGAAGGGCGGGCTTCCTCCGGGGAAACGGTTTCATCCGAAGCGCACGCCCCGTATGAATTGAAACAGCAGAAGCTGGCCGCCGCGGTCTACGCCGACGAAAAGCTCGAAACAAAGTCGGACGACAAGACGGCGATCACCGTCGAGGGCAGCCTGCCGGCGGGCGCGGCCGTAAAGGCCTACCCCGTGCGGGTGAAGCTCGGCGGAGCGGCGGTGCTCGCCGCCTACGACATCACCGTCTACGGCCCGGACGGCGCCGCGTACCAGCCGGAAAAACCCGTGCGGGTGAGCATCTCCGCGCCGAAGCTGAAGGACGCGCCCTCCGTCGACGTCTACCACGTGCAGGATGCCCCGGCCGGGGAAGACGAGGCCGCCGCGGGCGCAAGCGTCGCAAGCGAACCGAGGGATGACGGCGGGAACGGCGCTCCGGTCGAACAGGCCACCGTGGAGCAAAACGGCAGCGAGAAGGCCATGAAGGCCACAAAGGTCGCCGGGGGCGTGAAGCCGGAAAGCGAAACAGTCGAGTTCCAGGCCGAGGGGTTCTCCATCTATGTGGTGATGGATAATAATGGTATTCAAATCGTGGACGGCGACAAAGATATTAAAGTAGGAGAGGCCATTACCCTTTATCATGAGAATCATAACAGGGGCAGTTGGTCGACAAGCGACAGTAATGTTATAGAATTAAGCGGGCCTAATAATCAGAACCGTGTTACCGTAAGAGGCTTAAAGTCGGGCGAAGCAACTGTTAGTTATAATACATGGACAGGAAATGAACATACACATACCGACACCATTACCATTACGGTAACAGCGCCTGACGACGGCCCCACCGAGACGAAGCACGAAAAGACCGTTGTGAAACGGACTGGCGACAACGCCGCCACGCCTTCCGGCGACCCGATTTACGACCTTACGCTGGATTTTTCCGGCACGATGCAGCAATTCACTTCAAAACAGGACGTGGACATCGTGTTCGTCGTGGACGTTTCCGGGAGCATGGATAATCCCATTAAAAGTGGAAGCAGCAAATCGCGTATCCAAGCTGCCAGAGATGCGATCAACACGCTCCAGGCGGCGGCCGGGCCGGACGGCAAAGACCTAAATGCTCGCTATGCTCTCGTTTGTTTTTCCGGAAACAGAGTTTTTTTGGCTGACAATGCATATAACGACGCCGTGATTCAACAAGGATGGACTGATTCCGTTGACACCGAAAACATTAAAACTGCCAACGGCAATACCACGGGGAGAGGCACAAACTATGAAGCCGGACTTCTGCTCGCCGACAACCTAATCGCAAACGACGATTCCTCCGCGAAAAAGCTCGTGATCTTCCTTTCCGACGGCGTGCCGACATACCGATATGATTCTAACGGTTATACAGAGGGCAATGGGAGGAATGATAATGAAGGGGAAAATTTGGAAAATGCCGTAACTCAGGCGCAAAATTTAAAGTCACACCACGCCGATTATTTCTTCGCTGTTGGCTGCGGAGAGCTGGGTTCCGGTCAATCGATCCTTCAAAGCTTGACAGCGGTGTTCGGAGATACGAACGGGGATAACGTTCTGATTGCCACCGATGAAAGCGACTTGAACCGGGCGTTTACCAATATTATCAACAGCACCACAACGATTGCATGTAAAAACGTTTCCATTGTCGACGCCCTGAGCAGCAACATCGAGATTTACAATACAAGCAGCAAACAAATTTACGACCCGGAAAGCGACCAAGACTTATCCGAACTGAAAGATCTGGTAAAAATATCCGTGGTGGATCAGGATGGGAAAGTGGTAACATCACCCGATTTTAACCCTCGAGTTACATCATATGACAACCGCGTCCTGACGGTATCGCTCGGCGAGAATTACACCGCCAATCCCGCCTATACTTACAAGGTCACTTACCCGGTCGTGGCGTCCGAGAGCGCGAAAGCCGGCTTTGCCGCGAACGGCGAGCAAGCGTATGACGGCACGGCGGATTCGGGCACCGGCACATACGCAGGGGAGCTTGGGTTCTTTACCAACGAAAAGGCGGAAATTTCAGATGAACATTCGGCGCCGAGGGGCGGTACCTATGTGACGTACCAAAAAGTCGATGACCAAGGCAACGAGGTCGGCGTTCCCTATTATGAGGCTTACCCGATGCCGGTCATCAAGATTGAATCCCTGAGCCTGACGTTGAAAAAGACGGACGGCAACAATTTTCTCTCCGGCTCGGCGTTTACCCTCTATGTCAAGGCTGAAGATGCGTGGATGTCCGTCGGCACTTACCAAATTAACAAAGACGACGGCGTCGCAGTTTCCGGGCTAATCAATGGAAAGTCCTATAAGTTGGAAGAAACCACGGTGCCGGCAGGCTATCTCAAAGCGGACGGCATTTACTTCACCGTATCGGGGTATCAAATCAAACCGACGGACGCGCAAGGGCAAACCCTTGGCGGGTGGCCGAAGCACATAAGCTTCGAAAACAATGCTCTCACCGTTGCAAACGATAAGATTTATACCCTTCCCGTCACGGGCGGGGCGGGAAACCTGCCGTTCCGCGTCGCCGGCGCGGCCATCCTGGCGGGCGCGGCGGTCGGGCTGGGGTTCCGCCTGCGCCGGGGCAAAAAGAAAAAGGGCGGCCCCCCGCAGAACAGCCCCTAGAATCAGGCGCCAATTCAGACTTCCACAGAAGCCGATATAAAATAGAAACAATCGAAAAAGGAGAATTCTTATGAAATTGAAAAAACTCGCGGCGATCTTCCTTTCGGCCGTCATGGCCGTCAGCGTCACCACCAGCGCGTTCGCGGATAGCACAAGCGATGGAGAAACGACGGGCAGCATTACCATTGAGGACAATGGGGAAGCTTCCGTAGCAGGAAAGACGTTCAGCGCATACCGTTTGTTCAACCTGACGGCTGCGGCAGGTCAAGACGAAAACTACGATCATTATGCAGACTATACGTTTTCATACGACTGGGTAAAGAGTTTCTTTCAGGTTGAAATGAATAAGGATGATACTCTTACCGCTGAAGAGGCTGCGGCATATCTTCACGAATTTCAGAATGATTCCACCGAGATGAAAGCGTTCGCGGAAGACGTAAAAACGTATATCGATGCACAGAAACCGACAGCCGACGGGACGGCAATGGCAGGCGAGAATGTCACGAGCGTTACAATCTCCGGTCTGCCGATCGGCTACTACGTCGTTCTTGACGCGGGAGCTACCAACACCACACAGGTTTCCGCCTGCATGATCAATTACACGAAGCCGAATACGACCATCAATATCAAGGCCGCTACGGTTCCCACGTTTGAAAAGGACGTCGATGAGGAAAGTACTGGTAATTATACAAGCCCCGATGAAGTCTATGCGGAAGTCGGTAAGGTGCTTCCGTTCAAGCTGTCGGCCGGTGTGCCGAACCTGGACTCATACAGCAATTATGAACTGACTTTCACCGATACCCTGAGCAAAGGCCTTACGCTTGACGCCGGTTCCATAAAAATCCTCGTGGATGGCACCGAAATGGCCATTGCAGATTCTGCGACGAAAGCAACCAGACAACTTTCTGACGGCTCCACGGAATTTACCGTCGTAGTTCCTCTGAAAACAGGCGATGTCGCTACACAATATTATGGTTCCAATGTTTCCATTACTTACAATGCCACGGTAAACGAAAGTGCTATCGCCGGCACCGCGGACACCAACGTAGCAACACTCGATTATACCAACAAGCCGGATACAACGGTACTCAAAGACGAAATCGACGTTTACACGGTTCAGATCGATTTGACCAAGGTCGACAAAGACAGCAATGCCATTCTTACGGACAGCGCCACGTTTGACCTCTATGGCGCGACGCAGAAAGATCCAAATGGTAAGCCATTCGATGGTGATTCCGCTTCCTATTACTACGGCACATATAAAACCGAAAATGGTAAGCTGAACATTGCAGGTCTGGCAGCCGGCACCTATTATCTGGTCGAAACAAAAGCTCCGGACGGCTACAATCTTCTGACTGCGCCCGTTAAAATCGTCATCACCAAGGGCGAAAAGGGTTTTGTGACCGCGACAGTTAACGGAGAAGATGCCAATGTTACTACTGTAGGCCATGTGGCGTTTAACGTGACGAACACGACCGGCGTTGTCCTTCCCGGCACCGGCGGCATGGGCACGACGCCCTTCATCGTGGGCGGGCTGCTGATCCTCTGCGCGGCGGGCGCGTTCCTGTTCTTCAACCGCAAGCGCGTGTTCGGCAAGTAACGAACCGGTTTGTTCCCGCGGGGCGGCGCTCCGCGGGAACCTCTGAAAAAAGGCCCGTTTCCGGGCGGCGGCGGGGGCGCGGATGAGATTAAAATACGCAAAAAAGAGAAAAGGCGGCGGCGCGAAAGCGCTCGTTAAGCGCGCCGCGGTCGTCGCGGCGTTCGCCCTTCTTATCCTGATCGGCCTCGACGTGCTGTTTTACCCGCAGCTCAGCGATTACATCAACGAAAAGAACGCGTCCCGCGTCATCAGCACCTACGACACGAAAGTCTCCGCGATGAAAAAGACCGATTACAGCGCCTGCCTGAAAGCGGCGCGCGCCTACAACGCCCGGCTTTACAGCCGGGGCGGGGACGTGAGGGACGCGTTCTCGGGGGCGCGGGACGATACGAGCCGCTCGGGCGAATACTGGTCCCTGCTGAATGTTGACAACGACGGGATGATGGGCTATATTGAGATCGACAAGATCCAGGTAAAAATGCCCATCTACCACGGAACCGACGACGCCGTGCTCGCCTCGGGCGCGGGGCACCTGGAGGGCTCGTCCCTGCCGGTGGGCGGCGCGGACACCCACGCCGTCATCACCGCGCACACCGGCCTCCCTTCGGCGGAGCTTTTCACCGGCCTCGACCGGCTGAAAACCGGTGACACCTTCGCGCTGCACGTCCTCGGCGACACCTTCACCTACCGGGTGGACCGGATCCTGACCGTCCTTCCCGACCAGGTGGACGCCCTGCGCATCGTCTCCGGCGGGGATTACGTGACGCTCGTCACCTGCACGCCGTACGGCATCAACTCGCACCGGCTTCTGGTCCGCGGCGCGCGCATCCCGAACCCGCCCGCTCCGCAGAACGCCGGGGAAGCGCGGGAAACGCAGCGGAATCCCGGCTGGTTCCAGCAGACGATGCAAAAAATATTTCTGGCCTTTGCTGGCGCCTTTGAGGCAACCGTCACGTTCTTTGTGGAGGTCGCGCGGCGGATCATGGATCTGTTCCATATCGCGTACTGACACGGTGCAACATGCAAACGACCGACTGGAGGAAAGCAATGGGCGCATCATTCAAAAAGAAAATAGGGGCGCTGGCTGCGCTGCTGACGGTCGCGCTGCTGCTGGTCGGCCCGCGGGCCCCGTCGTCGGCCGCTTCTTCGGGAATCGGCAAGGCCGCCGAGGGCACGCTGACCATCCAGCCGAAATACGACGACCGGGTTGTCGGCGGCTGCGCGTTCGACCTCTACCGGGTGGCGGATATCGACGGCGGCTCCGCGGCCCTGAGGTACAACATGGCGCAGCCTTTCAGCCAGGCGGGCGTCGACCTCAACGCGGCCATCGAAGGCGGGGCGACGGCACTGGAAACCGCCGCCGCCAAGCTTGCGTCCTATTCCGCCAAACCGGCCCCGGATCCGTCCGGGGTGGTCAGCGGAGAGAAAATCCCGCTCGCGGCCGGCGCGTACCTCGCGGTGCAGACCGGCGCGCCGTCCGGCTACACGAAAGCCTCGCCGTTCCTCGTGTTCCTGCCCTATACCAGCGCGGACGGCACGGCGTGGGTCTACGACGTCGTCGCGTACCCGAAGCTCGGCTACCGCAGCGTCCCGGTCGGCCCGCCGCCGGTCGTCGTTCCGCAGATCACGGCCGTCAAGGTCGTGAAAGTGTGGGACGACGCCGGCAGCGAGGCGAACCGCCCGGCGAGCGTCGTGGTGACGCTTCTCCGCGACGGTGCGGAATACGGTTCGGAAACGCTGAGCGCCGCGAACGGCTGGCAGTGCGCGTGGACTGGCCTGGACGCCGGCAGCAGCTGGTCGGTCGAAGAGAGCGATGTGCCGGAGGGCTACACCAGCCTGATCGACTCCGAGACGGAGGGAGAAACCCGCACCTACACCATCACGAACACCTACGAAAAAATCCCGCTGAGCGGCGCGCTGTTCGTCTCCAAGAGATGGGACGACAAGGGCTATGAGAGCAAGCGCCCGTCGAGCGTGAAGGCCGGCCTTTACTGCGACGGCAGGCTGACGGAAACCGCGGAGCTGAACGCCGGGAACGACTGGAGCTATGCGTGGATCGGCCTGGACGACGGAAAGACGTGGACGGTTTCGGAGCTCGACGTCGCGAACGGCTACCGCTCCACCGTGGAGCAGGCCGGCAGCGCGTTCACCATCACGAACACCTGCGGCGCGGGCGGCTCCGGCGACGGCACCGAGGAGATCGGCGACGGGGGGGTGCCGAAGGGCGAGGCGCCCCAGACCGGCCTCGTGCAGTGGCCGATCCCGGTGCTGCTGGCGGCTGGCGCCGTGCTGATCGCCTGCGGCGTCGCCCTTGGGCGGAAAAAGAATCATGGATAAACGGTTTCATAAAAAAGGGAAGCTGCTCGTCGCGGCGGGCTGCTGCTGTATCCTCGCGGCGGCGGCCCTCTTTGCGTACAACGGCTGGATCTCCGCGCAGGGAGCCCGGCAGTCCGGCGAACTGCTTTCGCTGCTGAAAAGCTCCGCGGGCGCGTCGGCCGGGCAGACGGAGCGCGCGGACCCCGCCCTCGACGCGGCGGGCGCGTCCCCGCAGGGGGAAAAGATAGCCTCCGCGAGCGTCGGCGGCTACGACGTCGCCGGCACGCTGGAAGCCGACGCCATCCGCGTCCGGCTTCCGGTGATCTCCGAGTGGAGCTACGCGAACCTGCGCGCGGCTCCCTGCCGTTACAGCGGTACGCCGGACACGCAGATGGTCCTGCTTGCCCACAACTACGCGGAGCATTTCGGTCGGCTGAAGGACCTGAAAAAGGGCGATTCCGTCACCTTCACCGACGTGAAAAACAAGGTGTACCGCTACAAGGTGGTCCGCACGGAAACGATAAGCGGAAACGACCTGCAAGCGATCCTTTCCGGCAAGGACTGGAACCTCACTCTATTCACCTGCACCTACAGCGGAGCGGAACGTGTGGTCGTGCGCTGCTGCAGATACTGAGCGCACGGCCGCGTACGGCCGGACTTTCAGAAATAGATGTTGCATCGGCCTCCCGTCGCGGGAAAAAACCGCGGCGGGAGGCCTTGCCATGTTCCGGAAATGCACGCGTCCCCGGGAATAGAAATACGGCGGAGACACTGCCTCCGGGACGGCTCCCATTATGAGAGAGCATCAAAATTTCGCTTGGCATTTGACGGGAGCTGGCTGGACGGAGCAACAATCATATAAGTATATACATATAGAAATAAGATGCTTTAAGCCGCCGGAAAACAGGAGACGGGGGATTGGTCGCGTTTTTTGCCCGTCGTTTTTCATCCCGATTCGGCGCCAGCTTGCGGGGATCGGGAAGATCAGCGGGCTGGGCGTCATTGTGGAGCCGACGGGGTCGGCCATGATCGCTTTGACTTCCGGTTTCTTTTCCTTCAAATCGGCCTTTTTCCCATGGCAAAGCAATGCAAACAGCTGCGACACGCCGCCGCGAAAACTTTCCGTGTGGAAAAGCGATTTCCCATCGTCTTTTTCTCCTTTTCAAAAGGAAAGTAAAAGTATAGTATATATATATATTATATTTACGGGCCATGTTACAACGAATCGAACCCCTTGTCAAGAGAAAAAACGCTTGGCGCGAAAAAGCAGTACGGGGCTGCCGCCGATCGCTGACGCACATAATTTCTACATATTTATTTGCTACCATTTCAGTATGCGCGAGAGGGGTGGTGCCGAATGGAGTCCGGGTTAAAAACGGAAACGCTGCGCGTCGGCGGGATGACCTGCGTCAACTGCCAAAATAAACTTGAAACGAAGCTCCGCGACACCGCGGGGATCCGAAACGCGAAGGTGAGTTACGGCGCCGGCACCGCCGAAGTCACTTACGACGCGGACCTGATCACGCCCGACGGCATCTCGGCGGTGATCCGGAGGCTCGGCTATCAGGTGCTGACCGGAGCGTGGAAACCGGCGCAGGGCGCGAAACGCGCCGCCGGCCTTTTGATCATCATCGCCTCTTTGTACCTGCTTCTGCGGCAGTCCGGGGTTTTGAATCTTTTTGTGCCGGGACGGCTGGCTTCCGCCGGCATGAGCTACGGCATGCTGTTCGTCGTCGGCCTGGTCACGTCGGTGCACTGCGTCGCCATGTGCGGCGGGATCAACCTGTCACAGTGCATCCCGCACAGCGCGGAAATTGCCGGAAAGCCCGGCCGCTTTTCCACGCTGCGGCCGACGCTCCTGTATAATCTCGGGCGGGTCGTTTCCTACACGACGGTCGGTTTTCTCGTCGGCGGGCTCGGTTCGGCGGTCGCTTTCTCCAATACCCTGCAGGGCGTGCTGAAGCTGGCGGCGGGCGTATTCATGGTCATCATGGGAATCAACATGCTGGGCATTTTCCCATGGCTCCGCAGGCTGAACCCGAGGATGCCGAAGCTCTTCGCCGGAAAAATCGCCGGGCGGAAATCCGTCGGCGGCCCCCTGGCGGTCGGCCTTCTGAACGGGCTCATGCCCTGCGGGCCCCTGCAGGCCATGCAGATTTACGCCCTCTCCACGGGAAGCCCCTTTTCCGGCGCGTTCTCCATGTTCCTGTTCAGCCTGGGAACCGTGCCGCTGATGCTCGGCCTCGGCGCGCTGAGCTCGGCGCTGGGCAAGAAATTCACGCGCAAAGCCATGACCGCCGGCGCGGTGCTTGTCGTGGTGCTCGGGCTGTCCATGCTGTCGCAGGGCCTCGGCCTGTCGGGCTTTTCGCTTCCGAAGCTGGTCCCGTACGGTTCCGGCGCGCAGGCCGCCGGCAGCGGCGCGAGAACCGAAAACGGCGTGCAGGTCGTCGAAAGCAGCCTTTCTTCCGGCGGGTATCCGTCCATTACCGTTCAGGCCGGCATGCCGGTGAAATGGATCATAGACGCCCCGCAGGGCAGCGTCAACGGCTGCAACTACAAAATTCTGATCCCCGAGTACAAGATCGAGCGCGAGTTGAAAACCGGGAAAAACGTCATCGAATTCACCCCTGCCCGGGCGGGAAATTTCCCTTACAGCTGTTGGATGGGGATGATCCGCAGCTCGATCAGCGTCGTGGAAGCGCCCGCGGCGAGCGGCTGAGCCTGGAGCAGGAGCGTGGGAAATTGCTTTTGAGCCGTTGGCACTGCGTTTTACCGGTCGCCGCGATGTTATTCATATGCGGCAAGCCGAAAGAGAAAGGCTGACATCATAACCGGGCGGTACCGCCCGGACACGGGAGGAATCAAACATGGCAAAGAACAGAATTTTCCGGGGGCAACCAAGCGCCGGCAGGAAAAGAGGGGCGGCAAAAAGCAAGCGGGCGGCACCGGCCGCCGTGGCTCTGATCGCCGCGGTTGTACTGGCGGCCTGCAGCTCCGGCGGAAACACCGGTGCCGGGGGCGGCGTTTCCGCATCCGGATCAAAGGATCAGAGCCTCGTGATCCGGACGGGCGAGCTTTCCGGAACCGCGAAATTTTACCCGGTGGAGATCGACGGCACCCGCCTGGAGGTGGTGGCTGTGAAAGCGCCGGACGGAACGATCCGCACGGCGTTCAACACCTGCCAGGTATGTTACGCCTCCGGCAAGGGCTATTACGAGCAGGAAGGCGACACGCTGGTCTGCCAGAACTGCGGGAACCGGTTCACCATGGACCGCGTGGAGGTCGAGGCGGGCGGCTGCAACCCCTGGCCGATCTTCGATGAGAATAAGACCGCGACGGACGAAACCGTCACGATCCCCTATGAATTTCTGAAGGAATCGAAGGGCATTTTCGCGAACTGGAAGAGTTCCTTTTGACGGATTCCCTCGGGAGCCGGCATGAAAAAGCGCGCGGGGGGCAATTACTATGTCAGGAGCGGCTGTCGGCGGCGGGCGCGCCCCCGTTCGAAGCCGGCAGGACAAAATCAAATCGGAGATCGGGGATGGGGATTGCGCCGGAGCCGCGCGATCCGGGGGAGCCGGCTGTTCAAGCGGCCCCCCTTTTCCCCTGTCGCGCAACGGGAACGAATGAATATTGGAGTGAGGAAACAATGGCCAAAGAAGGCAGAAGCATTCTGGTCGTGGACGACGAGCCGAAAATCGTGGAGGTGCTTTCCGCCCTCTTTACAAGCAGGGGATTCCGCGTTTTCACCGCGGAAAACGGGCGCAGAGCCCTGGAGATATTCGACGGGCAGAATATCGACCTGGTCGTTCTGGACCTCATGATGCCCGGCCTGTCGGGGGAAGACGTCTGCAGGGCGATCCGCAGAAAGTCGCGCGTCCCCGTCATCATGCTGACGGCCAAGGCGGAAGAGAGCGACGTGGTGGAAGGGCTCGGGCTGGGAGCGGACGATTATGTGGCGAAGCCGTTCGGCCTGCGGGAGCTGTACGCCCGCGTGGAAGCCGTGCTCCGCCGGGCGGAAAACGACCTTGTCCCGCTGGCGGTGCGAAGCTCATGGCGGAACGGGGACCTCGTGATCGACTTTGAAAAAAACGCCCTGCGGAAAAAGGGCAGTCGGTTGACGCTGACGCCGACCGAGTGGAAGCTCCTGTCCGCCCTGGTCAAATATCCCGGCAAGGTCTTTACCCGCGAAGAACTCATCGCAATCGCCCTGGGCGGCGAATTTGAAGGGTACGACCGTGCGATTGACAGCCATATCAAAAACATCCGGCAGAAAATCGAGGATGATCCGAAAAATCCCGTCTATATTCTGACGGTTCACGGCTTGGGTTACAAGTTCGGGGGGGAATAAGACGATGCGGAGCCTGCGCTCTCAGCTGTCGCTGGCCATGCTGTTTATGATCCTGGTCACGATCGCTTTCATCAGCGTGTTCGCCAATATGGCCGTGAACAGACAGTTCGAGGAATATATCGCCCGTCAGGAGCAGACGCGGTGCGAAAATATCGCCGGCGATCTGAGCAGACTGTACGGCGGCGCGGCCCGGGGCTGGGATCCGGACTCCCTGCACGCCATCGGGATGTATTCGCTGTACGACGGCTATGTCCTGACGGTTTCCGATGCGGCGGGGAAGAAAATATGGGATGCCGAAAACCACGATATGTCGTTGTGCAGGGAGATCATGGGGGATATCTCGGAGCGGATGAGCCGGAGGGAAAAAACCGGCGGCTTCACCACCCGCACCTATCCGCTGACGCAGGGGGAGCGGAAGGTGGGCTCGGTTTCCATCAAAGCCTACGGCCCTTATTTTTTTCAGGAAAACGACTTTCGGTTCATCCGGGCGCTCAACGCCCTGCTGCTCACGATCGGGCTGATCTCCTGCGCCTTTTCCGTCGCCGCGGGGACGCTTCTGGCGAAGCGGATCGCACGGCCGATCACAAAAACGGCCGAGATCGCAAAACAGATCGCGAAAGGGAATTATCATATCCGGTTCGAGGGCGAAACAAAGACGAGAGAGCTGGACGCGCTCGGCTCATCGATCAACTCCCTGACGGATGCCCTCGACCGGCAGGAACAATACAGAGAGCGGATGACCGCGGACGTTGCGCACGAGCTGCGCACCCCGCTCGCGGCCATCCGCTCTCATTTGGAAGCGATGGCGGAGGGCCTCTGGGAAGCAACCCCGGAAAGGCTGGAAAGCTGTCTCGAAGAAGTAAAGAGGTTCGGCAGCCTGATAGCCGATCTGGAGCGGCTCGCAGCAATAGAGCAGGATCATCTGAAGCTGAATCGATCCGAGATCGACCTGCTGAAAATCGCGCGCGCGGTCGGCAGAAGCTTTGAAAAAGAAGCGGACGAAAAAGCCGTCTCCATAACGGTGGGCGGCGCTTCTTCCTTTGTTCCGGCCGATTCGGACAGAGTGAGCCAGGTGGTGGCCAATTTGATCTCCAACGCAATCAAATACACGCGGGAAGGCGGGCATATCCGGGTCGAGGTGACGGATTCCGCCGCGGACGGCACCGTGGTGGTGGAAGACGACGGGATCGGGATTCCTGAAAAAGATCTTCCCTTCGTTTTCGAGAGGTTCTACCGCGCCGACCGTTCCCGCAGCAGACAGACCGGCGGCGCGGGGATCGGACTGGCGATCGTGAAATCCATCGTTGAGGCTCACGGCGGGAGCGTCTCGGCGGAAAGCCGGGAAGCAAAGGGCAGCCGTTTTACCGTTTCTTTCCCAAAACAGGGGAAGCGGTGAGAGGGTTATCCCGTTATATTTTGCGTCCCGTTCGCCGGCGGAAAAAACCGGCGCCCGCGGCTCCCGGTTTTTCGACGCGGAATCCCGCCGAAGCGCCGGACCGGACCGGCGCCGGCGACAGGCTTCGCCAAAGCGCGCCAGAATCCGGTTCCCGCGCCCTGCTTCCCTGCCGTTTCGCTGTTCCGCAAGGTTATTATGCCTAATCCTTATGGAGGGGAGAAAGCTGATATTTACACATAATAAACAAAATAGTGAAAATAGCAGTGGATGTATTGCTAGAATATAGCTAAATTACTTGATATTTTCCATATTCGTGATATGATAAAAATGATAGAAATACGCGGCCGCCCGAAAGGAAGTTTTTTCATGGGGAATGATAAAATAGCAGGGGACGAAGCGCTTTCCCTTTCGCAGTTCCGGCAGGGGACAAACGATAAAGTCTACGAATTCCTGGGCGTACATAAAACCGAACGCGAAGGGAAACCGTGCATGGTCTGCCGTGCCTGGGCGCCGAACGCCAAAGCCGTTTCCGTCGCGGGGGATTTCAACAAATGGGACCCCGCCGCCAACCCGATGGAACCAATCGGCGGAGGCGTATGGGAATGCAGGCTGCCGTTTGTATTCCGGCAGTTCGACGCATATAAATTTTGTGTTACCACCGCGGGCGGGGAACAGGTTTTCAAAATCGACCCCTTTGCGTTCCATTTCGAGAAAGCGCCCGGGAACGCCTCCAAGTATTACGATATTTCCGGTTTCTCCTGGAACGACGCCGCCTGGTACCGCCGCAAGAAAGCGAAACCCCATTACAGCCGGCCGGTGAACATCTATGAGGTGCACGCCGGCTCCTGGCGGCGCTATCCGGACGGCAACACGTTCTCCTACGACAAGCTCGCGGAGGAGCTGATCCCCTATGTAAAGGACATGGGCTACACACACGTCGAGCTGATGCCGATCATGGAGTACCCGTTCGACGGTTCGTGGGGCTACCAGGTGACGGGGTATTTTGCGCCGACTTCCCGCTACGGCGAGCCGAAGCAGTTCATGAGTTTCGTGGAGAAGTGCCACGAGGCGGGGATCGGCGTGATCATGGACTGGGTGCCGGCGCATTTCCCGAAAGACAAGTTCGGCCTGGCGCGGTATGACGGCACGCCGTGCTACGAATACGCCGACCCGCGCAAGGGGGAGCACAAGGACTGGGGAACGCTCGTTTTCGACTACGGGAAAAACGAGGTTGTCAGCTTCCTGATTTCCAGCGCCGTGTTCTGGCTGGAAAACTACCATGTCGACGGCCTGCGCGTGGACGCCGTCGCCTCCATGCTGTACCTGGATTACAGCCGCAAGGACGGCGAGTGGGTGCCCAACAAGAACGGCGGGAAAGAAAACCTGGAGGCCGTGGCATTCCTGCAGAAGCTGAACGAGACGGTCTTCGCGCGCTTTCCGGAAGTCATGATGATCGCCGAGGAATCCACCTCGTGGCCGATGGTTTCCCGCCCGACCTACTGTGGGGGCCTCGGCTTCAACTATAAGTGGAATATGGGCTGGATGAACGACATGATGCACTACATGTCGCTGGAGCCGCAGTATCGGAAATTCAGCCACGACAACCTTACTTTTTCCTTTTTCTACGCTTTTTCGGAAAATTATGTGCTGCCCATTTCGCACGACGAAGTGGTGCACGGGAAATGCTCGCTGATCAACAAGATGCCCGGCGACAACGCGCAGAAGTTCGCCGGGGTGCGGGCGTTCTTCTGCTACATGATGGCCCATCCCGGGAAGAAGCTCGTTTTCATGGGCACGGAGTTCAGCCAGTTCGTCGAGTGGAACTACCAAAAAGAGCTCGACTGGCTTCTGCTGGACTATGAGCAGCACCGGAGGCAGCAGAACTTTTTCCGCGACCTGAACCGCTTCTATCTCGCCACCCCGGCTCTGTGGGAGGCCGATTTCTCGTGGGAGGGCTTCGCGTGGATCTCGAACGACGACTATACGCAGAGCGTCATCGCGTTCCGCCGCATCGACAAGTCCGGTAAAGAACTCATCGCCGTCTGCAATTTTCTGCCGGTGCGGCGTGAAAATTACCGCATCGGCATCCCGGCCGCCGGGATCTACGAAGAGGTGTTCTCTTCGGACAGGGCCGAATACGGCGGCGGCGGCGTGTCGAACGGAAAAAGCATCCGCTCCTCGGAGCCTGGGATGCACGGCTGCGCCCAGTCGATCAGCCTGACGCTGCCGCCGCTTTCCGTGATCTACCTGAAATGCAGGCGGAAAAAGCGGCCGGACGCGGCCCGGGCGGAAACCGGGAAAAAGAAATCTTCCCCCGCGTGAGCTTTTTCAAATCTTGGAAGAAAGAAGGAATTCAATTGTTGCCGAAACAAGAAGTAGTCGCCATGCTGCTTGCAGGAGGTCAGGGAAGCCGGCTCGGCGTTTTGACGAAAACCCTCGCAAAACCGGCCGTTCCATACGGAGGAAAGTACCGCATCATCGATTTCCCGCTTTCCAACTGCGTGAATTCCGGGATCGAATGCGTCGGCGTGCTGACGCAGTACCAGCCTCTCGTCCTGAACGAATACATCGGCAGCGGGCAGCCCTGGGACCTGGACAGCACCAGCGCCGGCGTGCGCGTGCTGCCGCCCTACCAGCGCAGCCGCAGGTCGGACTGGTACAAGGGGACGGCGAACGCAATTTACCAGAATATCCCGTACATCGAGCGCTATAACCCGGATTACGTCATCGTGCTTTCCGGCGACCATATCTACAAAATGGATTACTCCAAGATGATCGCCTACCACAAGGAGAAGAAGGCCGACTGCACCGTTGCGGTCATCGAGGTGCCGATGGAGGAGGCCGGCCGGTTCGGCATCATGAATACGAACGCGGACGGCTCCGTCTACGAGTTCGAGGAAAAGCCGAAAGCGCCGAAAAGCAATCAGGCGTCCATGGGGATCTACGTTTTCACCTGGAGCAAACTGCGCGAATACCTGGAAGAGGACGAGGCGAACCCGAAGTCCTCGAACGATTTCGGCAAGGACGTCCTTCCCGCCATGCTGAAGGCGGGCGAGCGGATGTTCGCCTACCGTTTCGACGGCTACTGGAAGGACGTCGGCACGATCGACAGCCTCTGGGAATCCAATATGGACCTGCTGAACCCGAAGATCCCTCTCGACCTGAGCGAAAGCGCCTGGAAGATCTATTCCCGCAACCCGGTCATGCCGCCGCACTACATCGCTAAAAACGCGAAGGTGCAGAACGCGCTGGTCGCGGAGGGCTGCAACGTTTACGGCATGGTGGATTTTTCCGTCCTGTTCTCGGGCGTCACCATCGCCCCGGGCGCCGTGGTGCGGGACTCCATCATCATGCCGAACACCCGCGTCGAGGCGGGCGCCGTGGTGCAGTACGCCATCGTGGCGGAGGACTGCGTCGTCGGCCGCAACGCGGTCGTCGGCAGGCGCCCCGAGGACGTGCAGGACAAGGACGCGTGGGGAATCGCGGTCGTCGGGGACGGGTGCTCCATTCCGGAAGGCTTCGTCATCCGCCCGAAGGAAATGGTCGACAGGGAAAAGCTGGAACAGGAGGCTCGGAAAAATGCGCGGTAACAATGTGCTCGGCCTGATCTTCTCCAATATGCACGAAGAGCAGCTCCACGACCTGACGGAGAACCGCACGATGGGCTCCGTTCCGTTCGGCGGGCGGTATTGCCTGATCGATTTCCCGCTCTCCAACATGGTGAATTCCGGCATCAACAAGGTCGGCGTCATCACGAAGCGGAATTTCCAGTCCCTGATGGACCACCTCGGCTCCGGAAAATCGTGGGACCTGTCCCGCAAGCGCGAGGGCCTGTTCATCCTCCCCCCGTTCGACGCGGAGCCGTTCAGCCCGAACGACCGCATCGAGCTGCTTTCCTCGGCGCAGTCCTTTCTGCAGAACTCCAGGGAGGAGTTCGTGCTGATCACCGACAGCAACGTCGTCTGCAATATCGATTACGCCGACGTGCTTTCCCAGCATATCCAGGACAAGGCGGATATTACGATCGTCTGCCGCTGCGGCAAGCCCCCGGCGGAATTCGCGGACCCGGCGGTCTACACCGTCGCTCCGGACAACCGCGTCTGCGACATGCTCATCAATCCGGGGAACAAGGGCGAGTGCTGCTACGGCCTGAACATGATGCTGATCCGCCGCGAGCTCCTCATCCGCCTGATCACGGACTGCGTGAGCCGCAACATGACCAACTTCAAGCGCGACCTGCTGCAGCGCAACGTCGGAAATTACCGCATCTACGCCTACGACTTCAAGGGGTTCGCGAAGGTCATCTGTTCCGAGATCGCGTATTTCGACGCCAATATGGCCCTCATGCTGCCGGACGTGCGCGCGCAGCTTTTCGACCAGCGCCGCCCCATCTACACCAAGGTGCACGACAACATGCCGGCGCGCTACGGCCTGGGCTCCTCCGTCTCCAATTCCATCGTGTCGGACGGCTGCGTGATCGAGGGCGAGGTCGTCAACAGCGTGCTTTTCCGCGGCGTCCACGTTGACAAGGGGACCAGGGTGCACAACTGCGTGCTGCTTCAGGACGCCGCCGTGGGAAGCGACTGCCGCCTGAGCTATGTGATCGCGGATAAGAACGTGCTGATCAAGAACGAGCGCAACCTTCTCGGCTTTGAATCCTACCCGATGTATATTGCCAAGGGGAGCGTCGTCTGATTTTAGAAATACGCGACAGGAGGGTTTCAAGATGAAAGTCCTTTACTGTACCAGCGAGGCCGCGCCGTTCGCGGCGACGGGCGGGCTGGCCGACGTGGCGGGTTCGCTCCCCCAGGAGCTGCGGCTGCGGCTGGTGGGCTGCCGTGTCGTGATGCCGCTGTACCAGGACATCCCGCAGAGCCTGCGCGGCGGAATGAAATTCGTGACCAGCCTTTCCGTGCCGGTGGCGTGGCGCAGGCAGTACTGCGGCGTGTTCGAGGCGCACGAGGGCGGGGTGATCTATTACTTCATCGACAACCAGTATTATTTCAAGCGCCACGGCCTCTACGGCCATTACGACGACGCGGAGCGCTTCGCTTTCTTTTCCCGCGCCGTGATCGAGATGCTGCCGTACCTGGACTTCAAGCCGGACGTCATCCACTGCAACGACTGGCAGACGGCGCTCGTGCCGGTTTATTACAGCGTGTTTTACGCCGAAAAAGACTGGTTCCGCGGCATCAAAACGGTCCTGACCATCCACAATATCCAGTACCAGGGCAAATACGGCAGGGAGCTGATCGAGGACGTGCTCGGCACCCCGCAGTCGGCCACGCCGCTGCTGGAGTACGGCAACTGCGTCAACCTGCTGAAAGGGGGCATCGAGTGCGCGAACCGCGTCACGACGGTCAGCCCCACTTACGCGCAGGAAATCCTGGACCCCTGGTTTTCCTACGGCCTGGAGGGAATCCTCCGGGAGCGGAAGTGGAAGCTTTCCGGCATCCTGAACGGCATCGACGTCAATCTCTACAATCCGGAGACGGACCCGAACCTCTACGCCGGGTATACGGCCGAAGACTTTTCCGGCAAAGCCGCAAACAAAACGGAGCTTCAGAAGCGGCTGAAGCTGGAGCAGAAGGCCGACGCGCCGCTCATCGGCATGGTGACGCGCCTTGTTCCGCAGAAAGGGCTGGACCTCGTGCGCGAGACGCTCGACGGCATCCTGCAGAATTCGGGCGCGCAGTTCGTGCTCCTCGGTTCCGGCGACTGGGACTACGAGGATTTTTTCAAGAACATGCAGGCCAAATATCCGGGGAGGCTCTGCGCCTGCTTCGGCTTCATCCCGGAACTGTCGCACAAGATCTACGCCGCGTCGGACGTCTTTCTCATGCCGTCGAAGTCGGAGCCGTGCGGCCTGGCGCAGATGATCGCGCTGCGCTACGGCGCGATCCCCGTGGTGCGCGAAACGGGAGGGCTGAAGGACTCCGTTCAGGACAGCGGGGACGGCAAAGGCAACGGCTTTACATTCCGCAGCTACGACAGCGGCGACATGTACGGCGCCGTGGTGCGCGCGCTCAAGGGCTACGAGAACCGGGAGGGCTGGAATATCCTGATCCAACGCGCGATGGCCTGCGATTTCAGCTGGGGACGCTCGGCCAAAGAATACATCAGGCTTTACCGCGATCTCATCAAGAACGGCTGAACCGAAAGCTCCCGGGAATCCGGCGGGGGATTCCCGGGAGCCTTTTCCGTTTCGCCTGTTTGCCCGAAACCGGCACGGAAATCGACGCTTTCCGTGGAAAAACGAATCCAAAACGGATATTTTAGCGTATGTAATCCGATATGGATTGATTTTTGCCGAATCCGGCCCGAATCTCGGATGAAAAAGAGCTTGTTTTCGAAGGGAAAAAGCGGAAAAGCACGGAACGTCGGGCCTGCCGGTCGGTGCAGGAAGCGGCCGATCGGGGGCCGTTCCCCCTCAAGGCGATTTTTTTGCCGGCCGTTCGGCGGAAAAGGCGTCGATGGGATGAAAATTCGAGTACAAATTGGAATATTTGGAACGAAAAATTCAGAACGGATACGAATTCCGCCGGGCGGCGCGGAAAAAAGCCGGAACGCAGGTCCCCCGTTCGGCGGGGAGCCGCGGAGCGCAGAGACGGCTGTTTTCAAACGGCCGCCCGCATGCTATAATTAAAAATGGGCGGCTTTATTTGGAGGTCCGTTTCACGCCCATCCTGTTTTCCGAGTTCTGGACCAGGTTGAAGAGGGAAGAGGAGAAGAGCGGATATTCCGAGGAAAGCTTTTCAGGCGAGAAGATCGGCGCGGTTCCCTTTCCGACGGGGACCAGATCGTCCACTTTTTCGCCGGAAAGCAGGCAGGCGGCGTTGCTGAGCGCGATTTCCTGCGCCGCGCAGGAGCGGCCGCCGCTCTGGCGCGCAGGCACGGCGAAAAGGCCCTGCGGGTTTTTGGCGTTGCCGGAGTACAGCAGACGGAAAACCCTGTAAACGCACAGGTTCAGGTACGACGATATTTCGCCCGTCAGGGATTTGCAGCCGTATTTTTGCAGCATCCCGAAAACGACGTTCAGGGAATTGGCGAGCAGCTTTTTGTTCAGCACGGGCAGCATGCTGCCGCTTTTGCCGTGCAGCACGTTTTCCCGGCCGGCGGCGTCCGGCTCCGGAAGGTCTTCCACCGTTATGGTCGCGCCGCTTCTCTGCGGCGTTCTCCCCAGGAGGTAGTCGCTGGAAACCTTGTAGTAGTCCGCGACTTTTACGACAAAGTCGAGCCCGCACTCGCGGATTCCCTTTTCGTAGTGCGAGAGCAGCGCCTGGGAGATGCCCAGGTCGCCCGCCGCCTTTTTCTGACTGTATCCGCGCTCTTTCCGCAAAAGAGTGATGATCCGCGCAAAATTGTTGTTCATTTCCCGCTATCCCCTGTCGAAGAATGAAAAAAAACGTCTAGTAAATCATATAACAAATATAACGTTTTGTAAAGCCGCTATATATCGTGCCGATGCGGGCGTTTTGTTTCCGTATTTAGGTCCCCGGGCACATTTGCGGCGGAAAGGGAGCTTTTGCATGCAGTCCTATGTGATCCATCTGATCCGCCACGGAGCGACGCTCGGCAACGAGGAGGGACGCTATGTCGGCAGCAGCGACCTGCCGCTTTCCGAAGCGGGGGCGCGCCGCCTGAAGGCCCTTGCCGCGCGGTATGAGTACCCCCGGGCGCAGGCGTACTTCACCAGCCCGCAGAAACGCTGCGAGCAGACGATGCGGATCCTTTACCCGCAGGCGGAAGTGACGCTGATGCCCGGCCTGCGCGAGTGCGATTTCGGCGCTTGGGAGGGGAAGACGGCGCGGGAGATCGCGGCGCGGGACCCCGCTTTCGCCCGCTGGGTGTCGGGGCAGGGGAAAGAAGTCGTCCCGCCCGGGGGCGAGAGCGGCGCGGAGATGATGCGGCGCGTCTGCGCTGCGTTCGAGCGCATCGTTCAGGGCATGATGACCTCCGGCGTCGCGTCGTCCGTCGTCGTGGCGCACGGCGGCGCGCTGATGTCCATCCTGACGGCCTACGGCCTGCCGCGGGCGAAATTCTACGACTGGATGACGGAGACCGGCTGCGGCTATTCCGTGCGCGTCACGCCCGGCCTCTGGATGCGCTCGAAGGTCTGCGAGGTCTACGCGAAGGTTCCGGACCGGGGCGGGCGCCGGGAGGACGGCGGCATCATGATGATCGACCTTGCGCGGGAGGCGGCGGAGAAGGCGTTCGGGAAGGACGGGGCGGAAAAAAATAAAAACAGCGGTTGACAAACCGGTGTTCCGTGGAATATAATAGATAAAATTTCATATCCGCAAAAGGCGATGAAGGGAATAAGGCGATTTCCGGAACTTCCAGAGAGCCGGCGGGCGGTGAAAGCCCGGCAGTCCGATCTTCGCGCATAGCTCATCCCGGAGCCGCCGCGCTCGATGCCGGAAGGCGCAGAGGCGGCCGCAGCGGCAGCGTTAAAGGCCGGGGCCTTGCCGGAGGCCTGCCGAGGGTTCCCCGTGAACCGAATTTTGGGTGGTACCGCGAAAGCAATTTCGCCCCGAACACAGTCGGATGCTGTGTTCGGGGCTTTTTGTTTTAAAACTTCCCTTCCGCTTTCGAGGGATTCCCGGGAACCGGCTTTGCGGAGAAAGAGGGGGAAAGCCGTTTCTTTCGCAGATCCCGTTTCCGGCTTCGTTGAAGTTTTCGCCAGCCTTTCGAAAGGCTGGGAAAGGAGTGCTTGTTTTATGTATCAGGGTTGTAAAAAGTATCATCCGTTCCGGCCGATCCCGCTGCCGGACCGCACCTGGCCGGACAAGGTGATTACCCGGGCGCCGACGTGGTGCAGCGTCGACCTGCGCGACGGCAACCAGGCGCTGGTCGATCCGATGAACCGGGAGGAGAAGCTGGAGTTTTTCCGGACGCTCGTGGACGTCGGCTTCAAGGAGATCGAGATCGGCTTCCCTTCCGCTTCGGAGACGGAGTACGAGATCCTGCGCACCCTGATCGAGCGGGACCTCATTCCGGACGACGTGACGGTCCAGGTGCTGGTGCAGGCGCGCGAGCACCTCATCCGCAGGACGTTCGAGGCGATCCGCGGCGCGAAGAACGTGATCGTCCATTTTTACAACTCCACGTCCACCCTGCAGCGGAAGATCGTTTTCCGCACCGACATGCAGGGCGTGACCGACATCGCCGTGGAGGGCGCGAAGCTCATCCGGCGGCTCACCGAAGAGGAGGCGGCCCGCACCGGCGCCAACATCCGTTACGAGTATTCGCCCGAGAGCTTCTCCGGCACCGAGGTCGGCAATTCCGTCCTCATCTGCCGGAAGGTGATGGAGGTGCTTCAGCCCACGCCGGAGCGCAAGCTCATCTTCAATCTGCCGAACACCGTGGAGATGGCCACCCCGAACTGCTACGCCGACCAGATCGAGTACTTCTGCCGCCACATCCCGCGCCGCGACAGCGTGATCGTCAGCATCCACCCGCACAACGACCGCGGCGAAGCCGTCGCGGCCACCGAGCTGGGGATCATGGCGGGCGCTGAGCGCGTGGAGGGTACGCTGTTCGGGAACGGCGAGCGCACCGGCAACGCCGACGTCATGGTCGCGGCGATGAACCTGTATTCGCAGGGCGTGGACCCCGGCCTCGATTTTTCACGCCTCGGCGACGTGCGGCGCGTCTACGAGCGCTGTACGAAGATGCGTGTCCACGAGCGCCATCCGTATGCGGGCGACCTGGTCTTCACGGCGTTTTCCGGCTCGCACCAGGACGCCATCAGCAAGGGCGAGGCATATATGAAGTCCGGGGCCACGGAGTACTGGGAGGTTCCGTACCTGCCCATCGATCCGGCGGACGTCGGCCGCCAGTACGAACCGGTCATCCGCATCAACAGCCAGTCCGGCAAAGGCGGCGCGGCTTTCGTGATGCAGCAGAGCTTCGGCTACGAGCTGCCCAAGGCGATGCACCCGGAGTTCGGCGCGATGGTCAAGGCCGCCTGCGACAGGGCCGGCCGCGAGCTCCAGCCGGGGGAGGTCTACGAGGTTTTCCGCCGGAACTATCTCGAGATCCGCGCGCCGTACGACCTGAAAAAGTACCGCCTGCACGACGAGAGCGGGGACGGGGACGCGCAGGTCCGTTTTGAGGGCGTCCTGCGCTTCGGCGGCGAGGACCACGCGGTCGAGGGCGCCGGAAACGGCCCGATCAGCGCGTTTTTCCACGCGCTGCGCAGCGTCGGCGTCACGCGGTACAAATTCGTCACCTACCGTGAAAACGCGGTCACGTCCGGCGCGGAATCCCAGGCCGTCTCCTATATCCACCTGACGGCTCCGGACGGGACGCCCGCCTTCGGCGTCGGCATCGACAACAACATCAGCCTCGCGTCCATCCGGGGCATCATCTGCGCCATCAACCGCGCGGAGCGGAAAAGGAAAGGGGAAGAAGCGGAATGAAAACGTACCGCATCGTGCTTCTGAAGGGTGACGGCATCGGTCCGGAAATCGTGACGCAGGCGGCCCTCACGCTGCAAAAAGCCGGCGAAAGCTTCGGCTTCGGCTTCGACTTCGACGACGCTCTGCTCGGCGGCTGCGCGATCGACGCGGGCGGTTCCCCGCTGCCCGAAGAGACCGTGGAAAAATGCCGGGCCGCCGACGCGGTGCTGCTCGGCGCGGTCGGCGGCCCGAAGTGGGACGCCCTGCCCGGGGACCGGCGCCCGGAAGCCGGTCTGCTCGGCATCCGCAAGGCGCTCGGCCTCTACGCCAATCTGCGCCCGGCCGTGATTTTCCGCCCGCTGCGCGGCGCCTCGCCGCTGAAGGACGGGATTATCGGCGACGGCCTCGACGTGATGATCGTGCGCGAGCTCACGGGGGGCATCTATTTCGGCGACCGCGGCCGCACGGTGGTGGACGGCGCGCCGGCGGCCTACGACACCGAAAAATATTCCGTGCCGGAAGTGGAGCGCATTGCGCGCGTCGCTTTTGAAACGGCACGGAAACGGAAGAAAAGGGTCTGCAGCGTCGATAAGGCGAACGTGCTCGAATCCTCGCGTCTCTGGCGCGCCGTCGTCGCCCGCGTCCGGCGGGAGCAGTTCCCCGACGTGGCGCTGACCAACCTGTATGTGGACAACTGCGCGATGCAGCTCGTGCGCGACCCGGGGCAGTTCGACGTGATCGTCACCAGCAATATGTTCGGGGACATCCTTTCGGACGAGGCTTCCATGATCAGCGGCTCCATCGGGATGCTGCCCTCCGCGAGCCTCGGCGCGGGGAAGGCCGGCCTTTACGAGCCGATCCACGGCTCGGCGCCGGACATCGCCGGAACCGGCGCCGCCAACCCGCTGGCCGCGATCCTCTCCGGCGCCATGATGCTGCGGCTTTCGCTGGATCGGCCCGATGCCGCCAGGGCGGTGGAGGACGCCGTCTCCGCGGCGCTGGAAACCGTGCGCACGCCGGACATCTGGACGCAGGGGACGAAAAAGGTCGACTGCGGGGAAATGGGCGCGGCGGTGCGCAGCTTTCTCTGAACCAAAAGACGGAGAAAGCGCGAGGTCACGCGTCCGGGCGGGAAGGCCCCTGCCGCGCTTCCTCCGCCGGCCCCGCCGCCTTGACGTATCGGACGAATGCGAAGCTGTTTTCTTTTTTCACCGTCCCGCTCAGATAGCGGTAGATCTCGTCGCGCAGCCTGCGCCTCGCCTCCCTTTTGGAGACCGTCCGGTCCGGGTAAACCGGCTTGCCGATGACGACGGTCGCCAGGGGAGGCAGATTTTTGAGAAACCTCCGCGGCCGGTAGACCACGGCCGCGCCGACCACAGGCAGGTTCTCGCGCACGGGGTACGCGAAGGAACCGTCCCGGAACGGCCGGACGCCGTTGTAATACTGCCAGACGTGCGCTTCCGGATAGACCATCACCGCCTGGCGGCGCGCGGCGCGCCCGTGGAGGCACGCGAGAAATCTTTTCCCGCCCGTCGGCGTCTGCGGCAGGGGAATTCCGCCCAGCATCTGCACCACGTTCCGCAGGCCGGGGATCGACACCGCGTCGGCCGAGGTGAGGATGCTGCATCTGCGCGGAAAAGAGATCAGCGTGGGGAAAAACGAATCCAGGAGCATGTTGGTGTGGTTCGCGTACAAAAAGAAGCCGCCGCGGAGCTTCCGAAGGTTCCGGCGGTTCCTCACCCGCAGACCGTATGTAATCTTGCAGAACAGAAAAACGAGCGGCGTCGCGACCAGGCGGTAAAGGAAAAAACCCGCCGCATTCCAGAGAATGCTTTTATGCTCGTAAGGGAAATCGGCCTCGACCTTTTTCAATTTGATTTTCCCTTTCGACGGGGAGAAATCGTCGTTCCATTCGTCCCGGTAGCAGACTGTCCTCTTCATTCCGTTCACTTTCCAAATCTTCAAATTGAAATCCGGTTCCCCGCCGGATGGGACGGAAAATCAACCGGAAGCGCAGGGCGCGATGTCAGTAACCGAACCTCCCGCTCAGGGAGTCGTCGTTTTCCACCCAGGAGTTTACGTCCGTTACCGTAAACGCCGCTTTTCCCGTGCGCGCCACCACGCGGCGGATGCCCGCGTTGATGATGAGGCGCTTGCACATGGAGCACGGCGCAGGGTTGGCAACGTACGCGCCGGTTTTTGCCTCCCGGCCCACCAGGTACAGCGTCGCTCCGATCATATCGCCGCGGGACGCCGAGATGATCGCGTTCATCTCGGCATGGACGGAGCGGCACAGCTCGTAGCGTTCGCCGCGGGGCACGCCGAGCGTTTCCCGCACGCAGTAGCCGAGGTCGATACAGTTTTTCCGCCCCCGCGGCGCGCCCGTGTAGCCGGAAGAAACGATTTCATCGTGGTTCACGATGATGGCGCCGAAGTTCCGCCGCAGGCAGGTGCCGCGCTCCAGCACCGTTTCGGCGATGTCGAGGTAATAATTGGTCTTGTCTGTTCTCTGCATGGCGGGCTGACAGCTCCTTTTCCCTGAATGCGGGAGCGGGAATGGAATTTCCCCGTTCTCCGTGTTATAATAGTACCATCAATTTCGGAGGATGGCGGCATCGATGGATCTTTCAGATCTCGGCACGGTGCGGGCGGTTCTTGCCCGCCACGGTTTCCGGTTTTCCCGTTCCCTCGGGCAGAACTTCATCGTGGACCCGTCCGTCTGCCCGAGGATGGCGGAGCTTTCCGGCGCGGGGCGCGGCGTGGGCGTCCTGGAGATCGGCCCCGGCGTGGGCGTGCTTACCAGGGAGCTCGCGGCCCGCGCGGAGAAAGTCGTCGCCGTGGAGCTGGACCGCGCGCTGGAGCCTGTGCTGCGCGAAACGCTGGCAGGCTGCCCCAACGTGAGGCTCGTGTGGGGCGACGTGAGGAAGCTCGACCTGAAAGAACTGCTCCGAAAGGAATTGGACGGCCTAAATGGAATCCTATGCGCCAATCTGCCGTATTATATCACTTCGCCGGTCATCCTGAGCGTCCTGGAGGAAAAAATCCCGTTTTCCTCCCTTACGGTGATGGTGCAGAAGGAAGCCGCGCAGCGGCTCTGCGCCGAGCCGGGCACGCGCGCGTGCGGCGCGGTGAGCGCCGCGGTGCGGTATTACGCGGAGCCCAGGATCCTGTTCGAGGTGGGGCGCGGCTGCTTTTTCCCCCGGCCGGACGTGGACTCCGCCGTGCTGCGCATGGACGTGCGCCGGGAGCCGCCCGTCCGGGTTCCGGACGAAAAGGCGTTTTTCCGGCTGGTGAAGGCGGCGTTCCTCATGCGGAGGAAAATGGCCGTCAACTCCATTTCGTCCGGCCTGGGCCTGCCGAAGGAGCGGGTGGCGGAAGCGTTCCGAAAGGCGGGGATCCCGGCCACGGCCCGCGCCGAAGAGCTGAGGATGGACGGGCTTGCGGCGCTCGCGGGCCTGCTGTTGGGAAAGGAAACGTGAGAGCGATGAGCGATGCTGTCGTTGCGAATGTCCTGTTTGGCGTCGGCTTTGTGCTGATGATCCTGTCCATGGTGCTGGGCCCGTTCGAGTTCACCCGCTGGGCCGTCCTTTCGGCGTGCCTCGCCTGCTGCTTTGCCCTCGGCGCGGCGGCCATCGCGTTCCCCACCTGGGAGGAGCCGAAAGGGGAGCGGCCGGACGCGGAAAAAGAAAAGCGGGACGACCTCAATAAATGATCGCCCCGTATTTCGATGCAAGAGGTTCCAGGACTTCGCGTTCCACCGGAGACCTCGAATCCACGAGCAGCCGCCCCTGAAAATAGCGGAGCGCGGCTTCCAGGATGGTGGCGCTGTCCGCCAGCACGGCGATGGGGAGCCTGGCCACGGAGCCGTGCTTCCCCAGGAAAACGGCGTCGTCGACGCTTTCCACTTTGACCAGCGCGGCGGAAATCCGCTCGTCCTCCAGCGCGATCAGCTTGTCGCTGAGGGAAGTGGAGCAGGTGATCGGGCTGCTGAATTCGATGTCTTCGCCCAGGAAGAACACCTCGTGCTCCGTTGCGGCGATGTTGCCGCCCCGCCCTTCGGGAATCTCCGGAGGGCCGTATTTTTTTACCTGGTCGCACAGCGCCCGCAGATGAAGCGGCGTCGCGCCCTGCCCGCAGCCGACGAGCCGCACGCCCGCGTCCAGGAAGGGCCGCGCCGCTTCCGCGTACTGCGCGGGAGTCATGTCCGGCGCCGCGTCCGCAATCAGGAGGAGGGGGACGCTGGCGCAGGGGAACGCCTCGCGGACCGTTTCAAGAAGGTCCGCCCCGGGAATTCCGCGGAAGCCGACCGCTGCGGCCCCCATCGCCTGCAAGGTGACGAGCGCCGGGAGAAAGTCGCTCTGCGCGTCCCTGTCGGCGGCGTCTCTCAGGTCGCAGCAGGCGAGGACCGGAAGATTCGTCCCGCGGGCGGCCAGAATCGCCGCGCGCATATCCGCGAGGGACGTCTGCCGGTCCAGCAGCAGAAAATCCGCATTCGCTTCGCACACGGCCGAAACCTGGCCCCGGCGGACGGCGCAGATGTCCTCGAAGTCGCTTTCCCCCGACGGGGGGACCAGCAGCCCGGTCGGCCCCAGGGCGCAGCCCGTTGCGGAAGCTCCGGCGGCGCGTGCGGCAGCTACCCGCGCGGCGGTGCGGGCCGTGCATTCCTCGTTGGAGGCCGCTTCCGGGAAAAAGATCGATTCGGTATCGGCGGCGGGAACGCACACGGCGTCCGCGCCGGCTTTTTTGCATTCATTTGCGCGGGAGGAAAACGTGTCCCCCCGCTCCGGTAAAATTCCGGCGTCGAACAGCAGAGGCAGCTCAGAGGGTAAGCCCATATCTGTATTGCACCGAGATCCTTTCGTTCACATGGCCTCCGGCGCGGTGATCTTAAACATGGTGAGGATGTTCTTCAGCACGATGGAAGTCGCCACGCAGAGGTTCAGCCGCGCCTGCATCAGGCTTTCGCGTTCGCCCTTGACGCGGCAGGCGGTATAGAATTTGTGGAACGTCGTTGCCAGCGCGATCAGGTAGCGCATCATGCGGGCGGGGTCGTAGTCGCGCGCGGAGGCGATGATCTCGCCGGTGCAGACGGAGAGCTGGCGGATCAGCTCCGTTTCTTCCGGCCTGGTCAGCAGCGCAAGCTCTTCGTCCGTGCAGGGGCGCGGTTTGATGCCTTCCTCCGCCAGGTTTTTCAGCAGGCTGCAGATGCGCGCGTAGGCGTACTGCACATAGTAAACCGGGTTCTGGTTGTCCCGCTTGACGGCAAGATCCATGTCGAAGTCGAGCTGGGAGGAGGCTTCGCGCAGATTGAAGAAGAAACGCGCCGCGTCGACCGGGACTTCGTCCAGCAGGTCGGCGAGCTGGATCATTTTGCCGGTGCGCTTGCTCATGCGGACGATTTGGCCGCCGCTCACGAGGCGCACCAGCTGGATCAGAATGATGTCGAGGCGGTTGCCGCCGATGCCGAGCGCGTCCATGGCGCCCTTCATGCGCGCCACATGGCCGTGGTGGTCGGCGCCCCAGATGTTGATGACGCGGTCGAAGCCGCGCTTGACGAATTTATTGTAGTGGTATGCGATGTCCGCGGCGAAGTAAGTGGAGGTTCCGTCCTGGCGGACCAGCACTTCGTCTTTTTCGCCGCCGATCGCCGTGGCTTTGTACCACAGAGCCCCGTCCTTCTGATAGGTCATGCCGCGGTCCGTCAGGCGCTGGATGGCTTCCTCCAGCTCCCCGTCCTTGTGCAGCGTGCTTTCGGCGAACCATTTGTCGTAGACGATGCGGTATTTTTCGAGGTCCGCGCGCATCTTTTCGATGTTTTTCGGGAGGGCGTAGTCGATCAGCGCCTGGTCGCGCTCTTCAGCCGGAACGTTCAGGTACTTGTCGCCGTGGATGTCCGCAAATCCCTTCGCGCGCTCCCTGATGTCGTCGCCGTGGTAGCCGTCCTCGGGGAACTCCACCGCGTCCTCTCCCTTGTAAAGCTGGATATAGCGCGCGCCGAGCGAACGGCCGAATTTCTCGATCTGCGCGCCGTAGTCGTTGATATAGAACTCGCGGTAGGCCTGGTAGCCGGCCGCGTCCAGCACGGAGGCGAGGCAGTCGCCGAGGGCGCCGCCGCGCGCGTTGCCCATGTGCATCGGCCCGGTCGGGTTGGCGGAGACGAACTCCACCATCACCTTTTCCTTTTTGCCGAAATCGCTGCGGCCGTATTCCGGCCCCGCCCGGAGGATCTCCTTGATCACGTCGCCGTAAAACCTGCGGCTGAAAAAGAAGTTCAGGAAGCCCGGCCCGGCGATCTCGCAGCGGTCGAAATAGGTGCCGCTCAGGTCGACGTTCTTCTGAATCGCCTCGGCGATCTTGCGCGGCGGCATGCGGAAGGCTTTTGCGCCGACCATCGCCGCGTTGGAGGCCCGGTCGCCATGGGTGCTGTCCGTGGGGGTTTCCACCGTGAAGTCGGGAATCTCGGCCCTGGGGAGCGCTCCGGTTTCCATGCACTGATGGAAAGCGCCGGCGATCGCGCCTTTCAGATTTTCGGTTGCCTGCAGTTCGATTTTAGACATCGCTGTTTTTTGCCTCCTTAACGGTAATGAATAATTCATTTAAACTGGAAAGCGCGGAATCGATATCCAGCGTGTAGCTGATGTTCAGGCTGCCGCCCTCGTCGTTCAGCTTCGAGTCGAGCCGGCTGGTGAAGACGCCGACGGTCATGCTGCCGAAGCCGGTGTCGTACTGGCAGAGGTGGCGCTTGCCGTTTTCCAGGATCAGGCGGGTGTTGTCGCCGCCCTTTCGCATCAGCGTCAGGCGGGAGGCGCCCTCCACCTTCAGGATGGACGTGCGCGGCGTCCGGTCCTCTTCCGAAGCGTAGTCCTGATAGACGATGTACCGGCTGCCGCCGCGCTTCATATAGGAGCCGAGCGTGGTCAGCTCGATTTCGCCGGATTCGCCGTCGACCTGCTGGCGGCCCCTGATGGAGATGAGAAAGTTTTCCTTCATGTTTTTCTCCCGGATGGAGAGCAGGGAAACGGGGTCGGCGTTCACCGCCCGGCCGATCCTGCGCGCCGTGGCATGCACGGCTGTCCTGCGCCGCGGCGGGTAACGCCGCGCTGTCGTCTTCTTATCTTTTATAGTCTTTTGCATCGTCGTCAAAGGAAAGGCAGACCAGCCTGTCGAGAAGCTCGCCGTAAGAGACGCCGGACGCCTCCCAGAGCTTCGGGAACATGCTGATGGGCGTAAAGCCCGGGATGGTGTTCAACTCGTTCAGAAGGACCTCTTTGCCGTTCCGCACGAAAAAATCCACGCGCGCGAAGCCGCGGCAGCCGAGCGTGCGGAAAGCGCGCACGGCGACGGAGCGGATCTCCTCCGCCACGGCCGGGTCCAGATGGGCGGGGATGTTCAGCTTCGATTTCCCGGACTTGTATTTGTCGTCGTAATCGTAGAAAGCGGCGGAGGCGACGATCTCGCCCACGGGGCCGGCGGCTTCCGGCCGGCGGTTGCCGAGCACGGCGCATTCCACTTCCTGGCCGGCGACCGCCTCCTCCACGAGGATCTTGTCGCTTTCCGCGGCGGCGGCCGCCACGGCGGCGTCGAGCTCCTGCTCCGAGCCCGCTTTCGTCACGCCGACGGAAGAGCCGGAGTTCGCCGGCTTCACGAATACCGGGTAGCCGAGCCGAGCCGCGATTTTCGTGCGGATTTTCCGGATGCCTTCCCCCGCGTAGTTGGAGCGGAAGAACCACAGGTACCTTGCGCTGGGAATGCCTGCGTTGGAAAGCAGGGAATGGGTGACGGCCTTATCCATGCAGACGGCGGAGGCCAGGGTGCCGCAGCCGACGAACGGCAGGCCGCTCAGCTCCAGCAGCCCCTGCACCGTGCCGTCTTCTCCGTTCCTCCCGTGCAGCACGGGGAACACGCAGTCCACTTTCACGGTCCGCGCGCCCGCGGGCGCCAGCGCGACAATGCCGCCGACGCTCCGGTCCGGGCACACGAACGCGGGGACGGCGTCGCCGCTCGTCTCCCACTCGCCCGTGGGGATCTTTTCGACGGGGCCGGTGTAGAGATACCAGCGCCCGTCTTTCGTGATGCCCACCGGGACGACCTCGTACTTGTCTTCCGGCAGGTTTTTCATAACGGAATAAGCGGAAACGCGCGAGACCTCGTGTTCGGCGGATACTCCGCCGAACAGGACGGCGATTCTTTTCTTTTGCATCGTAAAGCTTCCTCCAGCGTATCCGGCAAGAGCTTTGCCGGTTGAAAAATAGGCTTGCCGACGGGTTCTTCGCAACCTTACAGACACTCATTATCATACCACAACGCGGAAAGGGGTGCAAACATATTTTCTGTCGTTCTGAGCAAATAAATGCCTGATGACAAAAACAAATGCTTGTAGTATAATAAAAACGACTGGCAGAAACTTGGTCCCGGCCGCGGCATGCCCGGCTGGAATTCCGATACGGGAGTGATTTTTCAATTGGACAAGAAAACGTTCGGCCTGGTTGCGGACCGGGTGGGCGCGGCTCTCCGGGAGACGGGGTACGAGCCGGCCAAAGTGGGGGACCCGACGGAAGGCGTCGTCTCCGCCGTGTTTGCGGGGGAAACGACCGCCTACGGCGTCTTTTACATTGAGAAGAAAAAACAGTTCGAGCTTCGCACCTGCGATGCGGCCAACGGCGGCCAGGCCGGAAAATGGAAGGTCATATCCGCCTGGCTTTTCGACCCGGAGACCGACACCGCCGAGCAGGCGAACGACATCGCGGGCGACTTCCTGGATACGATCCGCGGCCCCAAGCAGAGGGCGATCGCGCGCAGCAAGAAGAAGCGCCGCAAGGACGACGACGACAATGTCGATCCGGTTTTCTTTTTCAACCGTTTCGTCGGCATTTTCCCGGAGCTGAAGGACGAGCTGAACGGGGAGCGCGACGCGTACGGAGCCGTGCGCGCCGTCACTTTCGCCCGCGGCAAGCTGCTGCCGAAAATCGAAGCCCTGTGCGCGGCGGGCGGGGACGGCGACGCCGTTTCCCGCTGCGGCGGCCTTCTGAGCGACCTTTACAAGAACGGCGATCTGGACGTCCGCTCCATCATCACCATCGTGATCCTGAACAGCCTGAGCGAAAAGGCCGTCGAGAATCTGAAGCCGTCTTTCACCGAGGATCTGGCCAAGGGCCACCGGGCCGCCCTCAGGATGAAGGGGAAAAAGGTCAAGCCGGAAAAGGTGAAGAAACGCACCCGGATCATGGCGGAAACCCTGAACGAGATGGACGGCAAGGGCAGAAAGTAACCGCCGGCAGGCCGCTTTTTAAAAATTGCTTGACAAGCACCCGTTCCCGTGATATGATGAAGATACCTCGGGAATGGGGCTTATTTTTTTGCCCTTGTTTTTCGTGAGGGAGGCCACGGCCCGGATAGGGCCGAATAAATTACCGTAAAGCGGGAGGTGCCGTTATGAGAGTAAAAGTTACCTTGGCCTGCACGGAGTGCAAACGCCGAAACTATGACACGATGAAGAATAAAAAGAATGACCCGGACAGGCTCGAGATGAAGAAGTACTGCAGATTCTGCAAAAAGCACACGCTTCACCGCGAGACGAAGTAAACCGGACGGAGGGAAAAAGCTTTATGGCTGATCATGCCGAAAAGACGAAGGAAAAGGTTCAGAAAGAGAATTTTTTTGTCAGAGCCGGTAACAGCGTTACAAAGTTTTTCCGTGAAACGAAAAGCGAAATCAAAAAAATGGTCTGGCCCGAACCCAAGACGGTTTTCCGCAACACGGGCGTCGTCCTCGTCACCATCCTCGTCGTCGGTCTGTTCGTTTTCGGTCTGGATGCGCTGCTGGTGAACCTGCTCGGGCTCATCATGAACGTGGCGAAATAATTTTTGAATGATTTTTGAGTTTAACGGAGGGGTTTTCGTTGCCTGAAGAAGCAAAATGGTATGTTGTGCATACCTATTCCGGGTATGAAAACAAGGTTGCCTCCAATCTTGAGAAAACGGTGGAGAACCGGCAGTTGAAGGATCTCATCCAGCAGGTGCTCGTCCCGACCGAGACCGTGACGGAGATCAAGGACGAAAAACAGCGCGAGGTGGAGAGAAAGCTCTTTCCCGGCTACGTGCTGGTAAAGATGATCCTCACCGACGAGTCGTGGTATGTTGTGCGCAACATCCGCGGCTGCACCGGCTTTGTCGGCCCGTCTTCCAAGCCGATCCCGCTGGCCGACGAGGAAGTGGCGCGGCTCGGCGTGGAGAAGCACGAGGTGGAAGTTTCCTACGGAGTCGGGGATTCCGTCAAGATCATCGGCGGGCCGCTGGAGGGTTTCGTGGGCGTCGTCGAATCGGTGGACAAAGAGCAGAACCGCGTGCGCGTGACGGTTTCCATGTTCGGGCGCGAAACGCCGGTGGAACTGGAACTCAGCCAGGCCGAAGCGATCGAATGACTTTTCGGGAAACGGCGGGGAAACCCGCTTGTTGGGAGGGACTCTTGTCCCTGTGGGAGGAGCGGAAATTTTCTTCGCTCCGCCATCAACCACGAATTTTGGAGGTGCAGTAAAAAATGGCACAAAAGGTTACAGCTTTGATCAAGCTTCAGATACCAGCCGGGAAAGCGACGCCGGCGCCGCCGGTAGGCCCCGCCCTCGGCCAGCACGGCGTCAACATCATGGCTTTCACAAAGGAATTCAACGAGCGCACCAAGTCGCAGGCCGGCATGATCATTCCGGTCATCATCACGGTGTACGCCGACCGTTCCTTCACGTTTATCACCAAGACTCCGCCCGCGGCGGTCCTCATCAAGAAGGCCTGCGGGATCGAAAAGGCTTCCGGCGAACCGAACAAGACCAAGGTCGCGAAGATCACCCGCGAGCAGATTAAAAAGATCGCGGAGACGAAGATGCCAGACCTGAACGCGGCTTCCGTGGAAACAGCCATGAAAATGGTCGCCGGAACAGCGCGCAGCATGGGTGTCGAAGTCGCCGACTGACGCGGGAATCCCGCGCTTTGGCGCGCTGATTCTCTTGTCCCGGTGGGAGGAACTTTGAAATCCGATTTTACCACTTGACAGGGAGGAAAATCTATGAAACACGGTAAGAAATATGTCGATGGCGCAAAGCTGATTGACCATACGAAGCTTTACGAGCCGGATGAGGCACTTGGCCTTTGCGTGAAGACCGGTACGAAAAAATTTGATGAAAGCGTAGAAGTCCATGTCAGGCTGGGCGTTGACAGCCGTCACGCTGACCAGCAGGTCCGCGGGGCAATTGTCCTGCCGAACGGGACGGGCAAAAAAGTCCGTGTGCTTGCCATCTGCAAGGGTGATGCCGCGGAGGAAGCCCAGAATGCAGGTGCTGATTATATTGGCGCGGAAGACATGGCAAAAAAGATTCAAGGCGGATGGATGGACTTTGATGTTGTTGTCACAACCCCGGATATGATGGGTGTTGTTGGACGGCTTGGTAAAATCCTTGGCCCCCGCGGGTTAATGCCTAACCCGAAAGCCGGTACCGTTACCCGTGAAATCGGCAAGGCTATTAAGGAAGCTAAGGCAGGCAAGATTGAGTACCGCCTTGACAAATCCAATATCATTCACTGCGTGATTGGAAAAGTTTCCTTTGGTGCGGAAAAGTTGACTGAAAACTTTAATGCGCTTCTTGGTGCGATTGTAAAAGCAAAGCCGGTATCTACAAAGGGTCAGTATATCCACTCCTGCGTGGTAGCTTCCACAATGGGGCCTGGCGTTCGTATTAACCCGAACAGACTTGGCGGCTGAGTTGACATGTGGTTTACCTTGTGATATAATCTAAAAATAGTAGACTGTCCCTGATTCAAAGACAGCAGGTGCCTAAAGCGTAACGGAGTTTCCAGCCTGCCGAGAATAAGGTGCATTTCAGACATAGTGAGTGTTTGATGGCCTTTTCTGCGGCAAGCGGAAAAGGCCTTTTTTATGGCACATCAGTCCATTTATTGGAGGTGAAAACATTTGCCAAGCAAAAAGATTTTGGAGGAAAAAAAGCAGATCGTAGACAAACTTGCTGAACAGATGAAATCTGCCCATACGGGTGTTGTCGTCGATTACAGGGGGATCACTGTAGAGGAAGATACAAAGCTCCGCAAACAGCTGCGTGAATCCGGCAGCCAGTACAAAGTTGTCAAGAATACACTTCTTGGCCTTGCCCTGAAAGAAGCCGGGATCGACGGGATTGATCCCATCCTGAATGGCACAACCGCTGTAGCAGTCAATGCAGATGACTACGTCGCCCCTGCCAAGATTCTGAATGATTTTGCAAAAACAAGCAAGACATTTACTATCAAGGGAGGCTTTCTGGATGGTAAGGTCGTATCTCTTGACGAGGTTAAGACCTTAGCGGGCCTGCCTTCCAAGGAAGTCCTTTTAAGCGAAGTTGTCCGTGGCCTCGATGCTCCGGTGACCGGCCTTGTTACTGCGCTAAACGGAGTTATCAAGGGTTTGGTTATTGCACTGAATGCAATCGCTGAGAAAGAGCAGAAGCAGTCTGCCTGAAAAATTTGAAAGATAATATTGGAGGTAAATAAGTTATGTCTGATAAAGTTGCAAAGATGATTGAAGATGTCAAATCCCTTTCCGTCCTTGAGCTGGCGGAGCTTGTAAAGGCCCTTGAGGATGAGTTCCATGTTTCCGCTGCTGCTCCTGTTGCCGTTGCTGCTGCTCCGGCTACTGCTCCGGCTGCTGAAGAAAAGACCAACTTTGATGTTGTCCTTAAAGCAATCGGTCAGCAGAAGATTCAGGTTATCAAGGTTGTTCGTGAGATTACAGGTCTTGGCCTGAAGGAATCCAAGGATCTCGTTGACGCTGCTCCGAAGGCTGTTAAGACGAATGTCCCGAAGGATGACGCTGAAGCAATGAAGGAGAAACTTACAAAGGTCGGCGCTGAAGTCGAGCTGAAGTAATTTTCGTTTTCTTTGGGGAATTAGAAAAGCCCGCCGGATTTTCCGGCGGGCTTTTTAATATCTCCACTTTACAGTTTCCGGTATCTTTTTACTTTGCGGAGTCTTTTGCGCTTGCGGTTGTAGACGATTGCGAGGATGATATAGACAATGAGCAGTAGAATGATGACTGCGACGGTTATAAGGAACCACTTTGAAGTCAAGACGGACTTTATTGCATCTGTAGTGCGCAGAAGCTCACTGCGTTCAACAGATTCTCCCGCGACTAAATTGATGGTTGCCAACTTCTCATTGGCATAGCTTAACGTTGCAGTACCGATTACCTGCCCTTTTTTAACTGGTGCATCAATCGATTTTGGAACATTCTTTGTCACGACAATACTGCTTGTGGACACATCTTTTGGAAGAATTGTGGAAAAGCTTTTTTCAGCCTGCAAACGGAGGGTATCTTTTTTCCATGCATAATTTAAATTGATTTCGCCGAGCGTGTCATTTGCGCTGACGACTTTTTTTAATTTCAGCGATTTCAGCGCCCAGCGGAAAAGCTGGGCTGAATCCAGCATTTCACCATGTGTATCAATGTCTTTTCCATTTTTATCAACCGAGGGTGCACCAAGCGCAACGCAAAGATAACTGTATCCGTCCGCTGAAGCGGAGGATACGAGGCAGTAGCCTGATTCATCTGTATGGCCTGTCTTAATGCCTTTTGCGTAGCGGTAATAGTACTGCTGGTCAGAACTAATCAACATACGGTTTGTGGTGGAAAGAGTCAGGGTAGTACCAGCGCGGGGGCCGCCGGTAAGTTTGCAATGGTAGCTGAGCTGGGAGCAAATATCCATAAAATACGGCAGTTTCATCGCATATTGAGTAATTTTTACGAGGTCGGCTGCTGTTGTATAGTGGTTTGAATCATGTAGGCCATGCGGGTTGACGAAGTGCGTCCCGGTACAGCCAAGTTTTTTTGCTTTAGCATTCATCAAGTCAATAAATTTTGATGAATCACCACCACCAATATATTCTGCCAAAACCAGGGCGGCATCGTTGCCGGAAGGCACCATCATGCAATTCAAAAGCTGGTAGGCGCTTAAAACGTCGCCGGCTTCCAAGCCGGACATGGAACTCCCAGTGCCAGAAAGTTCATCTATTGTCTTTTTTGTAACCGTAATATTAGTTCCCTGCAAGTCTTTAATCTGTTCTACGGCGATGATATAGGTCATAATTTTAGTAGTAGAAGCAGGTTCACGCTTTTCGGTTGGATTCTTTTCATACACCGTCATGCCGGTATCGAGATTAACGAGATCAATTGCTTCGCTGGCAGGAGTAAAACCGATTTGAGAGACGGCGGCTTGCGCGCGGCATGGTAAAAGCGATGCGCCGAGAACAGCAAGGGCTGCGAGGGTAATAAGGAAAGCAGGCAGCTTTTTTTTCATGGAAATTTTTCCTCCGATGTGATATGATAAACAAGGCAGAATACTACTGCTTTCCAGTATATCAGTATTTCGACAGAAATTAAAGCCCCAGAGTTTTAACAATTCTCCGGTTTTATTGACGGCTGCCGGATTTTGGAGGAATTTATCCGTGCTCTATGTGACAGGAGATTTTCACGGGGAAATGCAGCGATTTCACGCTTCAGTGTTGCGGCACCTTGGAGCGGATGACGAGCTGATTATCTGCGGTGATTTTGGCTTTCTCTGGAATGGCGGTGAGAGTGAGCAGAAAGACCTTAAGAAAATTGGAAAACTAAAATACAAGGTGCTTTTTTTAGACGGCACACACGAAAACTTTGATCTGCTGAATGCCTATCCGGTTGAGGAATGGAACGGTGGAAAAGTCCAGCATATCAGCGGGGGGCTATATCATCTGATGCGTGGTCAGGTCTATGAGCTTGAAGGAAAGACGCTGTTTACATTCGGCGGCGGGGAAAGTGCCGAAAAGCAGCTCCGCATGAAGGCAGGAAAATGGTGGGCCTGCGAACTGCCAAACATGGAAGAGATGCGGGAAGGAGTCAGCAACCTGTGGAAACATAAGATGCAGGTTGACTATATTTTTACCCATGAGCCACCGCCCAATACGGGCTGTGGAACCCTCAGCGAATGTTCCGGACGGAAGAATCAGCTGGATGCTTATTTCGGGCAGATAATGAAGCAGGTGCGGTATCAAAAATGGTTTTTTGGCTCTGAACATGTTGACCGGAAGATAACTTATAAGCACTATGCAGTTTTTAGCGATGTGATTCCGGTGGAGGATATTCCGCCGAAAAAGCACAGGTTCCGGAAATAAAAATATGCTCTAGAATGTTAAGCCTGCCGGAGCAGACCGGTAAAAACAGGAGCCTCCTGTCATTGAAATAAAATTGACAGGAGGCTATTTTATATGCTTGGAAAAATATCGCTGACGGGAAAAAGTCGGTCAGTTTTCTGTGCTTTTCAGAGCTGCGGAAATTGCAGCAAAAATCAACCCGGCAATCGGCCAGATTATCCATGTGGTGCCCCAACGAAACGTGAGAAAACTTAAAATGAGATAAATGGCGGTAACGGTTGGCCAATAGATGTCAGCAAATCGATCAACTCTTTTGTCGCCCTTTATAGAAACTTTTTTAAAATCACCCTCATGCAGCAGCAGGTCGAAGCAATTTTTCAAAGTTCCGGCCGAAACAAAGAGAAATACTGCGACTGCCACCAGTACCAGAAGAAGTGATGTCAAAGCGGTGCGTATAGCGTTAGGCGCCCCGTAGATTTCTGCAAAAATCAGCGGGATAGGGGAAAGAATGCAGAGTGCAACACCAAAGGCCAGCTTCATAGGATAGGTCTTTTCAAAATTCTGCTGCTTTTCAAGGACAATGCCGGATACACCGTATGCCAGTTCAAAATTTTCTGTTTTCAGGTTTTCAAACCGCTTCATACGATTACCTGAGATAATAAAAATTGCAACAGCTACGGCAATTAGGGACAGAAGAACAGTAGTCCCAATACCATTTGCCAGATTTTCAGGAATGCGGAATCCCCATGGGTTTGGTTCTGCCATGGCATTGAGAAAGATTTGCAAGGCGGGAGAGAAAACACACAGTGCTGTGCCAAAACCGATTTGCTGACCTTCTGTTTCTTTGCTTTTTATAAAATCATTCGCTTCATCCAGGGTAATGGAATGCTGGTTTTCTGTCTCTTCTTCTGCTCCTGTGCTTTCTCCAGTCTCCATTCCTTCCATGCTGTCCTTGAGAAGAAAATCCGTTGTGACACCAAAAATTTTTGAAAGCTCCAGTATTTTGTTGATATCCGGAATGCTGGCAGCGCTTTCCCACTTGGAAATAGATTGTCTGGAAACATTCAGCCTGCTGGCCAGTTCTTCCTGAGACCATCCATTCTTTTTCCGCAATAGCACAATTTTTTCTGCAAGAATCATGCTTTACCCTTCTTCCTTATAAATTGTGGGCTGTCTTGCAGCCCTGTAGCTACCATAATAGGGGAGCAGGCGGTTGCGTACCACCAATTTCACTTGGAAATTCTGCAACCAGCAGTTGCATCGTGAAAAACAGCCGGAATAAAGTAGAAAATTGTTCCCTGCAAGCTTAGGAAAACTCAGCTTGAGAAAAGAGCAGCTGCATTTCGGCGCGCAGGCCGCGGTGCTCTGGCCTTTCGAGTGAAGGGTCCTGTGTGAGAATGAATTCTGCTGCATTTTGTGCTTCACGCAGGCAATCCATATTGGTTGCCATATCAGCAATTTTAAGGGCGGGAAGACCATGCTGGCGATTCCCGAAAAAATCACCGGGTCCACGCAGGCGGAGATCTTCGTCTGCAATTTTAAATCCATCGCCTGTATGGCACAGTATGTCAAGGCGGGCCTTTGCCGTTTTGCTTTTCGCGTCTGAGATAAGAATGCAGTAAGACTGTTCCCTGCCACGGCCGACGCGTCCGCGCAGTTGATGAAGCTGGGAAAGCCCATAGCGCTCTGCATTTTCTACCATCATTACGGTTGCGTTGGGCACGTCCATGCCCACTTCCACGACTGTTGTGGAAACGAGGACATCCAGGCTGCCTGAAGCAAAGCAGCTCATGACCTTTTCTTTCTCGCTGCTTTTCATACGGCCGTGCAGCACACCAATCCTGCGGCCGTGTAACCACTGGTTTTGAAGGGCTTCTGCGTACTGCATTACACTTGCCATGCCGCTCTGGTCACCGTCAATGGTTGGGCAAATGATATAGCACTGCCTTCCGGAGGCAATCTGCCTTTCCAGAAAACGAAATACACGCGGCCTCAGAGCGGATGGTACCGCATAAGTCTTAATTTCCATTCTGCCGGGAGGAAGCTCATCAAGGACGGAAAGATTCAGATCACCGTAAATCATCAGTGCAAGCGTGCGGGGAATTGGCGTTGCACTCATTACAAGCAGATGGGGATGCTCCCCTTTTTTTGAAAGTGCGGCACGCTGTGCAACCCCAAAGCGGTGCTGTTCGTCTGTAACAACAAGGCCGAGCCGCTGGAATACGACACTTTTTGAAAACAGCGCATGTGTGCCGACTGTCAGGCCGACGCTGCCGTCCGCAAGGGATACAAGGATTTTCCTTTTTTGTGCTGCCTGCACGGATCCTGTCAGCAGAGCTGTGCGGATGCCTGCGGACTCGAAAATCTTTCGGAGGGATTCATAATGCTGCTGGGCTAAGATCTCCGTTGGAACCATCAGGGCAGCCTGAAAACCGTTCTTTGCGGCGCAGTAACAAAGCGCTGCTGCCACGGCGGTTTTTCCGGAACCGACATCCCCCTGAACCAGGCGGTTCATCGGGCGTCCGCTTGTCAGGTCTGCCATGGACTCATGTACGGCGCGCCGCTGTGCCCCTGTAGGGCGGAAAGGCAACAATGAAAAAAATTCCTCCGTATAATCGTGAGAAAAGCGGTACCTGCTTTCCCGGATGTTGCGGCTTTTCATGCGGAAAAGGCCGAGCTGAAGCACAAGCAGCTCCTCGAAAATCAGGCGCCTGCGTGCTGTAAGAACTGCATTCATGGTGGGTGGAACATGGATATTCTCGAGGGCTTCGCGCAGTCCACAGAGGGAATATTGCTTCCGAAGTTCCTCTGGGATGGGATCAATAATTTTCTCCGGCAGGCGCTGAAGGGCTTCCTTGACTGTGCACCAGATTTTGCGGCTGCCGAGGCCTTCCGTTTGCGGATAGACTGGCCGTATGGCAGGGCAGGAATCTGCCGGAAAAAATTCAGGGGAATTCATCCGACGCCGCAGAAAATTTTCTGAGATTTTTCCATAAAACAGGTATTCCTTGCCCTCTTTCAGCATGAAAGCTACATAGGGATTATTGAAAAATGTAAGGACAAGCTCACTCTCACCGTCGTCCGCTAGGCCCTGATATAGTGTCATTCCTCCATGAATTCGCGTCCCGCTGGGACTTTGTGTTACAGTCGCGCGCACAGCACACGGGATACCGGCAGGTGCCTCCCGCACCGAGCAGGGATGGCTCAAATCCTCGTAGCTGCGGGGATAAAGACGAAGCAAAGCGCCGACGGATGTCACGCCAAGCTTTTGAAAGAGCCTTGCGTGACGTTCGCCGACGCCTTTTAGTGTTCGTATATTTTCCCGATAAAGACTCGCCATGCTTTCACCTGACGGTTTCGGAATTATTCTACTGATATAATGTAGTAATATACCGGCTGACCACCGTTAACCAGTGTAACTTCAATATCATTCCCGATTTTCGCTTTAATCTGATTACAGACGCTGTTTGCTTCCTCCTCCGTTATCCCCTCGCCGTAGATAAGGGTGAGGAAGGAAGTAGTGCGGGAAATCATGGAACGGATAAGTCTGATGCAGACATGACTGGCTTCATGCCCATGCTCAACAAACTGCAGCTTGCCGTTGGCAAGTCCCATGATATCATCTTTACGGATTTTGCGCCCGCCAAATTCAGAATTACGCGCAGCGTAAGTTACCGTGCCGGTGCAGACGCCGGAAGCAGCTTCCATCATACTGACTGTATTTTCTTCAACAGAAAGTTCTGGTTTGTAGGCAAGGAGGGCTGACAACCCTTCCGGGACAGTCCGTGTCGGCAGCACAACAACTGTGCGGTCCTTGACAAGCGGGACAGCCTGCTCTGCCGCAAGGACAATATTCTTGTTGTTAGGCAGGACAATGACAGTCTTTGCCGGTGTTGCAAGGACTCCCGTGACAATATCGGCGGTGCTGGGGTTCATTGTTTGGCCTCCGCTGACAACCTGTGCACATCCAAGGTCGGTAAAAAGCGTCTTGAGGCCCTTCCCGGCAGCAACAGCAACGAATCCAACGTCATTGGTAGGTTTTACCGGTTCCGGAGGCTTTTGCTCTTTTTCCTCTTTTTTTGTTTCTGCTTCTGCAGCTTTGCGGTGCTGCTCCTTCATGTTGTCAATCTTTACTGTAAGGAGCTGGCCATAAGCAAGAGCAGCTTCCAGAGCTTTTCCGGGATTTTCCGTATGAACATGAACCTTGATAATATTCTCGTCGTCTACAACCAGTACACAGTCACCGATTGTTTCAAGATACATGCGCAGTTCAGCCGGTTCCTTCTTGCATTCCGGACTGCGCCCGATGATAAATTCCGTACAGTAGGTGTAATGAATCTTTTCGTCAAATTTCGCCGCGGCATTACGGAAGAAGCTTTCTGCATCCGATTTTTTCACCTCGGCGAGTTCATCTTTCTGAACCATTACGCCGTCACGGAAAACGCTTAGCATGCCTTCAAAGATAAGGCATAGGCCCTTTCCGCCCGCATCTACAACACCGGCACGTTTAAGGACGGGAAGAAGTTCGGGAGTCTGCTTCAAGGCTTCCTCAGCACCATTACAGACTGCCTGCCAGACCGCGGCAATATCGTCGCGGGCAGTTTCCAGTGTTGTATGCCCTGCTTCACAGGCCATGCGGGCAACAGTAAGAATGGTGCCTTCTGTTGGTTTCATAACGGCCTTATAAGCGTCCTGTACACCAATGCTGAGTGCATTGATCAAATCTTCACCGGACGCAGTTTCTTTCTTATCGAGGCCCTTTGAAAATCCCCGGAACAAGATGGAAAGGATTACACCGGAATTGCCACGTGCCCCGCGCAGCATAGCGCTTGCTGCATCATGGGCCGTTTCACCAGCAGTTTTACCGTCTTCCTTTTCCAACTCACGTTCCGCTGAACCGATTGTCATTGACATATTTGTGCCTGTATCACCGTCTGGAACCGGGAAAATATTCAGCTCATCAATTAAAGTCCGATTTTTCAGAATATTATTTGCGCCAGAAATGATTGCTGTTTTAAGTTGAGTTCCATTGATCATTTATCAGCACTCCCTCTACGAAACAAATAAAATAAACGGTTTGAGCAACCGATCCATTATTCCAGTTTAAGCATAACACTTTCTCACATTATACCATAACGCGATATCTGTTTCAATCTTTAAATAAGCATCTGAGCGGAGACATTGAAGGACAACCCCTGAAGGAAATGAAGATTTTGGACGCTTCCGAGGGAGGGGGCAGACTGAAAACGCGGGAAAAAATCTACAGAATACTAAGCCGTTCTATGGAGAGTGTTTTTCCGGTACTCTCATCAATACTGAACAGTGCGCAGTCGAGGTGGCAGTCGCCGTCTGCGAGATCAAAGCGAACCGGCATTTTTGTCTTCATTTTCCGGATGACAAGCTCCGGCTTTACACCAAGCACTGAGTTGACAGGCCCGGTCATGCCGAGGTCGGAAAGATAGCCGGTGCCTTTCGGGAGGATACATTCATCTGCCGTCTGAACATGGGTGTGTGTCCCAAAGACGGCAGACACCCGGCCGTCAAGGTACCAGGCAAGCGAACGTTTTTCCCCGGTTGCCTCTGCGTGAAAATCGACCACCGTAATTTTCGGTATGCCTGCGGCAAGGATGCGGTCGGCGCAGTCGAAAGGAGATTCCATACTTTCCATATAAACAACGCCCATCAGGTTGATTACGCCAATCTGAATACGGCCCAGGTCAACAGTGCAGTACCCACGGCCCGGCGCTGCATCTGGATAGTTTGCAGGGCGCAGAAGCTCTTCACAGGTCTCGTAGGTTTCATAGCTTTCTTTCCGGCGGAAACTGTGATTGCCGGAGGTAACAACGTCGACACCGCTGTCAAGCAGATATTTCACGGAGCGGGGTGTCAGACCGTTCCCATCGGCAGAATTTTCCCCATTGGCAATCACAAGGTCGACTGCTTTCAGCTTTTTCAGTGCAGGCAAATGTTCCCGCAGGAAGCAGCATCCGATGCTGCCCACAACATCACCAATCGCGAGGATATTCATTTCAGCTCAGGACCCTTCAAAAGGAAAAAAGGGAAACAGAAATCTGTTCCCCTCAGACTTTTCAGTTATTTAGCATATTCGATTGCTCGGCTTTCACGGATAATATTGACTTTAATCTGGCCTGGATATTCGAGGTCACTTTCAATCTTTTTACAAATGTTCCGTGCAAGGAGTACCATGTCGTCGTCGCTGATGACGTCAGGTTTTACCATAATCCGGATTTCACGGCCAGCCTGGATGGCATAGCAGCGTTCCACACCTTTAAAGGAAGACGCAACTGCTTCCAGCTTTTCCAAACGCTTAATGTAGTTTTCTACATTTTCACGGCGCGCACCAGGCCTTGCAGCACTGATGGCATCGGCAGCCTGAACAAGACATGCAGAAATAGTCTTTGGCTCTACATCCCCATGGTGGGCCTGAATAGCGTGAATAACATCCTCATTTTCCTTGTACTTGCGGGCATATTCTACGCCGATATCCACATGGGAACCTTCCACCTCATGGTCAAGTGCCTTGCCGATATCATGCAGCAATCCTGCCCGGCGTGCAACGGCTGGATCAATGTTAAGTTCCGAGGCCATCATGCCGGCAAGATAAGAGACTTCGAGGGAATGGTCCAGGACGTTCTGGCCATAACTGGTACGGTAGTGCAGCCGTCCAAGCAGCTTCACAAGTTCCGGATGAATGCCGTTTACACCGGCTTCCAGAATGGCACGCTCACCTTCCTGTTTAATTGTTGCGTCCACTTCACGGCGGGATTTCTCAATCGCTTCCTCAATGCGCGCGGGATGGATACGCCCGTCAGCAATCAACTTTTCAAGTGCAATGCGCGCAACTTCACGCCGCACCGGCTCAAAGCACGAAAGCGTAATGGCTTCCGGAGTATCATCAATGATGAGATCAACACCCGTCAGCGTTTCAATCGCACGGATATTGCGCCCTTCCCGACCGATAATGCGGCCTTTCATTTCATCGTTTGGCAGTGGGACAACGGAAATCGTTGATTCCGTCACATGATCCGCTGCGCAGCGCTGAATGGCTGTGGAAATGATTTCCCGTGCTGTTTTGTCTGCTTCCTCACGTGTCTGCTGTTCATATTCCATGAGCTTTACGGCTTTCTCATGGGTTAACTCATTGTCCAGATTATTGAGAAGGTATTCCTTAGCCTGCTCCATTGTGAAGCCGGATATGCGCTCAAGCACATCATACTGGCTCTTTTTCAGAGTTTCTGCTTCAGCAACACGGTTATCGGCCTGCTTGTTTTTGCTGTTGATGGCCTCTTCTTTGGTTTCGAGGCTTTCCATCTTTTTATCAAGAGTTTCTTCTTTTTGCTGGATGCGGCGTTCCTGCCGCTGGACTTCTTTTCTGCGCTCGTTCAGTTCTTTTTCAGATTCGGACCTTAAACGGTGAATTTCATCCTTGCCCTCAAGGACAGCTTCTTTTTTCTTTGTCTCTGCCGTCTTGATTGCATCGCTGACAATTCGCTTTGACTCCTCTTCCGCAGAACCTATGGTATATTCAGCAGTCTTTTTGCGGTGTTTGGCCCCCCAGAAAAAACAAAGAACCCCCGTAACGGCTGCGCAAATAACCGCAATGAGTATGCAGTTAATTAAGCTTATTTCCAAATGCTGGCACCTCCTTATCCTTTTTTGTTATTAAAGATATAAAATCAAAAAAATAGCAGAATTACTCATGTACAAATGCGCATAAGAGTAACAAAAGTAATTGTATAACTTTTGGCCCTGTTCTGTCAAGAAAATAGCTTGACATTCCGTGAAAAGTTCCAGATTGCCCTTGAGTTTATTCTTTATTTTTGGAGTAAAAAAGCACCCCTGGGGAAATTATCTCCCAGGAGTGTCAGTTCATGCTCAGCCGTTTTACTGCTTTGCTTCGTAGAAAGAGAGGATACCCTTATAAGTCATATAAATGTCGAGTTTTGAAACGAGTTCAAACGGGGAGTGCATGGAAAGCACCGGTACGCCGATGTCGATGACGTCCACATTGAGGCCCGCAATATAGAGAGCTACTGTGCCGCCGCCGCCGAGATCTACGCGTCCCATTTCGCCGATCTGCCAGAGAACATCGTTTTTATCAAAGAGGGTGCGGATTTCGGAAACGAACTCCGCTGATGCCTCGCTGGTGCCACTTTTGCCACGTGCACCGGTGTATTTGCAAACACCTACGCCGCTGTTTACATAGCAGGCGTTGTTCACTTCATAAGCGTCTTCATAAGTAGGATCAAGTGCAGCGGTTACATCGGCCGAAAGACATTTTGAGCGGCTGAGAACATGGCGCGGCTCAAGGCCTTCCGCATGCGCTAGGTCTGCAATAAAGAAGCAGAGGAAACTGCTGTTAAGGCCCGTGTTGCCGTAGCTGCCAATTTCTTCGCGGTCTGCAAGGACAGTGACAATCGTGTTCTTTGGTTTTTTCACATTCAGGATGGCTGTCAATGCCGGATAAGCGCAGACGCGGTCGTCATTCCCATAAGCGCCAACCATGCTGCGGTCAAAACCGACATCTGTTGCCCGGAAAGCAGGGACAAATTCAATGTCTGCGGAGACAAAGTCCTCTTCTGTCATGCCATACTTGTCATGAAGGATTTTCATGACGTTAAGCTTTACCAGGTCACCGCTTTTGTCGTCGGAGCGGACAGGGCGGCTGCCAAGGAAAATATTGAGCTTTTCACCCTCAACGCCCTTTGCAAGCGTTTTTTTCATCTGATCATCCGCGAGATGAATCAGCAGGTCGGTGACGGTAAACTGCGGTTCCCCTTCCTTTTCTCCGATGCGGAGGTCTACTCTTTTGCCGTTTTTCAGCACGACACGGCCATGCATGGCAAGCGGGATTGTTGTCCATTGATATTTCTTGATTCCGCCGTAGTAATGGGTTTTGAAGAGCGCAATGCCATCTTTCTCATAGAGCGGATGGGGCTTAAGGTCAAGGCGCGGGGAATCAATATGTGCAGCAGCAATACGGACGCCGTTGCGGCATCCTTCTTCGCCGATTACGGCAAGTATCATTGATTTGCCGCGGTTGTTCACATAGACTTTATCCCCGGCTTTATATTTTTTGCCCACCTCAAATGGCACAAACCCTGCTTCTTCCGCTTTTGCCACGGCGTATGCTACAGTTTCGCGCTCCGTCTTTGCCGTGTTCATAAATTTTTTGTATCCTTCGCCGTAATTATCGGCGGTTTTAAGCACAGCGTCCGAAACCTGCTGGCATCCATTTCTGCGGCTGACAAGAAGCTCTTTTGTAAGCTTTTCCACATCAGATTTTTCTGCTTTTTTAACCATGTTACAGACTCCCTTTCAGATTTTGAGCCGAAAGCATTCCGGCTTTTGTCTATGCCAATCCGAAGAATCCAGACAAGCTGGAAAATCCGAAATCTGCTGTTTTATATTTGCTTATGGATAAAGGCCCTGGTACTGGCTGTAATTTTCCTCAACGGCATTCGCGTAATTGCGCGTTTCAGGAAAAGGTACATTCGCGAGATTTTTGCCGTCTTTTGAAAGCGACTTATCCTCCAGCCATGTGTCAACGCGCCTCTGGCCTGCATTATAAGCGCAGAGAGCTGTTTTAATGCTGCCATACTTTTTCAGGAGCATGGAAAGGAAACGGCATCCATAATGTATATTGACATCTGGGTTGTAAAGGGAATTGCTCGCAAGCAGCGGCCGTTTTGATTCTTTTTTCTGCAGCCATTCAAAAGTAGAG
>ENA-UOOK01000503-UOOK01000503.1-fermentation-metagenome-genome-assembly--contig:-NODE-503-length-51735-cov-48.072175_pt1 | contig 51735 bp, 32 predicted proteins | sample MGYA00245777_ERZ724023 | MGnify/ENA primary metagenome ERZ724023 (study PRJEB28704, sample SAMN03018312) | fermentation metagenome | biome: anthropogenic terrestrial biome; feature: soil; material...
GGCCCCCGCAAAATTGCGCAGCTATTTTGTGGGGTGAAAGAAACGAGATACACCAGCAATGCGATTAACAATTTACAATTTACAATGTACGATTAGCACTCAATCCGGTTTATGACTATCGAGGCTATCTAAATTGTCGTGCCTACGGCACTGAAGCCGGTTTTTAACTATCGAGGCTATCTAAACTGTCGTGCCTACGGCACTGAAGCCGGTTTATGACTATCGAGGCTATCTAAATTGTCGTGCCTACGGCACTTATCGGCATTTTCAATTTCTATTGCGAGTAGCGCCAAATTTGTGTTAATTAGTGCAAATTCGTGGACAAAAAAAATGATCGATAAGATGTGGTAGCTACGGCAGTCTCAAGGATTGACATGGGATCTGCGAGGCTATCTGAACTGTAGGGTCCCCATTCACTTCGCTGACGCTCGCGGTGCTATGGCCTGCGGCCCTTGAATGTTTCGGCTTCGTCTTCGCTGTTGAATGGTTTGCGACCAGTTGAATGCTCGCTGACACTCGCGTTTGACAGGCATCAGCCCGGAGTCCCAAAAAAAGGCCCCTTCCGATTAGAAGGAGCCAGGATGTTTAGGGAGTGCTTTTTGAAAATATTCTTAGAATCCGAACCAAGGACCGATGGTTACAGTCATGCCTTGGAAGGGAGTGTCCGGTGAACCGCTTACTTCGAAGGATTCTCCGGCCAGGCCACGTACGCGCCAATCTTTGGTAAGGGAATAGCCGTAAGTATAACCGACTTCCGCGCGAAGTCCCAACCAGGATAGAACGCGATACATTACTTCGACTCTGGGTTGTGCGTTCAAATATCCTTTATGCAACAAAAAGTGAGTATTGTTTGAGCCGGTGATGGTATCGGGAAGATCGGACCAATCGTAATTGGCATCGGTATTAATGAATTCCATTTCATGGTATGATCCGCCGACCATCAAGCCCAGTCCCACGAGGAAATTCTTGGTGATGGGAAAGCGTTTATCCAGGGTTACGCCACCCAGCATGTTTTCGTATCTCATGTAGATCTGATAGTCGTTCATGCCCACTCTGTTGTTCTGAGTCTTTTTAGTATCTTCAAACCATGTGATCTGGCCACCTAAAAAATAACCTTTGCCGATGCTGAACTTTCCGCCCAAGCCTTGTTGCAAAAGGCCATCATCACGGAATTTATTGAAGCCCAAAGAGTCATGAGCCACGATGGAGTTAATGTCTTCCATATCCAGGTCTACCCACATGGGGATCCAGGTGCCGCCACCATAACCGGCGCTCAGTTTTTTCTTGCCGGGAACTTTGGGATCACTAACCTCAACCAGGTCCTTATTGCGACTGCCCACGGTCATGTCCAGGCTCTCGGTTTTGCCATCGCGGAACAGGGTGATGGAGATTTGGTCTCCGGCGCGAAGGCTTTTGCGCATTTTTTCGAAGGTAGCATAATTTGTGACATCCTTACCGTTGATGTGGGTAATCACGTCATCTTCCCGCAGGCGGAAATGCCAGGCAGGAGAATCTTGCACCACGCCGGTGATAAGGACGCCGATGATGCCATTGTAATTAAGTTCCTGAGCTTTAGGGAAAGTGAGGTCTTCCAGATACAAGCCAAAATACGCCGCATCAGGAGCTTCCTGCCCTGTATCCATGGTCATTTTCAGGTTCATTTTGCTTTCCAGGTTTTCCAGATTGTCCAAACCCTTCAGTTCCATAATGTAGCGACGACCCTCGCTATCGTTGCTATCCTGGTTTTCTCCGCTTTCCTGCCCCATCAGCGGAAGCGCAAATAGCATTAGTAATAATATTGGTAAGCAAATCTTCTTCATGTTCTTTCTCCTTTATGGTAGATGATTCTATAGGCATAGTTATGTGCAAGAGTCGTGCCAAATATTAGATTGAGATAAGTAACAGTAAAACAATAGCTTGACCCTGATGCTCAAAGTGGACGGGGTTAAAATATATCGTATTGATATATCGCTATATCCAATTGAATGACATAATCTTATTTCGCGCAGGTCCGAGCTGGCAGATGCTGCATTCTCAAGATATATTTGGTAAGCGGGAACGAAAATTGCTCTGGTAAATAGTTGGCAGATGCCAAAAAGGATGAGTACATGAAAGGTAGATTGATTATAATATTATTGATCAGCATCGTTGCGACCTTGGGTGCCACGGGGATGCAATTGACAATTATCAGTGCCGATATGGGAATCAATACACTTCAATGGGTAAGAAACCGGGAACAAGCTGCTACTACCATATATTACTACAATGAAGATTACATCATCGCGGCAATTGATGCCGATAAAGATGCGAGATATGAGTATCCGGGCAATCCCGTGGGTAGCGAGAAGCTCTATCTGATTGATTCACCTGATGCTCAGCAAGCAAAAGAACTGTGCAGTTTGGGCCGTACCACCATTCTGCCCGGGGGAGATATCTTGCTTGTTTCAGAAGCCAAAGAGCCGGAATTGCGGGCGAAGTGCAGGGCCCCTTTTGTGAATCTGCTCTATCATCCCATCCAAGTGCAGAACCAAGGCTTCGGCTACAACGAAAAACAAGAGTTTCGAACCGAGTTGGAGCAACTGACTCAGATGGTTTCTGCTGACAGTGTGGCGGCATTTATCCAGTCTCTGCAAGATATGCAAACTCGCTATGCCTACGCAAACAATCGTTTGGAAGTTGCCACCTGGATCAAGGATACCTTCCAACGCTTTGGCATCAGCAACGCGCATCTGGAAGAATTCAGCTGGGACGGCACGCAACAGTACAATGTGGTCGCCACCATAGAAGGCTCTTTGTATCCGGATGAGTATGTGGTAGTTGGAGGACATCACGATTCCATCACCTACACAGATCCCATGTCCTTTGCTCCGGGAGCGGATGATAACGCATCCGGAACCGTGGCAGCCATCGAAACCGCGCGAGTATTGATGCAAGCTGCTTATCAGCCCAAATGCAGTATTCGCTTTGTAACCTTTGCCGCAGAAGAATTTGGTCTGCACGGTTCGCACTACAACGCTCAAAGCAGCCTGGATCTGGGAGAGAATATCCGTCTGATGATAAATCACGATATGATCGCGAATAATCCCAACAACCTCGAAACCGTGCGCTTGATGCCCTACGACGGCAGCATGGAACAAAGCGAGTATGCAAGTTTGCTGGTGAGTGACTATAGCTTCTTGAGCGCAAATTTTGGAAGCATGAATAGCCATAGCAGTGACAGCTATTCATATTGGAGTCGCGGTATACCGGTGATTTACTTTTTCGAAGAAGAGTTCAGTCCAGTGTATCATAGTGATGAGGATACCTTTGCCAATTTGAATCCCGCTTATTGTGCGGAAGTGATCAAAGGCTCTCTGGCCTGTTCGGTCAGTTTCGCAAATATGCCTGCGGTGGTGTCTCACTTGGATGTTCGGGATCATGGTGACGGCTCATCCTTGTTGATCACTTGGCAGGAACCGGCAGATCCGGACATAGACCATGTTCTGGTCTTCATCGGTACCGGGGATCCCACGCAAAATGAACCCATTGCCGTGTATGACAATAATTCTTATCTGGCCACCGGTTTGGCAGAAGGGCAGCTTTACAATATAGCAGTATCCACGGTGGATAGCTGGGGAAATCAGAGTTATCGAATATTCGGTACCGGCATTCCTTACAGCATCCCAATGGTTCCTCAAGCACTGAATGCGCACCCCATCAGAAATGCAGTACAGATCAGTTGGAAGGCAAACGATGAGTGCGATCTGGCCGGGTATACGCTCTATCGTGCCACTAATCCGGATGCCTCATACAGCATTCTTGCACAGCCGGCAGATAGCGATACTACATACACCGACAACGATGTTCTCGGAAATCCGGAACAGCTTTATTTTTACAAACTGCAAGCCACCGACGATGATGGTAACCCAAGCTTGATGAGCGACCCGGTAGTGTCGCGTCCGGCCAGCCTGGATCATGGCGTCCTGATAGTGGACGAAAGCGGTGACGGCAGCGGAACACATCCTTTCCTGCCCACAGGTGAAATGGTGAATCAATTCTATGCCCAGGCCACTGCTGAGCTTCGAACCGGTAACCTGGATATTGAGGAGCTCAACAGGGATTTGGAGCTCTATGACATCTGCATATACTCATCCGTACTCTGGCACAATACCGATCTGTATGATGCAGATTACCCTTATGCGATCCGGGATATGCTGAAAGAATATGTGGCGCTGGGCGGCAATCTGTTGTATACCGGATACAGTCCCACCAAGGCTTTTGAACTCAATGCCGGATATCCGGTATATTTTGGGGCGGACACGTTTATCAATAGTGTTTTAGGCATCTCCGGTGCGAATTTTAGCAACTTGGCTCGGTTCAATGGAGCTATCTCCCAAGTGGATGAATTGGATCACTTCACGATAGATCCGGATAAGACCCTTCCCGCATATGAGGGCCATATAAGCAGAGTGGAAACCCTGTATCCTGCTCCCGGGGCGCAAGTGTGGTATTCATATGGGTCAAATTACGACCCGGACACAGCTTACGGCGAATTTCAAGGTGAGGCAGTGGCAATCTACAATGAGCATGGTCTGGGCAAAAGCGCAATATTCAGTTTTCCTATCTACGCCACCAGTCCGGGGCCACAAATAGTTCAAATCTTACACACTATGTTTGGTGAATCTGTGAGTAATGATGACCCTCTGGCACCGGTTTCACCGGGATTGCAGATTAGCGGAAACTATCCCAATCCCTTCTTTCAAAACACCAGTTTGTTCGTGAAAGGCACCGGTGATGGTTTTTTAAGGATGAAGATCTACAATCTGCGAGGACAATTGGTAAGAACTCTGGATGCCAAAAAAGCTGGGGAATACGATTGGGACGGCAAGGACGACACCGGCAGGACTGTAAGCAGCGGCATTTATTTTGCACGTATCCGTGATGGAGGCAAAACTGCCCAACGGAAGATGCTGAAGCTGAAATAAGCCCTCACCGAACTCAAGTAGTCTCGGCGCAAATATTATGCTGTTACTATTTGACGCTTGCCAAAGATTAAGAGTTGATTAGACTTTTTAGCAAACACTAAATTTATATCTGGAGAAGACAAATGCCAAAGTATCTTATCGTAGGTGGAGTGGCAGGTGGAGCAACCACCGCAGCCAGACTGAGACGTCTGGATGAACACGCTGAAATCATCATGTTCGAGCGCGGCAAATACATATCTTATGCCAATTGCGGTTTACCTTATTATGTGGGCGGAGTAATATCCGAACGCGATCGTCTGTTTGTACAGACCCCGGCCAGCTTTAAGGCTCGTTTAAATGTTGATGTAAGAAATGAGCAAGAGGTAATCGCGATCGACCGTGCGGCCAAGACGGTTACGGTGCGTCGCAAGGACGGAAGTGAGTATGCGGAAAGCTACGATAAACTGGTACTTTCACCCGGGGCAGAGCCTTTGCGCCCTCCCATTCCCGGCATCCAGGACGAACTAATCTTTACCTTGAGAAATGTGCCGGATACTGATAAGATCAAAGACTTCATCGATCACCACAATGTGAATCATGCCGTAATAGTTGGTGCCGGATTCATCGGCCTGGAAATGGCGGAAAATCTGCATCACAAAGGCATCAAGGTAACTATCGTGGAGATGGCAGAACAGGTGATGACGCCTTTGGACTATGAGATGGCCTCTGCCGTTCATCAACATCTGAAGACCAAGAATGTGCAGTTTTACTTAAAGGATGCGGTGAATTCTTTCGTGCGTGAAAAAAGCGGTTTGCAAGTTCGCTTGAAAAGTGGACGCAGCCTTCCCACAGACATGGTGATCCTGTCCATTGGTGTGCGACCCGACAGCAAACTGGCAGAGGACGCGGGGCTGGAACTGGGGCACAACAAAGGCATCAGAATAAATGAATATATGCAAACCAGCGATCCCGAAATCTACGCTTTGGGCGATGCTATCGTGTATCCCAATCCCATCACCGGCGAAGAAAGCCACACCTATCTGGCGGGACCTGCAAACAAGCAGGGTCGCCTGGTGGCAGATAACATTGTGAAGGGAAACAAGCGGAAGTATAATGGCAGCATATCCACGGCTATAGCCAAGGTCTTTGATATCACGGTAGGAGCTACCGGGGTGAGCGAAAAAGTGCTGAAGAAGCTGAATACTCCCTATGTATCGTCCATCATTCATGCCGGGAGCCATGCGGGTTATTATCCCGATGCCTTGCCCATGACCATAAAAATTGTGTTCAACCCGGAGAATGGAAAGCTACTGGGCGCTCAGATCGTTGGCTTTGACGGAGTGGATAAACGTATCGATATGCTGGCACACATCCTGAAGCATAGCGAGACCATATATGATATGCAAGAGATCGAACATGCCTATGCACCACCTTTTTCCAGTGCCAAAGATCCCGTAAACATGGCGGGCCTGGTGGCGGAGAACATCATCAAAGGTATGGTAAAGATTATTCATTGGGATAAGATTCAGCAATTGAACTTGAAAGATGTAACGCTCATCGACGTGCGCACAGAGGAAGAAAACGCTCTGGGCACCATCGAAGGCAGCATCAATATTCCGGTGGACAATCTGCGCGAACGCCTCAGCGAGATTGCCAAAGAAAAGAAAACCATCGTCTTCTGCGGTACCGGCCTGCGTTCCTATTTTGCCGCCAGAATCCTAATGCAAAAGGGATTCAAAGATGTTTTGAACCTCAGTGGCGGATACATCACCTATGAAAGCGCAACCCAGAAACAGAGCAATGAAGACATCTTCAGCGGCGAATATATAGGAAAGGACGACCATATCTATCAGGGTAAAGAAAATGTGTTGGCAAGCAAAAAAGCGAACATCGTGGAAGCGGATGCCAGCGGTCTGCAATGCCCGGGTCCCATCATGCGGTTGAAAAACGAGATGGATCGCCTCTCAGAAGGTGACATCCTGCAGATCACAGCCAGTGACCCCGGCTTTACCAAGGACGTTCCTGCCTGGTGCAACATGACCGGGAACAAGCTTCTGGATATCAAGACTGAAGCGAAAAAGATCATTGCCACCGTGCAAAAAGGGGGCGGTAAAGTCCTGGAAGCAGGCAGCGGTGGCGGAAAGAATAAAACCCTCATCGTGTTCAGCGACGATCTGGACCGCGCTCTGGCATCCTTTGTGATCGCCAACGGAGCTGCAGCAACCGGGAAAAAAGTAACCATGTTCTTCACTTTCTGGGGACTGAACGTGATCAAAAAACCCGGAACCACGAACAGCGATAAAGACACCATGGGCAAGATGTTTGGCATGATGCTGCCCAAAAGCTCTCAGGGGCTGGGACTCTCCAAGATAAACTTTGCCGGGATGGGCCCCATGCTCATGCGCAAACGGATGAAAGATAAAAATGTGGACTCTCTGGAAATGATGATAGCTCAGGCCAAACGCGCCGGAGTGCAGATGATAGCTTGCCAGATGAGTATGGATATCATGGGCGTGGAAGCCGGTGAGCTTATCGACGGTGTAACTATCGGCGGGGTAGCCAGTTACCTGGAAGAAGCTGAACAAAGCAATCTGAATTTGTTCATTTAAGGTATCCTGAATATATAGCGCGAATTCACAACCGGGTTCGCGCTATTTTTTTGCCTGCAAGAACTTAAGGATTTGTATCAGTACTGTCTACCACATAGATAACAGGCGATCATACTCGGGGTAGCTGATTGGGATGATATCCCGGTTCCAATATCGCTATCCGCGTTCTGAAATAAATTTTGGAGTATGTCGATACATTTCCACAGTAGATACTATTGAATCTGTTCATAACGCTGTTTAACAGCGTAATAAAACGATGTGAAGGCTAATGCACGTAGCTTAGGGATTTGCTAACAGATTGATTTACAGTGGCATAGCTAATCGTAAGTTAGATATTGGGTATGGTAATATGGAGAAAGTGACGATTTTGAACTCGATTTTGCCATGAGGAAAAAAATGGACAGGGATGTGGAAACATCAACACAAGGAAAAGGCTCTAAAATAAAGTATAAAAATAACTTGACATGATTCGAGAATAGATATAAATGGAGCAAACTTTTTGGCAGCTTATCTTGTTTTGGAGCTTAGAAAGATTTCCCGATCTCCTTAACAATAAATATGTGGGAATAGTTGATATTTTAATAAAACTTGACTAAAGGAGCGCTTTATGAAAAAGCTTCTTATATTGATGGTAGTTCTCTTGAACTCAATTCTCTTGGGAGGGCAAGCCCTGGATGTACGTACTCTATCGGAGGCAGATTTTGGCCCGGAGTACAAGGCATATCTAAAACAACAGCAAAGCCTGGCAAAAGACGGGCTGAGCTTCAATCTTGTTGAAATTCCGTTCAACCTACCGGCGGCTGGAGACCCCACTTTCATGCAGGGTAATACCTGGGTGAAGGATTTTGCCACTTACATAAACGGATACACATTCGGAGATCCTTTGTTTATGTATTGGTCTCAAAGTGAAAGATTCCTCATCGAGGCAGTAGAGGGATTCCCCACCAAGCTTAGTTTTACTCCCCTGGAGGCAGTGTGGCATGGTAGTGAAACCATCTCTATCACGATCTCGGACATTGAGCTTGGACCGGGAGCGATGGGGCAGAGCACCTGGCTGTTCAATGTGAGTGTGAACAATCAACTGGATGCACCGGTATTCAGCTTTCCGAATCTGGCTACTGAGATACCCGATGGATATGTAATCAGTACTCCGGAAGACACTCCCATCACTATAGATTTCATCTCAAATATGCCTGGTACAGAGCTGCCATATATTTATTCGGTGGACAATCTGGAGAATCCCAGTGCGATTCAGCTATTTGTAACCCCCACCAGTGCCAGCGTAGGTTTTAGCCAATTGAACAGCGGCGCGGGTTTGGGCACCGAAGTTATTTTTTATCCGCCGGAAAACGTGGTGGGCGATTATCAGGATTACACCTTTGGCCTCACAGCCCGAGACAGGGTTTACGATGTGATCAGCGAGCGCACTATTGTCTTGCGCGTAACTCAAGTGAACGATCCCCCCGAAATCCTTGAAGTTAAGGTGGATACAGTTCCCGTAGATGATGTTATGGGTCCATTTGATCAGGGTAGCAGTCATCAACTTGAGGCTGTGGCAACGGATATGGATGGTGATTCGATATTTTACAGATGGATTCTTGAAGGTGAAAACGGTAGCGTTGAGCTTGGCACAAACGGCAGCTTGGACTATCTGTTCAACGATCCCGGTTTCTTTACGCTTACCTTGTATGTGCGGGATCGGGAAGATGGTAGCGGATTTGAAGTGAGCCGAGCTTGGGACATCACCGTAAGCCCGGTGGGTCCCCAATTCATGCCTTTGGGTAGTGAAGGTCCTTTCTCTGCCGCTTTGGATGTGGAGATCAGCGCTCCAGGTGTGGAAGACGCTACAATTTACTATAGTATCGGTGGGGATACCGGTCCTTGGACAGAGTATAGCGGTCCCGTGAATATTCCTCTGCATACCAATCCACCGGAAGCATATGAACAGGTCATCTGGGCATATTTTGTATTGCCCGGAGGTTTGGAATCCGTTCATCAATTCCAGACATATCAGATGACCGGAACAGTACAAACCCCGATATTCAGTCACGCAAGCGGCAGATATCTGCCAAATAATCCTGATTCTTCTATCGGCAGCGATTTCCTGTTGAGTCTCAGCACCATTCCGGTAGATGCGGAAATCCGGTATTCTCTGGATGGCGGCAGCAGTTGGTTGCTTTACACGGCCCCCGGAATCCAAATCCCCGCTCAAAGCACGGTGAATCTGCTGGCCAAAGCCGGCAAGACGGGCTGGCTGGATAGCCCTGAAAGTGCCGTACATAGTTACGTAATCAACGATCAGGTTGTGTTTGGCGCTCCCACCATGATTACAGATCCTGCTCCTGACCCGGATGGCAGCTATTGTGTTTGTTTTGGTGATAGCGTGCAAGTAGATTTCTCCGCGCTCACATCTGTACCTGCCGCTGCTAATATATACTATTCTGTAGAACCTTTGGGCTTGCCCGGTGAAGCGGTAGTTTACAGCTATGACCCTGCGACGGGAGATCCCTTTACGCTGTATGTGACTGACTCTTCCACGATCAGGTGGTGGGCAGAATTCAGCGATCCTGCTCTTCCTGGGGAAGTGGCGCAATATTATCCCAGCGCGACTCACAGTTACGATTTTGACGTGAAAAATCGCACGGTGATGCTTTATTGGGACGATATCAGCAACCCAACCGTGTTTGATCCCATACCCCAGAGTTTACCCCAGTATTATGATGCGCCCATCAATATCGCAATAAATACAGAGGTATCGCCGGATACCGGTATCGCGGCAGAGATCTGGTATCAATACAAGTTTGATAATATGCCAGATTTTGGTGACTGGGCTCTTTACACCGATCCTCTCGCTGCGGATCGAGACGTCAGCATCCGCGCTTATGCCAAGGCGATGCCTCCCTACACTACGATGGACAGCGAGATCCATGAAGCTGATTACAGCATTACGGGCACTCTGCCTCTCCCCATGATTTCGCATACCAGTCCTCCGGAAGACCCCTATAGTTCTCCATTTGCCCCAATCGGAGGATCGCATACATTTAGCGAAAACCTGAAAGTAAGCCTGCAGATGCCGGAAGGCGACCGATGGCAGGATGCTGCAATCCTCTATTCCCTGGATGACGGGCTCAGTTATGTATTGTATACTGCTCCCATCACCCTATCCGCCGGACATTATAAATTTAGCGCTTATGCTGCAAAGCCCAATTGGAACGACAGTGTTGTGAGCAATACTGCCGAGTATTTTGTGAAGTTTTTGCCGCCTGTTACTTTCAGTTCAAACGATGGTCCCCTGTCCATACCGGATCCTTCGCTGTCGCTTTCGGAACACTATCAGCAGATCGAGGTGTCCTTGTTCAGCGAAGACGGCGCCAGCATACGTTATGAGTGGGGTGAAGGTGTGGTGCCGGACGCCACATCATCTTCTCCCTCGTACAGTGCGCCGATCGTAATGGGTGCGGCGACCTTGACTGAACCAAAGGAATACACTTTGAAGGTGATTGCCACCAAAGCCGGATGGGTGAACAGCGAACAGATCAGCTGGACCTTCCGTCTGGTACCCACCATGCCGGATCCGGTCTTCAGTCCCGAAGACAGCAATCATCCTTCGGCCATAAACGTAAGTATCGCGGTACTTCCTGCTCCTGAAGGCACATTTGAAGTCTGGTATCTGGAAGATCCCAGTGGTTCGGACATCCCGGGCCCAGGAAACGGAATACTCTATGCAGGACAGTTCGAAGTGGACAGTTCCCGCATCATCGCCGCCCGGGCATACAAGGATGGATTCCGTCCCTCCAGCGTGGTTTACAAAGCATACAACATTGCCAATACCATTGGTGACATTGTGTTCAATCCGGTAGCGGGCACATATACTGCCGTGCAGAACGTCAGCTTGAGTGTTCTGCCTGCGGAGGCGAACTTGTTCTATAGCTTTGACAATGTAACCTGGACTCCATATACAACAGCGATACCCTTGGGACTGGGTACTCAGAGCACGATCTATGCCAAAGCTGAATTGAGCGGCTCTGAGACAAAAACAGGTCAGGCGAGCTACACAGTATTGGCCGAGCCGGAAATCTTGCCGCTGCAAAGTCAATACGCGACCGGCGCTTCGATTGACATCAGCATCACTGCACCGGTGGGAGATCTTTACTATATACTGAATGGAGCTGATCCGGTATTGGGAGTAAGCCCCGTAATCCTCAACGGAATAACGGAGAGTACTGAGATCGAAGCCTGGGTGGAAAATGGCGGCATTCAGACTGAGCACATTGTGCGCACTTATACCTTTAATGCCCAGCTTTCGGCCCCTGTGGCAAACTATGTGAGCGGTACTTATTATGATGCATTGAGTGTCGTGCTCAGTCAACCCCAAAACGCGGACATATATTATAGCACAGATAATGTAACATTCACGGCTTATAGCGAGGTGATATCCATCAATCAAAATCAAAGCCTCTATGCTTTTGCCACAAAAGAAAACCATCCCCAATCCGAAACCAGAGAGTGGACATACACACTAAAGGTGAGAAATCCACAGGCATCCCTGGCGAGCGGGGAATATGCCGGCAGCAGAGAAGTGGCTTTGAGTGTGAACACTGCAGGCGCTTCGATATTGTATAACAATGTGAGTGCAGACCTGCCTCCGGAAAGCTGGAGTGTGTACGCAGGTAATCCGATCAGCGTGGATGAAAATACGGAATTCTGGTTGAAGGGAGTAAAAGACAACTGGCTTTCCTCCGATACTGTATATTTGAACTACATAATAAATGGAGCAGTTCAGGATGTGAGCTTCAGTCCGGTAGCCGCTACTTATTATGACACCCAGATGGTAGCATTATCCAGTGTTACGCCCGACGCCGAAATACGCTATAGCGTTGATGGCTCTTCGCCAAGCCTGATATACTCCGGTCCCCTGGCCGTAGATCAAAATACCCGCATCCGTGCCCGGGCATACAAGAGCAACTGGTTGCCCTCAGCAGAGAGCTCAGCCCAGTATTTCCTGAAGGTATCCGGTCTCAGCGATGGAGGAGTCACGACCATCCATTACGATGAATTTCAGGTTGAACTAAGCACCGGCACAGCCGATACCGAGATCTATTATACCTTGAGCACCGGAATTCCGGATATTCTTTATACCGGACCCATTACCATTAGCGGATCCAGTACCTTGCGCGCTGTGGCAAAACGCAACAACTGGCTGGATTCTGAAATGTATCAACGCAGCTTTGTGATCAATCAGAGAGTGGCAACTCCGTCCATCAGCCCTGCCGGTGGATTGTTCAACTACTCTCCGGTGGAAGTGGAACTGACCTGTCTCACTGCAGATGCAGATATTTTGTATCGCACGAGTGTAACAGGAGCCTGGCAAGCTTATCTAAACCTGCTCAGCATCACCGAAACTACCTTGATTCAGGCAAAAGCTACCAAGGAAGGATGGGTGGATTCCGAGATTAGCACGGTGCAGTTTATCATCGAAATACCGGTGACTCCACAGGTGGCCACACCTGCTTTTAGTCCGCTTCCGGGAACCTTCAATGTTCCTCAAAGCGTGACCCTCACCAGCGCGACCCCGGATGCTGATATCTATTACACATTGGATGGCAGTGATCCTGATCCGGCCAGCGCGACGCTCTATACGGGCGCGATTGCTGTAGATAACAGCCTCACCATCAAGGCGATTGCTGTTAAGGCAGGCTGGGACAACTCTGAGATTGCATCCGCAGAATATGTGATTGCTCCTTTGCAAGTGCTGGATCCGATCGTGTTTCCGGATAGCGGAACCTATAACGCACCCTTCAACGTGGTGATCATCAATCCCACAGTGGGTGCCACGACCTTGTATCAAATGAATCTCGAGACCGAGACCTGGACTGTATACGATCCTGCAAATCCCATAAATATCATGGAAAGTAGCTCTTTGAGAGTGAAATCCGTGAAAGATCTGATGATTGACAGTGCCGTGATAGAAAGGAATTATGTGCTAACCGGAACAGTGAGCCTGGCAGCACTAAGTCTGGATCCTGCTCCGGGTAGCTATCAAACCCTGCAAAGCGTATTCTGCAGCGGTGCTCCGGATCCTGCTGATGCGGTGATCCGTTTCACCACCAACGGAGTAGACCCCACCGAGGCAGATCCGATCTTCGATAGCGCTCTTAATCCTCCCCTCGATAGCAGCCTGAACCTCAAATTGAGAGCTTTCAAGGAAGACTGGCTGCCCAGCGCGGTGATAACAGGAAACTATCTCTTTACCGGTCAGGTAGCCTTGCCGGCAGATATGTTTAGTCCGGCAGCAGGTACCTATCAAACAGAACAGATAGTAACTTTGAAGACCAATACCTCACCTGCGGGAGCCACCATTCACTATAGCATTGACGGTACCGATCCCACCGAGGATTCTGCTATTTATAGCTCCGGAATCACTCTGCCTCTTAACAGTGTAAGCACCATCAAAGCGAAAGCTTTCTTGGCGGATTGGACTCCATCGGTCACTTATGAGGCCAGCTACAACATCACGGGAACAGTAAGCCTGGCGGCACTAAGTCTGGATCCTGCTCCCGGTAGCTATCAAACCCTGCAAAGCGTGTTTTACACCGGTGCTCCGGATCCTGCTGATGCGGTGATCCGTTTCACCACCAACGGGATAGACCCCACAGAGGCAGATCCTATCTTCGACATTGCTCTTACTCCTCCCCTCGATAGCAGCCTGACCCTTAAATTGAGGGGCTTCAAAGCAGATTGGACTCCCAGCGAAGTGATAACAGGAAATTATCTCTTTACCGGTCAGGTAGCCTTGCCGGCAGATATGTTTAGTCCGGCAGCGGGCATCTACACCAGCGCTCAGACAGTTTATCTGGATACGAATACCAGCCCTGCGGGAGCAAGGTTGAGATACACTCTCAACGGTGATGAACCGGATGAAAGCTCGCCGGCATACAGCGAAAGCGGCATCACAATAAATAATACATCCATCTTGAAGATAAAGGGCTTCAAAGAAGGCTGGCTGCCCAGTGTGGTACAGGAATCAGCGTATACTATCACAGGTTCTGTGGTAATAAGCAGCCCCGTGTTCACTCCTGCTGCCGGCACCTATCAAAGCGCGCAAAGCGTAACGATTGGTATGGCCAATCCGGTCACCGCTGTAGTGCACTACACCCTTGATGGTACAGAGCCCGATCAAAACTCGCCAATTTACAGCGAAGCTATCGAACTGGGGGAAAACTCAGTTACGACTATCAAGGCCAAGGCTTTTCTGGCGGATTGGACTCCATCGGTTACTTATGAGGCCAGCTACAACATCACGGGAACAGTAAGCCTGGCGGCACTAAGTCTGGATCCTGCTCCCGGTAGCTATCAAACCCTGCAAAGCGTGTTTTACACCGGTGCTCCGGATCCTGCTGATGCGGTGATCCGTTTCACCACCAACGGGATAGACCCCACAGAGGCAGATCCTATCTTCGACATTGCTCTTACTCCTCCCCTCGATAGCAGCCTGACCCTTAAATTGAGGGGCTTCAAAGCAGATTGGACTCCCAGCGAAGTGATAACAGGAAATTATCTCTTTACCGGTCAGGTAGCCTTGCCGGCAGATATGTTTAGTCCGGCAGCGGGCACCTACACCAGCGCTCAGACAGTTATTCTAAATACGGGTACTACTCCGGAGGGAGCGACCTTGCGTTTTACCACCAATGGCATGGATCCCACACCCTTATCTCCCATCTACACCAACGGCATAATCCTGCCTTTGGGTAGCGGTATTACTCAGGTTAAGGTGCGCGGATTTCTGGATGGTTGGATTCCCAGTTCCGTGGTGAGTGCCACCTACAATATCACGGGCCAGGTAGTCTTCAATAACCCTGTTTTTGCCCCCGCGGCGGGAACTTATGCAAACGCGGTTCATATAACAGTGAATACCACTATTCCGGCTGACGCCATCATTCGCTATACCACAGATGGTAGCGAACCTACGGAAAGTTCCCCTGCTACAGAGGGAGGAATCACCCTGAGCGCCATGAATACTGCATACACCGTAAAGGTGAAAGCCTTCAAGCCAGACTGGATCTCCAGCGCTACTCAGACAGCGGTCTACGTTCTAACCGGCCAGGCAGAGATAGCCAGTCCTACCTTCGATCCGGCGCCTGGCATCTACCAGCAGGCTCAAAGTGTGAGTATCAGTAATTCGCTAATTCCGACAAACGCCACCATCCGATATACACTTGATGGCAGCAACCCCACGGCTTCATCACCTGTCTATAGCGCGCCTATTCCGATTCCTCTGGACAGCGACATAACAATACGGGCTCGTGCTTTTGCTGAAAACTGGACTCCCAGCGAAGTATATGTGGGCCACTATACTGTGACCGGTCAGGTGGTCTTCGATATCGATCCTGTGTTTAGTCCCAGCCCCGGCATTTATGCAACTGCGCAAGTGGTAAACGTAAGCCAGCCCTATCCTGCTGATGCCACTATTCACTACACTTTGGATGGCAGTGAGCCTACGCAGGAAGATCCGATTCTAACCAGAAGCATCAATCTGAGCGATTTGGATACTGCTTACACGATCAAGGTGAAAGCCTTTAAATCCGATTGGATAGCCAGCGACACCCAGATCGCAAATTACCAGATCACAGGTCAGGTGAGCTTTGGCGGAACCATCTTCACACCAGAGGCGGGAGCTTATCAAACAGCTCAGGATGTAGAGATCAGCGCCACAGTTTATCCGCTTGGCAGCCAGATCCGCTATAGCCTAAATGGAGAAGATCCCACCGAAGAATCCGATCTCTATGAGCCCGGAATGCTCTTCAATGTCCCGGTCAACACACCGGAATTCAGCTTGAAGATCAGGGCCTTCAACGCGGATTGGAGTCCCAGCGAAGTACTCACCGGTATCTATTCGGTTACCGGTACAGTGCAATTGGCAGAAAGCCTCTTTAGTCCGGCTCCGGGAACCTTCACCTTGGCGCAAACGGTTAGCTTGTCAGCGCCGATTCTGCCTACCGACGCTGTATTGCGCTATACAACGGACGGCAGCGATCCCACCGAGAAATCCCCGGCATACACAGCGCCGATCATGATTCCATTGCATACTGATTTGCTGATATTGAAGGTAAGGGGATTTAGTGAAAACTGGATATCATCCGAAGTGATTACTGGTAGCTACATAGTAACCGGAACCCTATCCGATCCTTTGTTCAGCCTGGAAAGCGGTACATATGGCAATTCCGGCGACTATGAGAATGGATTGAGCATCGAATTGAGCGGTGATCCCGATGTGATTGGCTTGAATATCTACTATAGCACAGACGGCAGTGATCCCACCGAGGATTCGATCCTCTATACCGAGCCCATCACAGTACCGGAAATGGCGCAGAACTTCACCATCCGTGCCAAAGCCATTAAAAAGGATTGGATTTCCAGCGGAATCAGCGAGGAAACTTATTCCTATCTGATGCTGCCGCTTAACGTGCGCACGGTAACCTATGAAGGTTATGTGAGAGTACTGTGGGGTTCGCCAACCACGCGCTCTCTGGATGGCTTCAATGTTTATCGTAAAGCATCCAACGAAAGCGATTTCAGGAAGTTGAACGATGAATTGGTGCCGGTATCTCAAACCATTGGCAGCGATCACTATTACGACGACTACGAGATTGCCAACAATATGAGCTATCAATACTATGTGAAAGCAGTTTACAATGGCATGGAGAGCGTGGAAAGCACTATTACCGGTGCCGAGTATCAGAGCTCTGAATTGGATGTAACAGAGAATTCCCGGGCATACCCGAACCCTGCAGAGAACTCTACCACCCTCCAGATCAGGCTATCTCGCAACGATAATGTCCAGATCACTGTCAGCATCTTCGATTTTGCCGGCAAGAAAGTGAGAACGCTTACGGGAGCAAACCTGAATACCAACTTGGTGGAAATCATATGGGATCTCAAAAACGACAGCGGTACCAAGGTGGGCCGTGGCACTTACTTTGCCCGAATCCAAGCTAGCGACAGCGCCAAACGCTCCGAAAAAGTAATCAAAATCTCGGTAAAATAAGGAGGCTAAAATGAAGAACATGAATAACAATATCCTAGTAAAGCTTGTGGCAAGCGCTTGCCTCATGCTCCTGGCACTCCCGATTTTTGCCGGGGATCTGAATAATTCTGCCGCCGCCTATATCCGTATGGGTATAGGCGCGCGCATCATCGCCATGGGCGAAGCCGGTACGGCCACCGCAAAAGACATTACTGCGGCATACTGGAATCCGGCCGGACTCAGCTACATGAAAGATATTGAATTTACCACCAGCTACGCCATGGATATGGGCTACGATCGCAGCTATCAGCATGCCGCCGTGGGTAAACACTTTGGCTTTGGAGTGCTCGCGCTCAGCTGGGTAAACGCAGGGGTATCGGACATCATCGGTACAGATGCCAGCAACAATGACACCGGAACCTTCAGCAATAGTGACAACAACATCGCATTAAGCTACGCCAATCGCTACAAAAGGCTAAGCTATGGACTCACTCCGAAGCTCTATACTTCCGCGATCGATGGAGATACAGAGATGGGCTTTGGCATCGATCTGGGTGCCAAATACGACATCAACCAATATCTGGAAGCGGGATTGATGCTGCGTGATGCTTATGGCAGTCTGGCCGACGACCGCATCCCGTACCAGGTTCAGGCAGGCATCACCGCCTATCCCTTCTTGGGCGTTACTCTGGCTGCCGACTTGCACTATGAGCAGGAGGAAGATCCTTACATGATCTTTGGCGCGGAGTACTGGACCACGATCGGCAAAGACCCCGAAGCGGATTCTAAGCTATCTGTGATCAACGTGCACGAACGCAGCGCCTGGGCAGATCTCTTCTCCCAGTTCCAAACCGGTATCAGAGTGGGGTTTAACGACAATCGCTTCTCTGCTGGTGCCGGTATTCGTTTCCGCAATTTCCAGATCGACTATGCCTATCGCATTGGTAATCACGATATCTTCAACGACGATCATCTACTCGGTCTGATCCTCAGATTCTGAGGAGGTGACGATGAATCTACGAGAAATAAAAACGATCCTGATTACACTGGCTTTGCTGGCAGGCATCAGCTTTCTTTGCGCCATAGGCTTACAAGGAGAACGCTATGCCATCAGCGGAATAGAATACTATCAGCGTGGCGATTACGAAAATGCCATCCGGGATTTTTTGGCGGCAGATAAAGCGGCAAATTCCCGCGTGCCCCAATACCATTTCTGGTTGGGCAGGCTCTATATCGCACAAAATGACATCGAAAACGCTACGATCCGGCTGCAGAACTATCTGCAATCCGGAGACGACGAATTTCGCCGGGACGCCCAAGACTACCTCAAGATCATCAACCGTCAAACCCGCATCTTCGAGCAAATCTCTATCCGCAAGCTGCCGGGCTATCTGCAAAGCCGGAATTCGGACTACGGCGCAGTTGTGAGCCCGGATGGGGAATATCTTTATTTTACTTCCCTGAGCCCCACCAGAAACGAAAAAGAGAACATCTGGCACTCTGAACGCCTCGCTACGGGATGGGGACGGCCCTATCCGGTAGATGAACTCAATACAGACAAAAATGAGGCTCTGGGCTCATTCAGCACCGATGGTCAGATCGCTTATCTCTTTGGAAATTACAATCGGGGCCAGATCGATGGCGACATCTTCAGCTCTGTGTGGACAGGCTCCAAATGGGGCAGTCCTCAAGCACTGGATAGGGTCAATTCCCCCTTTGTGGAAGCTCATCCTTATGTCTACAATGATGAACTGATGTTCTTTACCTCATCCCGCGAAGGCGGAGTGGGCGGTTTTGACATCTGGCTGAGCGAATACCGGGGAAATATGTGGAGCGAACCCATCAATCTGGGTCCCGTGATAAACAGTTCCGGGAACGAACAAAGTCCCTTTCTGGCCTATGATGGCAGGACTCTTTTCTTTGCCTCGGACAGCCATCCCGGTTTTGGGGGATACGACCTCTTCAAATCCGTGAAAATTGGTGATTCCTGGCATGATTGGTCGATCCCGGAAAACCTCGGTTTGCCGGTGAATTCCATCCGCAACGATAGGGCTTTCTTCCACGTACCTGCTTCAAACGAAGCTTACATCAGTACCGATCGGGCAGCTGATGGCTTCGAAAAAATCATGAACTTAAGCCTGGTGTATTCCGCGCCGCCCTCATATCTGGTAATAGACGAGGACAGCGGGGAAGAAGTGGTCGTGGTAGTGACCGATGAAGGTGATATTCCCGAAGCTGAGATTGGTGAGGATGATGTGTCCGAGACTGAAGAGAAACCGCGCTATGCCGTGCTTTCCGGCAAACTGACCGATCAGGACGCTAATCCTCTCTCCGGGGAGATTGAATTCAGTACTCACATCAACGACGGAATTTATCGGGATGTGGCTGTAGCGGACGAAAACGGCAATTACGAGATCAATCTGCCGATCTCCGATGAGTATACCGTGATCGTGAACAAAGAAGCCTATATGCTGCATACTCAGAGCTTGACGTTCACGGATCCGGAAGGCGCTATATTGAATATCGAGCTACAGGAATTGGAATTGAACAAGGTATTCAGCTTCCAAAATATCCTCTTCGAATTTGATAGTGCGGTGCTGAAACAAGAAAGCTTTGCCGTTTTGGATGAGATTGTACTTACCATGTTGAACAACAGCTGGTTAAAACTGAATATCGCGGGGCACACTTGCGATATGGGCAGCGACAAATACAATCTGAAGCTATCCAAGGCACGCGCTGCATCGGTGAATGAATACTTGATCCAAAAAGGTATTGAAACAGAACGCCTTACACACACCGGATATGGAGAATCACGACCGTTGAACGACAATGCGACGATAGCAAAACGCCAGCAAAACCGCCGCGTGGAATTCACGGTTTCGAAATAAGGCATTAATAGACTCTCATAACAGCCGGACCGGACCCCAATATCCAGTCCGGCGTTTTCGTGTAAAATAGCGTGGTTTTCTGCGCAAACAGGGGCTCTTCTGCCTTGGTGACAGTTGTCAACTTTATGCCTGTGTTCCATCCATCTCCTATCCTGTGCTTTGGGTGAGGGCTCCAATGTGGACCAGATAGCGGACTTGATTGTTGTCCCCTCTTTTTGCTGATGAGCTTTTGAGCCTGGGCCTTGCTGCTTCATAAGGGCTTGTATGCAAATATGCGGTGGAAAAGCCCGGATTTTTCCCTGCAATTCGATAGGGGTAACCGGCACACTTCACGGGATATTTTATAGCATCTGTAACTAACTGTAATATAGGCAGATAAAAGGCAAGATAATTTTCAGAAAGTTCTTGACAGATTCGGCATATCATTTTATCTGGCAACAAGATAAGGATGCTTGCGACAGGCAATTTTTGCATGTGCAATAGTGCAGCTTATCTACAATGGCTTAAACATATAGGAGACAATAGATTATGCCAGAAAAAACTTACACTGCGAGTAACATCAAGGTGCTCAAAGGCCTTGAGGCTGTCCGTAAACGCCCCGCCATGTATATCGGCGGAACCGGTGAACGCGGGCTGCATCACCTTGTCTACGAAGTAGTTGATAACTCCATTGACGAAGCTTTGGGTGGTTATTGCGATCTCATTCGAGTCACCATCACTGCAGACGGAAATGTGGAAGTGGACGACAACGGGCGCGGAATCCCTGTGGATATCCAGGAAGATATGGGTGTGCCTGCACTTCAGGTTGTGCTTACCGTATTGCACGCCGGGGGAAAATTCGATCAGAATTCTTATAAAGTATCCGGGGGATTGCATGGCGTAGGTGTGTCGGTGGTGAACGCTCTTTCCGAATGGCTGGAAGCCAGGGTGCACACAAACGGGAAAGAATACAGAATGCGTTTTGAGCGGGGCAAGCCCGTTACCGAATTGCTTAAAGTAGGCAGCTCGAACCGCAAAGGCACGGTAATTACTTTTCGTCCGGACGCTCAGATTTTTGAAACCACAGAATTCAGTTTTGATTATCTGACCACCAGATTGCGGGAGCTTGCGTTCTTGAATCGTGGTGTGCGCATTATCCTGAAAGATGAGCGTAGCGACCGCTTGCACGATTTCAAATACGACGGTGGGATCAACAGCTTTGTGGAATACTTGAATCAAAACAAAAAACCTTTGTTTCCAAAGCCGATTCACATCGAGTCTATCAAGGACAACATGGAATTTGAAGTAGCCATTCAATACAATGAAGGTTATCAGGAAAACATATTCAGTTTTGCCAACAACATAAACACCATCGAGGGTGGCACCCACCTATCCGGGTTCAAACGCGGTCTCACCTCGGCGGTAAACGCGTATATCAAAAACAACGACCTGCTGAAAAATGAGAAGGTGAGCCCCAGCGGTGAAGACATCCGTGAAGGGTTAACCGCAGTGATATCAGTGAAACTGACCAATCCGCAGTTTGAGGGTCAGACCAAGACCAAGCTGCAGAACACGGATGTAGAAGGCGTGGTCGGTTCGGCTGTGTATGAAAAGCTGATGGTTTATTTTGAAGAGCATCCCGGCGAGGCCAGGAACATCACCATGAAGAGTGTGATGGCGGCCCGCAGCAGGGAGGCGGCTCGCAAAGCCAGAGAGCTTACGCGGCGCAAATCCGTATTGGAAAGTGGCTCTTTGCCGGGTAAACTGGCGGATTGCACCATCAACGATCCCGCTCAAACCGAGCTCTTCCTGGTGGAGGGAGACTCTGCGGGAGGTTCCGCCAAGCAGGGCAGGGATCGTAGCTTTCAAGCTATCTTGGCGTTGTGGGGCAAGATGTTGAATACCGAAAAAGCCCGTGTTGACAAGGTGTTGAACAACGACAAGATCCAGCCCATCATACTGGCTTTGGGTGCCGGTATCGGTCAAGAGTTCGACGTTTCAAAGCTGCGCTATCACAAGATCATCATCATGGCGGACGCGGATGTGGATGGCGCTCATATCAGCACGCTGTTGATGACCTTCTTCTATCGCTATATGCGCCCGGTAATCGAACAAGGGCACTTATACGTCGCCATGCCTCCGCTATTCCTAGTGCGCAAGGGGAAACAAAAGCGCTATGTGTATACTGAAGCAGAGCGTGATCAAGCTCTGGCAGAATTTGGCGATAAGGGTGTGTTTATACAACGCTATAAGGGATTGGGTGAAATGAATGCCGAGCAGTTGTGGGAAACCACGATGGATCCTGATAACAGACAAATGGTGAGCGTTAAGATGGATGATGCCATCGAAGCGGACCGGATGTTTACCATCCTGATGGGCGATGAAGTGGAACCACGCCGTGAATTTATCCAGACCAACGCCCGCTACGTGAAAAACCTTGATATTTAATGGAGCTGTAAATGTCTGACAATACAAAAATAATACCAACTCAAATAGAAGAGTACTTAAAACAAGCTTACCTGGATTATTCCATGAGTGTGATCGTGGCTCGCGCTTTACCGGATATCCGGGACGGGCTGAAACCTTCGCAACGGCGTATCATCTACGCTATGCACGAATTGAATCTGAGTCCCGGGGGGCACTTTCGTAAATGTGCCAAGATAGCCGGTGATACTTCAGGAAACTATCATCCTCATGGTGAACAAGTTGTGTATCCCACGCTGGTGCGCATGGCCCAGCCCTGGATAATGCGCTATCCACTGGTGGACGGACAGGGTAACTTCGGATCCATCGATGGCGATCCTCCCGCGGCAATGCGTTACACCGAAGCACGACTTCAGAAAGTAACTACCGAACTGCTTTCTGAATTGGATAAGGACACTGTAGATTACAAGAATAACTACGATGAAACCCGCAAAGAACCTTTGGTATTTCCCAGCCGGATGCCGAATCTGCTATTGAACGGTTCTTCCGGTATAGCGGTGGGAATGGCAACCAATATGCCGCCCCACAATGCCGGCGAGATCTGCGACGCCATAGTTGCGCTGATCGACAATCCGGAGCTGGAACCATTGGACATGTTGCAATACATCAAGGGTCCTGATTTCCCCATGGGTGGTATCATATTGGGTACCGACGGCATCAGGGATTACTTTGAAACCGGTCGTGGCCGTTTGCTGGTGCGTGGAGAAGTGGAAGTGGAAACCTTGCCCAACGACAGCGAACGCCTCATCATCCGTTCAATTCCTTATCAGGTAACCACATCATTGCTCATCGAGCGCATGGTTCAACTGGTGAAGGACAAGAAGCTGGACGGAATCAGCGATATCCGCGATGAATCTGGCAGAGACGGGATGCGTGTGGTGATTCAAGTGAAACGCAACCATGACGCTCAGGTTGTGAAAAACCTGCTATTTAAACACACACAATTGCAGAGTACATTCGGCGTAATCAATCTTTGTCTGGTGGACGGCGTGCCTGAAGTGGTGAACATGAAGGACATGGTTGCCAATTTTATCGAGTTCCGTCATGATGTGGTGCTACGCAGAACTCTATTTGAATTGCGTAATGCCGAGGCCAGAATGCATATTTTGGAAGGTTTCCGCATTGCTCTGGATCATCTGGATGAAGTGATCGCCACCATCCGCGCTTCCAAAACTCCACCGGAAGCCAACCAAGCTTTACAAGAAAAATTCGGTCTTTCCGAATTGCAGGCAAAAGCCATCCTGGATATGCGTTTGCAACGCCTTACCGGCATGGAACTGGAAAAGATCGAAGAGGAGTACCGTGAACTGCAGGGCATCATTAAACGTCTGCGCGAACTAGTGGAACTTCGTGAACTGCGGATGGATCTGATCAAGCAGGAAACCCTGGAAATGAGAGAGAGATATTCGGATCCGCGTCGCACAGCCATCATCGAAGGGCACGGTGGCAGCTTCAATATGGAAGACCTCATCGCGGACGACATGATGGTGGTGACCATAACTCACGACGGTTATGTGAAACGCTTGCCGGTAGATACCTATAAAGTGCAGGGCAGAGGCGGAAAGGGGCTTAGCGCGTCGAACCTGAAGGAACAGGATTTCATCCAGTATCTCTTTGTAGCCAGCGCACACTCCTATATTCTGCTCTTCACGGATCATGGCATGTGTCATTGGATTAAAGTCTACGAGATACCTGAAGCAAGCCGTACGGCTAGAGGCAAAGCAATCGTGAACCTGGTGAAATTCAGTGAGGGAGAGAAGATCAAAGCCTTTGTGACTCTGAAGACCTTCCATCCCAAACAAAACATCATTATGTGCACCAGAAACGGCCTGATCAAAAAAACTTCGCTGGCAGCATATTCCCGCCCGCGCAGCAACGGCATCAGAGCCATCAAACTGATGGATGGTGATGAATTGATCGATGCCAGAATCTCTGAGCTCGGCGACGATATCTTGCTGGCTACCCGCAATGGATATTGCAATCGATTCAGCGAGAAAGACATCCGTGCAATGGGCAGAGTTACCAAAGGTGTACGCGGAATTCGCTTGAGAGATGAAGACTATGTGATCTCCATGACTCTGGTGAGTGCGGAGCAGATGCTGGAAAACGGCGATGGTGAAGCAACCATACTCACTGTGAGCGAAAACGGTTTTGGCAAACGCACCTCAATCTCTAGCTATACCACTACTAAGCGTGGTTCCAAAGGTGTCATTACTCTGAAGACAAGTACTCGGAACGGACATCTGGCTTCACTGATGATGGTGAGTGATGAAGATGAATTGATGATCATCACCCACGATGGTATGATCATTCGCCAAACGGTGAAAGAGATATCCTCAATCGGCAGAAACACTCAGGGAGTAAGGCTGATCAACCTCACCAAGGGTGACAAGGTACACGATATCACTCGCGTTCCTCCGGAAGATGCCGACGATGAGAGCCTGGATAAAGAAGTGGAAGAACTCAAAAAAGCTCCGAAGTTGAATCTAAAGGATCTGGTGGAAAGCGATGAGGATCAAACGGATAATTATGATGGAGAAATCGAGGATGACACGGACATCGATGATAGCGATGATTCCGAAGATTCTGACGATTAGTATACTTCTGGCGGTATTGGCAGGATGCGCTGTGAGCGGATACCTGCCTGTGCCGGGAGAGTATCAAATCGAAGAAGGATTTGCGATAATCAGGACGGACAGCTTGCAAGTGGCTGTCCGTCCACAATCCTATCGGGGAAGCTACCGGGATCTGAACAACAACTTCTTTTCCGTATATGTAATGGTGCGCAATGTCTCTACAGAAAAGGTGAAACTGCCCATGGAAAGCTTCAGTATTGTATCGGGGGGTAGACAGTATGACTATGTGGATCTGGAATTTATCCTGAGCAGCTATCATCAGCAAATGGTGCTGGAGCAATGGCAGGATCCATTTAGTGTGGACCCCCTGCAACCGGTAAATCAAGAACAAAATATGGAAGACTATTATGAGCTGATGGCGTCATATTTATCCTTTGGAGATTTGCAACCGGGGGCTGGCAAGGAAGGCTATTTGTTTTATAATCGTAATCTTCATCGAAGTCCGGAACTGGTCTTTGACGCTTTGGGTATCCCGGTAACCTTCGTGAAGGGAATATGATGTCGATGTTTTGTGCTAAGGGTAATGGCTTACAAATTCATGGTCGCCCGATACCGTAATAGGTGAATCCCATTTCCCTCAGGGCTTTGGGTTCATACTGATTGCGGCCATCAAAGATCACGGCTTCTTTCAGTTCGGCTTTGATGCGCTTGAAATCGGGATAGCGGAATTGGCGCCATTCTGTGATCAGCAGCATGGCGTCGGCGCCTTTCAAGGCTTCATATTCGTCGCTGCAGAGGATGAACCCTTCCAGGTTTCCAAGGATTCGTTTTGCCTCATTCATGGCCACGGGGTCAAAAGCTCGTACTTTGGCTCCGGCGGCAATCAAGGCGCGGATGATAACGGTTGCTGGAGCTTCACGCATGTCGTCGGTCTGGGGTTTGAATGCCAGGCCCCACACGGCAAAGGTCTTTCCCTGAAGATTCTGCCCAAAATGAGAGATAAGCTTCTGCACCAGAAGGTGTTTCTGATCTTGGTTCACTGCTTCCACTGCTTTGAGGATGCGGCTGTCGTAAGCTACTGCGGAGGACATGTGAATCAGGGCCTTGATATCTTTGGGGAAGCAACTGCCACCATAGCCCACTCCGGGGTAGATGAATTTGTAACCGATGCGGCTGTCGCTGCCAATACCGTTTCGTACTTCTTCCACATCCGCTCCGTAAGCTTCACATAGTCTGGAAATCTCGTTGATGAAAGATATCTTTGTTGCCAGTAAAGCGTTGGCCGCGTATTTTGTCATTTCGGCAGAACGAATGCTCATTACAATCACTCTGTCGTGAGTGCGGTTGAAAGGAGCGTATAAAGTGCGCATGGCATGAGCAGCTTGTTCGCTATCGGTACCGATCACTACGCGATCCGGGCGCATAAAGTCTTCAATGGCAGCACCTTCTTTGAGGAATTCCGGATTGGAGACTACTTCGAAATCCAGCTTGCTGCCTCTTTGCTCCAAAACTTCTCGGATCCTGGCTTTCACCCGGTCTGCGGTACCTACGGGAACGGTAGATTTGTCCACAATGATCTTGTAATCGTTCATGTATTCAGCAATCTCGCCGGCTGCTGCCAATACATGCGAAAGATCCGCGCTGCCGTCTTCCTCGGGGGGAGTGCCAACGGCTATGAAAAGGATGAGGGACTCTTCTACTGCTTTTTTGATGTCTGTGCTAAAACTGATCCTGCCTTCTGCTACATTGCGTTTTACCATGCTTTCCAGGCCGGGTTCGAAGATGGGGATTTCACCCCGATTGAGCATATCGATCTTGCGGCTGTCGTTATCCACGCATATTACGTTGTTTCCCATATCGGCAAAACAAGCGCCGCTGGTTAGTCCCACATATCCTGAACCAATTACAGCCAGCTTCATAATTTTACTCCTGACAAGTTTTTATAATATTCTATCACTTGAGTGATGCCACGGCTCAAGTTATAATCCGGTTGCCAGTTCAACACACGTTTGGCTTTGCTGATATCCAACATCGAGCGATGAAGATCTCCTTTGCGGGCATCAGCTTTATGCGGCTCGATGTTTACATTCAACTGGCGGGAAATCTCGTCGTAGAGCCGTCGGGTGCTGGTGGGGATGCAGGTGCCGATGTTGAAGGCATCGCCGCTGCCCTTTTCAAAAGCGATAAGATTTGCTTTTACCACATCTGCTACGAACACATAGTCACGGATCATGCCCTCTGGTTCGCCGGGATAAGCGTTCAGAGTAGGAGTTTCGCCCTTCAGCAGCTTCTCCACGAAGATGGATACTACTCCTGCTTCCCCGTGGGAAACCTGGCGGGGGCCATAGACATTGGCATAGCGTAATACAGTGTAGTCCAGACCGTATTGTTGATTGTAAAAAAACAGGTAATCTTCGCCCACCATTTTGTTGATAGCATAGACCGAGAGGGGGCGGGGATTGTAGGTTTCGGTGGTAGGATACTCTGTTGCTTCGCCGTACATGGCACCACCGGAGGAGATATATACGATTTTTTTCACCGAGTGTTTTACCGCGGCTTGAAGGAGATTGATGACACCCTTCACATTGATCTCTGCGTCCGTGAGCGGATCCTCGATGGACAGTGGGACGGAGATTTGGGCGGCATGATGGTCGATGATATCCGGCTTTTCAACCGCGATTACATCATCTATAGCCGGGTCGCAGATGTCCATTTCGATAAACTTCGCGCGGGGATTCAGATTACGTTTGTAGCCTGTGCGCAGGTTGTCTACTATCACAAGTTCATGTCCGGCATCGATGCAGGCATCAGCCACGTGGGACGCAATAAAACCGGCAGCTCCGGTTATCAGAATCTTCATTCGTCTATCTCCTCAATCTCGTATTCGCCTATAATCTTGATGTTTTCAGGTTCGATTTTCACCATTACCGCCTGGCGTAGAATATCTACTTGCAAGCGCACTTCAGATATCTTGTCATGGCTTTCCACGATCCCTCTCATGCCTTGCAGAGCGCCTTCGGTGATCTCTACTTCCAGTCCTTTGGAGAGCCACAAGGCTTTTTGCATGGGCACTGCTTTCTTGTTTGTAACACAAATGCGGGAAAGGTCTTCCAGGAGTTCCTTTTGGTTCACAACGTGGATGAAGCTGACAATGTATCCGGTTTGGGCGATCAGTTCTTTGCTGCGTGTCGAGAGTACCAAAAAGATATAGCCCGGGAACATCGGCAGGGTGGTTTCCACTTTGCGGCGTTGAAACACTTTTGAAGTCTTGAGTTGGGGCAAGTAATAGTGGATCATGTTTTTGGCTGCCCAATCTGCCACGCGTTTCTCCCGCCGGGGTTTGCAATATGCCACGTTCCACAGTTCTCCCTCCGGCGGTATGGTGAGTTCGCCAAAGAGTTCGTTGATGATAACCGGCTTGTGAGTGGCCATATTTTTTCCTGATCAGTATCTGTAATGATCGGGTTTGTATGGGCCTTCGATGGGCACTCCGAGGTATTCGGCTTGATTTACTGTGAGATGAGTGAGCTCAACTCCCAGTTTTGTCAGGTGCAGACGTGCCACTTCCTCATCCAGATGTTTGGGCAGAGTATAGACTCCGATCTCGTGTTTGTGTTGCCACATCTGCATTTGAGCCAGCACCTGATTTGTGAATGAGCAGCTCATTACAAAAGAGGGATGTCCGGTAGCATTGCCCAGATTTACCAATCTGCCTTCAGAAAGCAGTATTATGGCCTTATCGTTTGGAAGTCTGATGAGATCTACCTGGGCCTTGATGTTCTCGCGGATCACTCCGTCCATCTCGTAGAGTTTGTTTACCTGGATTTCGTTATCGAAATGTCCTATATTGCAGACTATAGCGTTGTTCTTCATCTTCAGCATATGATCTACTCTGATCACGTCACAATTTCCGGTAGCGGTTACAAATATGTCGGCATGCTCGACCATATCGTCCAAGTTGCGTACTTCAAAGCCTTCCATGGCAGCCTGTAGAGCGCAGATGGGATCGATCTCGCTGATTACTACTCTGGCACCAAAGCCACGCATACTTTGGGCGCAGCCTTTGCCCACATCACCATATCCGCAGATCATCACGGTTTTGCCCGCCACCATCACATCGGTACCGCGTTTGATCCCATCGGCCAGGCTTTCTCTACAACCGTAGAGGTTGTCGAATTTGCTTTTGGTCACGCTGTCATTCACATTTATGGCGGGGAAGAGCAGTTTGCTTTGTTGCATCATCTGATACAAGCGATTCACGCCGGTGGTGGTCTCTTCGCTAACTCCTTTGATGTTAGCAGCAATCTTGTGCCAGCGTTGAGGATCTTCTTCCAGGTGTGATATCAGCAATTCCTGTACCAGGCGAAATTCGTGATTATCGCTATCGGCAGTGGGGATCTTGCCGGTGCCGGCAAAAATCTCTTCCAGGCGGTATCCTTCATGAATCATCAGCGTGGCATCTCCACCGTCGTCCACTATCAGATCACAGGGCGCATCTGGCCAAGATAGCGCTTGATATGTACACCACCAGTATTCCTGAAGGTTCTCGCCCTTCCAGGCAAACACGGGGACACCGCGCTGTGCCATCGCTGCAGCGGCATGGTCTTGAGTGCTGAAGATATTGCAACTGGCCCAGCGCACACTGGCGCCCAATTCCAAGAGTGTCTCCATGAGAACTGCGGTTTGGATAGTCATATGCAGGCTACCGGTTATTCTGGCCCCCTTCAGGGGTTTGCTGGCGCCATAGCGCTCTCTGAGGGCGATCAGTCCCGGCATTTCGATTTCGGCCAGGGCGATCTCTTTGCGGCCATACTCGGCCAATTCTATATTTGCGATCTTGTAATCCAAATTTCACCTCTCAATGCTGAGGCGCGAAACTTATGCAGAATCGCGCCCGGTATATGTTCTATGTAATTTATCTATCTACGGTTGCGATCTCTACCGCCACCGCCCCTGCGATCACGGTCTCCGCCGCCACGACGATAATCATCTCGTCTGGGAGGAGCGGGTCTGTCTTTGGGGGCGTTGGGATCGGGTTCAGGATTTCCGGGAATACCTTTCATGGTTAGGGAAAGTTTCCCTTTATCCATACCCAGAGCTTTCACTTTCACCACGTCGCCCAGCTTTACCATGTCTTCAGGATGGCCGATGCGGGATGTGTGCATCTGAGATACATGTACCATCCCTTCCTTGGCGCCGCCTAAGACCTTTACAAATACTCCGTAAGGCTCGATGCGTGTAACGGGGCCTTCAAATTCTTCACCGGGTTCGGGATCGATGGCAATGCCTTTGATGATGGCTTTGGCTTTGTCGATCGAAGCTTTGTCCGGAGACAGGATTCTCACTGTACCGTCGTCCTGGATGTCGATGCCGACCTGGCAACTTTCGATGATGGATTTTATCATCTTTCCGGCCGGTCCTATGATTTCTCCGATCTTATCAGTAGGAACCTTGAAGCTCTCTATTCTGGGAGCTGTGGGAGAAAGGTCTTCTCTGGGTTCTGCGATACAGGCAGTCATCAGATCAAGGATGTGGAAACGGGCTTTCTTGGCCTTTTCCAGCGCAATGCGCATGATGTCTTTGGTGATGCCTTCGATCTTGATATCCATCTGCATGGCAGTGATACCTTCACGGGTACCGGCGCACTTGAAGTCCATGTCGCCCAGATGATCTTCCAAGCCCATGATGTCTGTGAGAACTACGTATTTTTCGCCTTCCATTATGAGGCCGTTCGCGATGCCGGCTACAGGAGCTTTGATAGGTACGCCGGCGGCCATCATGGCTAGGCATCCGCTGCAAATTGAAGCCATCGAAGATGAACCGTTCGATTCCAGAGTATCGGCAACAATGCGAAGGGTATAAGGGAAACGTTCGGAATCTGGCAACACGGCTTTCAAGGCTCGTTCTGCCAGATTTCCGTGACCGAGTTCGCGCCTGCCAGTGGGGCCCATACGGCCTGCTTCGCCAACGCTGAAAGGCGGGAAATTGTAATGCAGATAGAAGCTCTTTTTGTACTCTTCTTCCAAAGTATCGATCACCTGTTCATCGCTGCCGCCACCTAAAGTGACTGTGCCCAAAGATTGAGTTTCGCCTCTGGTGAAGAGGGCAGAACCGTGAACCCGGGGCAGAGTATCTATCTCGCAGGTGATGTCGCGAATATCATCCAAGCCACGACCATCTACGCGGAAATGTTTGTCCAGAATGGAGGCGCGCACATAGCGGCGGATGAGTTCGTGGAAAGCTTCTTTGTAGGTCTTTTCGTTTTCGGCATAGAGCTCTTCACCATCTTCAGTCAGATGTTTTTCCAACATCTCCGCTTCCAGGGCGTCAAAAGCGTCCTGACGTTCCTGTTTGCCCAAGATAGTGGCGGATTCGGCGATGCGAGCGCCATAGTTGTCTTCCATCTTTTGCAGAAGCTCTTGAGGCCATTCTATAAGGCTTACTTCCACTTTCTCTTTGCCGCAAGCGGATACAAAGTCTTCCTGCAGGGCGCATAAGGTCTTGATGGCTTCATGCCCTGTGTAAACGGCATCCAGCATGGTGTCTTCAGACAATTCGCTGGCGGCAGATTCGATCATCACAACCGATGTGGCACTACCGGCAACGGTCAGGTTCATTTTGGATTCGTCGCGTAGCAGTTTTACAGCCGGATTGATCACGAATTCATCGTTGATATAACCGACAGTGAGGCCGGCGATGGGTCCGTGAAAAGGGATATCCGAAATTGACAATGCCAATGAAGCACCCAATACGCCGAGATTGGCAGGATCCACTTCACCATCGTAAGCCAGGACATTCAGTACTACATGAACCTGATTGCGGAATCCCTCCGGAAATAGTGGACGGATAGAGCGGTCAATCACACGGGCTTGCAGGGTGGCATCGGTGGAAGGTTTGGCTTCGCGTTTAAAAAAGCCTCCGGGTATCTTGCCGGCGGCATACATCTTTTCGATGAAATCTACTGTGAGTGGAAAGAAATCCTGGTTTTCAGAAGCTTCTTTGCTCATGGTTGCAGTTACTAGAACGGCTGTTTCACCCAATTGCAGATATACACTGCCATTGGCTTGCTTTGCCATTTTGCCGGTTTCGGCAATCAGTTTGCGGCCGAAGAAATCTATCTCCCGCCGGGTAATGTTAAAATTGTGCATTTGTTCTCCTTGATTTATGTGCCCGGGGAGAATAAGCAATAGGCAAAAAGGTGCAGGCTATCACCCATTTGCTTATTGCTGATTGCTCCCGGGTACATTAGTTTGTAGTCCCAAAAAAGAAAGTGGTGCCTTGCATGCGCCGGCATCCACTTTCCATGATTCTTATTATCTTGGCTGAGTATATTACTTTCTGATGCCAAGCGCTTTGATCAGTTCACGGTAACGGTTGATGTCTTTCCGTTTCAGATAATCAAGTAAGCGCCTGCGCTGCCCGATCAGTTTCAACAGTCCCCGGCGAGTCGAGAAATCTTTTGAGTGCACTTTGAGGTGCTCGGTGATGTCCTGGATGCGTTTGGTAAGCATCGCGACTTGCACTTCAGGGGAACCGGTGTCTGATTCATGGAGTTTAAACTCTGCCATGATAGCCGTTTTGGCCTCAGGTGTTAAAGGCATTCATCCTCCCAGATGATACGATTTATTCAGGCTCTAGCCTGTTGATTGGCATATTCGCCGTTAGTATTGGGTCATCTTTCTGGAAGGGCATAATCTGTCCAGCTTTTTTGATAGAATTAAGCGGATGAGACGAAAAAATCAGCTACTTGGCAACTATCACTCTTTTGGTTGCGGCAAATCCTGCCCCTTCCACTCTGATCAGATAGACTCCATTACTGAGGGCCTTGCCCCCTGCGTCTGATGGACTCCAGGGTAGCTGACCGCTTTGCTTGATCGCGTTGTGCTGTTCCCGTTTCAGCAACTGTCCTTTAATGTTGTAGGTGCTGATCTGTAAGGGTGAAGCTTTGGGCAGTGAGTAGTGCAGATCGGCTGTCTGTTTTACCGGATTGGGCCACAAGTTTAGCCGGATATCCGGCATCTGAGGGCTGTGCGGCACGGATGTATTGACTGAATGCTTGTAGAAAAAATCAAATGAGGGAATATCCTCAGGATTATCACACATATACTGCTCTAAAAGGCCATGGGGGCCGTATCGAAGGTTATATCCGTAGCCTAAGTCCAATGAAAAGAAGGATACATAGATCCGATCATAATCGGGTTCGTTCAGCATAGCGTATTCTGCATAGAAGACAACCGGCTCACTCCATTGTCCTTCAGAATTGCGGGTCATCATCGATAATAATTGGATAGGGTAGTCGTCATTTAAGTAAAAGATGTCACCAATACCGCATTGTTCCATGAGGTATCCCGGAACATACAGGGCATGCTTTTCAAAATCCCAGTTCAGCGTGAAGGGCTGGTCCAACAGATACTCGTAGCTTATGTGTTTTGTGGCTTGCCAATCCAAAGAGTCGGGAGAGCTGTAGTGCGTTTCCTCGATCCTGCGTCCCTGAGTGTCCAAAATGCATTCAAACTTTGTGTATGAAGGAGGATCGTTGTATTTTACCACCGAAGCAATGTGGCGCATGTTGCCATCGTAGTAGTGCCAGGCTTTCAGATAATAGTCTTCAGGATCCAAAGAGTTTGTAAGGCAATCTTCAAGGTAGTAACCCTGATAATTAATCTTGCTGATGCGGTACTGAGTCATCGAAGGGTAATACCTGGCCGGGCTTCTGAGGATGAAATAATCCGGAAAGAGTTCTAAATGCCCGTTAAATGGACGTATCTCATCGATCTCAACATCAAAATCAGGACCCTCTTCATCGTGACTGTACATATAGCGTAAGCTGTCGATACAGAGTGGGTTGTCCTCCGATGAGTAGTAAACTGAGGATTCATGGCTTGACCAGTCCGGACCTCCAAGGCTGCCACCGGATGCGGCCCAAGAATAATGATACATGTAGTATATTTCCGGATAGTCCTGTGCCCATCCTGTGCTGATTGCAAGAGTCATGATCAATAGGCTCAACAGTAGGCATTTGTACTTTGTTTTCACAATTCCTCCAGCTGTGGTGTTTTGGATGCTCGGATACAGCATGCACCACGAGGCAATATTTCAAGATCAAACCGGCGTGTCAAGCAAAAACACGGGTATGTCTAGCGATGAAATACAGGCCTATCTCTTTCTGGCTGTTCAGCTGTGATCATGGTCTTCGCTTTCGCCGCTATATCAAAGAGTTTATAGGCTTCCAGATCAATAGTATCCCAGTCGCGAAGATTCCACACATTGCACAATAATACAAATCCATATTCTGTGATGGGATCGTAGAACATCAGGCTGATGTATCCGGCGATGGCTCCGGTGTGCCCATAGCCAAATCCGGGACTGTAAGAAGTGCCCAAGCCATATTCCTGATCGGGATATTGGGAGTGCCTCATTTGGTCCACAACGCTTTGCGGCAGTCCGGCAGCTCCCGTTTGCCATCTTAGCAACCAGGACAACAGATCCTGCGCGTTGGTTACTAAATTGCCCTGTCCGAACTCCATAGACATATTGTAAACATCGGCGGGTATAGCATTAGATTCCAGATAAACATAGCCGGGGATTGAGTTTGAAGGCATAGTATGCGATACATCCAGCGGGAAAGAAGTGGATTCTAAAGAGTTGGGCAAAAGCAAATGGCTGTGTACAAATTGTTCATAGCTTTGCCCGCTCACCCGCTCAATGATCTCTCCCAACAACATATATCCGGTGTTTGAATAACTATAGGCAGCGCCGGGCTCCCCTGAATAGAGCTGATGTCCTGCCAGCACCGAGATGATTTCTTCGATGTTAAAGGCATGCATCGGATCGCTTTCCAGAATGTATCCAAACCAGTTTTGACCGGCGTATGGAGCAGAAACGCTATCCGGGATATCATAGTTTGTATGGTCATACACTCCGGCTCTGTGTTCCAATAGCATCCTTATCGTAATCTGATTCTTGAAGGGTATGTTAAAATTCGCATTATTGAGTACATATGGCTCGGAGCGTCCCGGCATAGTATCGGAGATAAAATCGTCGATATCCAGCAGCATATCTTGCTGTAAGAGCATTATGGCTGAGGCGGTAAAGGTTTTGGTGATGCTGGCGGCGCGGAACATCGAGTTTGCAGACACATTCTCCGGGAGATTCGATTTACATTGGTAGCTACGCCCGGCATGATTGGCGTACAAAAGCAATCCGCCTGTTTGCAGATCATTCTCGTCCAGATAGGCATTCCACATGGAATCAATCGTAGTGCGAACGGCTTCTTGCAGCAGTGGATCCCCACTATGCGGATCGGTGGGGGATTTATTGCAGGCGGAAAATAACAAAAGTGTGAGATAAAGCGCGAGTGGAATCAATTTCTTCATCATGTCTCCAAAGAACTTTCATGATTATCGTGTTAATCAAGCATGCCGGAAACCGGGATCAGACTCATATACGGTATATGCGGGGCAAAACAGACAAAAATATGGTGGAGGTGGCGGGGATCGAACCCGCGTCCAAAGAACGGCGCCATAAAGAATCTACATGCTTAGTTGTCTTTGATCTCGGGCATTACGGCAAAGACAATCAGACCCGTAAAGCCCCAGCCGAAAGTCTTGACACACGCGTATCGGCAATCCACGTATGAGCAGCCATACTGTTATGACGCCCAATCCTTTCCCGATGGCACGGAAAGGTTGACCGTAACCGCATTAAGCGGCTAAGAGTAAGTTATCGTTTGCAGTTAATTTGCGTTTGCTACTTGTTGACGGAGTGGATAGCATCTCCGGCATGCATCTCTACCACACTGATTCCCTGTCGAAACCATGTCACCCCCTATATACTTTTTAAAGATCTTAAGACAGGATAATTTTGCCATCACTTGTGTCAAGCAGCTTTTTTTCTCAGCTTACAAATACTACCCACCGCACTTGCGATTCCCGCGCTTGTTGTTTAGATTATCTATATCAAAAAGAATATGAGGAACATCATGAAAATCACTATCTGGTCTTGGAATGTGAATGGATTACGAGCAGTAATGAACAAAGATTTTGTAAAAACCATCCAAAAAGCGGATGTGGATATCCTGGGTCTGCAAGAGACCAAATTGCAGGGGCATCAGATTCCCGAAGAGCTGGCAGAGCTTGCCGATTATCACAAATACTGGTCTCATGCTCAGCGTAAGGGCTATTCCGGTACTGCGTTGTTTTCAAAAACCGAGCCGCAGTCTTTTTCTGATGCATTTGGAGTGGAAGAATTCGACACAGAGGGACGTATCAACATCGCCGAATATGAGCAATTTATCCTGTTCAACGTCTATTTTCCCAATGGTGCCATGAATGATGGCAGGTTGGATTACAAGCTGCGCTTTTACGATAAAGCGCTTGAAGTGATGAATTCCAAGCGTCAGAACGGCAAAGCGGTTATCGTGATGGGAGATTACAACACAGCCCACAAAGAGATCGACTTGGCACGACCCAAAGAAAACGAGAATATATCAGGGTTTTTGCCCATAGAAAGAAAGTGGCTGGACAAACTGGTAGAGCAAGGCTGGGTGGATACATTTCGCCATTTTGATCCCTCTGAGGATCAGTACTCCTGGTGGAGCTACCGTGCCGGTGCCCGCCCCCGCAACATTGGCTGGAGAATCGATTATCTCTTCATCGACAAAGAGCATCTGGATATGGTCACCAAAGCAGGCATCCGTCAGGATGTGATGGGTTCAGACCACTGCCCGGTGTATGTGGAACTTACTGTGCTCTAAGGGTGATTCCTTCCGGGAAATAGCCGCCATCAAAGCCAAAGCAGAGTTTATAGTCTCCCTTTCCTGCCAGGAAGGGAATATCCACATAAAAAGCTGTTTGAGATGTCCAGCGGATGGGTAAGGGCTGTCCTCCCACCATGGCTTGTTCTTCCGATATCTTGTAGCTGATGTTTTTATTGGGGAAACGCAGAGTAGCCGACAGTTTGGTTGCCGGTTGTGCCGATAGATATGCGAAACTAAGGCGATAGGTTTTGTCTGTACTCAGTTTTTTGGGCAAACTGGATGTCATTTTTGTGATGGGGGTGGCAAAGTTTTGCGTGGCGTACATAGTGTCGCCCTTCAACACCAGCCCTACTCCCAGATGAGTGTATTCCGGATTTAGTATGTTTTCCCGATGTGGGGGGGACATCATCCATCCGGTGATCACATCCAGGGGGCTGAAAGCACCGGTGGAATTGCGAAATTTCCCCAGGTTTTCACCGATGGCTGTCACCAATAGACTTGGGTAGTATTTGATTTTGCGTCCGCCAACTTCATCGCCCAGATGGTCTTTGTGCGCAAAGAAATTGTGCTTCAGCATGTTTTGAGAATGTAAGCGGGAAAGATCTGCCAGACCGTGATCATAAGAAAGCAGGGGTACTTTGTAATAAGCTCTTTGCACATTGGTAAGCCTCCAGATCTCTAGCTCAAATTCCTGAATCGTCATGGACTGTGCAGCCATCAAGACCAGCGGTAAAACTAGGATAAATACAAACAAGTAATGCTTTTTCATATATGCTCCAATTATTAAATTAAAAAACCAGTTCGAGACCCGCCTTTCCTTCTTCAAAGCGCAGCCGCACCCGTTCCTTTTCGCTGTCAAAATCTGCCAGATGTGCGTCCACATATGCGTCTAATACGCTCAAAACAGCGGTTACCCCGATCCACCAAATATCGCTGGTGCGTTTTTCTTTGTGTTCATCAGCTCTATCTTGGTAGTATTGAATGTAATAGGCATCGGTGGCCAGCTTCTTTTTCTTGGCAAAATCATCGGCTTTAGCATCGTTATAGAAGACTCTGCCTACATTCCAGGCTTGCAAGCCAACCACTATTCCGGCTTTCACATAGGCTTTGTTATACACTTGCCCGCCTCCGGGAATCAGGGCGGAATACAACATTGCCCGTGTGGGATTGACGGCTGCCAGCAGCGAAACCCATAGTAGCGGAATAATCAGCAGTTTCTTCACTATACCTTCCCAGTATATTCTGTTTTTGTCATCTGTATTGGTAGATAAATAATGTCAAGCGGAATTCTCGGAGTTCTGAGCCGGGACAGTTGCCTTTCTTCCACCCGCGCTTTTTGTTTGCTGATGTCTTGTCTCGATTTTTTGCAGACGCACCTTGGCTTCGCGTGCCAATATCAGTCCTTCCGGCATCAGCTTCAGCAGTAGCCGGGCCCCTTTTTTCCAAAAACGCTCGGCTTTATCGATATCTCCCATCATTTCGTATAGATCTCCCAGATTCAGGTTTGTCTTGGCATAATCCGGACTGTTCTTGCCAAAGAACCGACCATACTTGCTTCTTGCCAGTAGCAGTTTCTTTTCTGCCTTGTTATATTCTTTGCGCAGCGCCATACATTGCCCCATCAAAAGATGAGCGCCGGCTACTCGTGGATTTGTGGGGCCGCAGTCGGTTCTGAAATATCTCAGTGCTTGTATGGCTTTTTGTTCGGCTTCATTATAAGCTCCCATTCTCAAAAGCAAATATCCGATGTTCGATTCCATCATGCCAATGAAGTAATCCTGTTCACGATGTGGAGTGTTTCTGAACAGTTCTGCTGCCTTGCGTGCGTATGCCAGAGCTTTTCTCCATTTCCCCTGTTTCATGTACAAAGAGGCGAGATTGTTCAGGCGATCAGCCACATTTGTGGAGTATTTATCGTTGCGATACTCTATCATCAGGGACTTTCGCAAGAGTATCTCGGCTTCGTCAAAGCGAGAGATGTCTTTAAAGCATCTACCCAGATTATTCAGGTAGGGAGACATCAATTCATCATCTTCGGACAAATGCTTGCGTTTGTAGTTAAGAACGATATTATACAGCTTCACAGCTTTATGGTAATACTGAATGTAGTGGTATTGTATAGCAAGCCAGAAGAGATTTTCCGTGTGCTCCACGCTGCCAAAGCCAAAGTGTCTGCCGCTCATTGTGGTCGCCTTGCGTTGGTAGCTGATTCCGATGTCCCATCTGCTCATCTTCATGTGGTATTTACTCGCGCGTTGCAAAAATTCCTGCGCTTCATGTGCGCAATCTGCTTTCTCATAATGGTACGCGGCTTCGGATGCCAATGAATTGTCATTGTCTCCCAATTGCCGGGCCAGAGTATCAGCTACATGCCTGTGCATTTTTTTTACTGTATTGCTTAGCAACCTTTCATATACGATATCTCGAAGTATTACGTGACTGAAGCTATAGTGTCCGGGAGCGCTTGCTTTCCACAAGCGGTGAGAATAGCCCAAGCGTAAATAGGGTCGTATGTCTTTGTCCAAAACCTTTGTCAAAAGCTTGATGTTGAACGACATACCCAAGATCGAAGCGTAGTACAGACATTCGCGCATACCTTGGTTGAACCCGTCGATACGGCTGTTCATCACATCGCTGATGCTGAAACTATTGAACTTCTCCGGCAGCTGCAGCGGGTGCTTGCTTTTCCTTCCTCTTTCCAGCAGATAATATGCCATCTGTTCCAGGTACAGGGGGAAACCATCCGCTTTATTCATTATAGTAGATATCGCGGGATATCGGGAATTTTTAATCTCCAGGATACTGGTCAGCATTGATCTGCAGTCTCGCGGCTTTAACGGTGCCAGATTCAGGTCGTAACGTGTAAATTTATCCAGATGCAAATCCACGCAATTGCCACCGGCTATGTATCGGCTGGGGCTGAGGATGAGCAGGTTGTGGTCCTGACATGGGTCCAAAGCTGCCAAAAATTGCCTGCTGGTCTCATCGATCCATTGCCCGTCGTCCAGCAACAGCAATACCGGTTTACGTTTCAGCAAATACGAAATAATAGCGCAGAAGGCTTCCTTTTGACGCTCCTGCCTTTGCTCCAGAGGGCAGTGATCCCAAGCAGATCCCTTATACCAAAGCTCCAGTATGGCTGCCAGAAATGCTTTACTGTGCTCGGGCATTTCACCGTCGATCTCTTTGAAGGCTTCATCCAGAATGCTTTTTGTCTGTTCTTCGTCATCATCTTCACCAAGCTCGAAAATAGCACGCAGAATCTGCCTGACAGCATCCAGATGGCCGTTGTTGAGTTTGTCGTTCGTCACCACAAATTTGTAATGCCCATCGATATTTTGCATATATTCCCATGCCAGACGGCTCTTACCCAATCCCGGATCGCCGTTGATATACACGATAGTGTTTCTGTGCAGCTTGCGAGATGTGGTTCTCAGCTCTTCCAAAAACGCCATTTCTTCCTTGCGTCCTACGAAGATACTGTCAAAAATGAGGCTTCTCTTTATGCGTTTTAGGCTTAGGCTATAATACTGGATTTTCGCGCTTATGCCTTTCAAGTGCAAGGAGCCCATCATCTTGGTATCATACATCTTTGCTGTTTCCCTATAAACGCTTTCGTCCATAATGATCTCGCCCGGCTTTGCCTGCTTTGCCAGTCTTGATGCCAGATTGAGACACTGCCCCAGCGCGGTATATTCCTGAACGTCCGGGGATCCGATCAATCCAGCAAACGCGTAGCCACAGCTCAATCCTATAGAAAGATTTTTCTGTCTTAGAGCCAGTTCCCGGGCAAATTCGCAAGCCTGATACGCGCTTTTGCCTTCGCTGCGAGGCACTCCAAACAGAACAAGAGCTACCGGCAGACTCTCCGCACAGTCGATTTTGTTCACATATCCGCGATATCGATCTGCCACAATGTGCAGTTTGTGGATAGCTGAGGCGTTGGTTGTGGGGGAGCTTATCCTCACAAAGCATACAGCGAGGTTTCGAATCTCATTATTGAGTTTGGCATCGTAGAAGTTCTTGTGATAAAATACGCTTCTGGTGTGTGGACTGAAGCTGAACTTGTGATGCTGTTTGTCTGCAGTCACGGCTAATGATCCCAAGTTTGCGCAAGCCCCATCCTCCTGAAAATGCTTAGCGCCAATCTTTGTGATTACACTACCGGAATAAGCATTTTTGCAGCTGTGTTCACATAGCAGGGACAACTCGCTGAAGGCTTCTCCATAAAAGAGATATTCGTATTGATAAGGATTGCTGAATACAGTCCATTTCACTTCACCATAACTGATGATTTCTCGCATAGTTACTTTCTGATGGCGGCCTTCGATACAGATGAGAGGAAAATCTTTCAAGAAGTCCCTGATTTCCATCAATGCCGCCAGCATCGCCGTAGGATCTTCACCGATAAAGATCGCGCATATGGCATCGCCGACAAAATGGCTGATGAAGCCTCCATATTTATGTACGGACTGGATCGGTCCCGCGGTGATTTTGTTCAGTAATTCACCAATGTTGTCTGCTCCGTGAAATTGAGTATTCTGAAAACTCTCGGCGATACGAGTGAAATCCACTATGTCCAGCATCATCACAAAAGCTTGAAAACTGCCCTTCAATACTCCGCGCTCTACCTGAGACAGTATTATGGGAGGTACATAGCGCATTATCTCACCACCCCAAACATACGGTTGGAATCTATATCCTCCGGGAAAAGACTTGCCTTAGCCCGGCATCCGGTCGAAAGAATCATTATTCCCTCCAGTAAAACAATGTAATTAATATTCTCCGAATTCAATTTCCATCATATTAATGCCTCATATCCTGTCAAGAAAAAGTATGCAGTATCAGTACAAAATGGCTGGCTTCGTATCTCGTTTCTTTCACCCCAAAAACTCACCTTGTTCCTTTTTGGGGATGCTGGTGTATCCCGTTTAGTTTACCCGCCAAAACGGCTGCGCAATTTTGCGGGGACCCTAAACTGCGGCACTGCAGCACTAATAAAGGGGCCGCAGGCCTACCACCGACGCGCAGCATCGCTAAGTGCCGTAGCTACGACAGTTTAGATAGTATTTCCCTCTATACTATGCAGAATTCTCTTTACAAAAATTACGATAAACATAATCTTGCACCATTATCGTAAACAACGAGGTGAAGCGTTAATGATCGTCAAGCATACACGTACCTTACTGGACCCGAATATGAGCTCCAAGCACAAGGATCTCATCCTCATGGCCGTAAAGCTCTTCCATCGCTATGGCTTCAGCAAAGTAAGCGTGGAGGAGATCTGTCGCGAGGCCCGGGTTAGCAAGGTTACATTCTACCGCTATTACAAAAGTAAGGACGAGCTCATTGTCAGTATTCTCACTTTACTATTCGATGATATCACGCGCAGAGTATGGGCTCTTTTGGAAGGGGATAAAAGCCTCAAACAAAAGTTTGATAAGATTGCCGTGATGAAGCTGGAATTTACCCGCATGCTGGGAGAAGAGATCTTTGCCGCCCTTTTTGCCTATCCCGCCGTTCAAGCCTATCATAAAGAACTGAGTCGCAAAAGTATAGAGGATTTTAAAATCTTCATGTATCGGGAGCGGGAGCGGGGCAATATAAACTCCAGACTGAATATCGAACTCTTGATGGCACTGCTCAATGAATTGGCAGGAATCATCCAAAAGCCCGAGATACGAAATACCTGCAAGGGCAATTTGGACTTGATCAGTCAGTTAAATGAAATTCTGATCTATGGCATCTTTAGCCGGGAACAGTGATGAAGCGCGCTCTGTTGCCTCTGCTTTTGCTGTTCATTGCTTGCTCTCTATCGGCAATCGACGTCCGCAATCGCTTCAGCCTGTACGCCTTGCAGCAGGAAGATCAACACCGCATCGGTGCTGAATGGGCACTGGATTTGCAGCATGAAAGCACTTGGAAATCACTTACCGGGCAAGCCGGATACAGCCTGCATTCGAATCTGCAAAACACTTGGGAAAAGCGTTACACTCTGCAGATGGACGCGCATACCTATCGCTGGTGGCTCAGTTTGCAGGCACCTCAATCCGAACTGCGCCTGGGTTTGCAACAGATCAATTTTGGCAGCGCTCAAATCCTGCGACCGCTTCAATGGTTCGATACCCTGCAAGTTCAGGATCCCTATCGGATAAGCCGGGGAGTGGATGCCGTGCTTTTCCGCCACTATTGGCTGAATAGCGCCAACCTCTGGCTCTGGGGCATCCTGGGCGAAGATTCCGCAAAAGGAAACGATTTTATCCCCGCAAAAGACAACGCGCTGGAATTTGGCGCAAGGATGCAGTATCCCAGTCCCATCGGTGAAGCCGCCATCAGCGCCCATACTCGCGAGCTTGAGCAGGGCCGCGAATATCGCCTGGGGCTGGATTACCGTTATGACGGCGCTATCGGAGCCTGGCTGGAGACCTCGGCCGGACACTTTATCGACGCGCTTCCTTATGTCCCTGCTTATAGCGCCTCTGCCAGCCTGGGTATGGATTACGTATTCGACCGGGGTAATGGCATCGCTTGTACTCTGGAAAATATGCTCAGCGGCATCGCGAAGGACGATCTCTCCGGGCTATGCCGGGAATCTTGGACCGGTGCTTTGATGATCAACTATCCCCTGGCTTTGCTGGACACTGTCAGTTTGGTGGCACTATCGGATTGGGATGGCAATACTTATGCTATAAACGCCGGATGGCGAAGAGTATACGACTATGTGTCGCTGGATTTGACTCTGGGCCATAGCAGCGAGACACAATACCTACTGCAACTAATGATAAGCCTGAATCTATAGAGGAAAACATGAAAGAAATCGTGGCAAACATCACAAACATGAGCAAGTCTTTTCCCACAGGGGAAGGGGATTTTTGGGCACTGAAAAACATCAATCTGAGTTTTGAACGCGGTGAATTCAGCGGTTTTGTGGGTCCCAGCGGCAGCGGGAAAACCACTCTGTTGAACATCCTGGGTTCTCTGGATACGCCCAGCAAAGGCGAAGTGGAAGTTTTGGGAAATCAGATTCACAAAATCAACCAGCTTCAAGCCGCGCGCTTGCGTTCCCGGCATATCGGCTTTATCTTTCAGACTTACAATCTCTTGCCGGTCTACAATGTATATGAAAACGTGGAATTTCCCCTGCTTTTGATGAAAATGGACGCCAACAAGCGCGACAAGATGGTAAAAGAAGCCATCGAATGGGTAGGGCTTTCCGACAAAGTAAAGAGCAGACCAAATCAGCTTTCAGGGGGACAGTGTCAGCGAGTGGCCATTGCCCGGGCGATGGTGAAAAAGCCGGATCTGGTGCTGGCGGACGAGCCTACCGCAAATCTGGACACCGAAAATTCCCTGAACATACTGGATACCATGTTCAAGCTGAATAGGGAACTAAGTACTACATTTATCTTCAGTACTCACGATCCCAAGGTGATAGATTATCTGAAACGCGTCATCCGGCTAACGGATGGAGAGGTGGCAAGCGATGATCCTGCGCCTGGCATTTAAAAACATTATTCACAACGGCTATCGCAGTCTGGTCAACATCGTGGTGGTTAGCATCGTACTCATCATCATGGTCTGGACTCAGGCGATGTATTACAGTTGGATCCGTCTGGCCGAAAATCAGCAGAAGTATTGGGAATATGGCAAAGGTATGCTGCGCGTGAAAACATACGATCCCTATGATCCCTTAAGCTATGAAGACAGTCACGCGCCCATCCCGGAAGAGCTGCGCAGCGGAGTGGAACAGGGCGATCTGCTTCCGGTATTGCTGGCGCCTGCCACCATATATCCGCAAGGACGCATGCTTTCCGCCATCATCAAGGGCATCCCGGCAGAGCAGGACATTCTGGTATTCCCCTCGGACAAACTAAGTGCGCAGCAAAGCGACATTATTCCCGTATTGATTGGCTCTGCCATGGCAAAAAGCACCCGCCTCGATCAGGGCGATATCTTCAGCATCCGCGTGCGGGATGTGAATGGCGCATACAATGCCGTGGACGCGATTGTGCAGGAAGTATTGCCTATTCCCGCTCCTTCGGCGGACATGGGTACCATCTGGATGAATCTGGATCTCATGCGCGACCTGCGTGGTGCTCCCCATAGTGCCAGCTACTTTGTATTGGGAGATTCCCGCTATCAGGATACTCACACCCGGGATTTTCGCTTTATAGATCGGGATGAGTATTTCGCGGATCTGGATCAGATGCTGGACAACGAACGCTTTCAGCAGGTTTTGATGTATGCTCTGCTGGTGTTTCTGGCCATGATTGCCATCTTCGACACTCAGGCTCTGGCAGTGTTCAAACGCCGCAAAGAGATCGGCACCCTGGCGGCATTGGGTTTCACCAAAGCCAAAATCATCCTGCTCTTCACTCTGGAAGGCAGCATCTACACTCTTTTGGCGATTATCGCCACACCCATCCTTGGCTTCCCGCTTTTTTACTATTTCAGCACGGCGGGCTTCCCGGTTATCGATGGCTACGATGAGTTTGGCTTGCCGGGTTTTACGGAGCCCATCAAGTTCATATATCCCATCTACGAGATCCTAATAGTATTCCTTGTGATATTGCTTTTCACGATCTTCGTGAGCTGGCTGCCCACCCGCAAGATCGCGAAAATGAATCCCGTGGATGCCCTGCGCAATAAGGTGGATTAAAGATGTTTAAGTTTCTCTTGAAAGGCGTATTTCGGGATCGGCATCGTTGGCTGTTTCCCACATTGATCGTAACTTCTGCGGTTGGTTTGCTCATCTTTGCCTTCGCGTTTTTGGAAGGCTTCAAAAACAGCTATATTCGCCAAAGCTCGCGCTTTAGCAGCGGTCACCTGAAGGTAGTGAGCCGGGCTTATGCGGAAATGCTGGATCTGAAACCCTACGACCTGGCTTTGCTGGATGTCTCGGATGATCTGGCCGCCTGGAAACAAGAGTATCCGCAATTGGAGTGGGTGGAGCGCATCAATTTTGGCGCGCTGCTGGATGTGCCCGATGAAACCGGTGAAACCCGCGTTCAGGGCGAAGTATTGGGCTTTGCCATAGATATATTCAACTCCCCGGCAGAACTCAAGCGCTTGCAATTGGAAAGCTCGCTCGATCAGGGAAATCTGCCCGCCAAACCTGGAGAGATACTGCTCAGTGCGCTTGCCGCAGAAAAGATGGAGCTAAAGCCGGGAGACACCGTTACTCTGATGGGTTCCACCGTGTTTGGCGCTATGACGATGCGCAATTTCACCATCTCCGGAACCGTGGAATTTGGCGTGTACACCCTGGATCGGAGCGCTCTCGTGGCAGATATCGCGGATATCAGTGAAATGCTGGATATGAGCGGTGCTTCCGGCGAGATTCTGTGTTTCTTCAAAGATGGCGAATACAATCTGCGCGAAGCCACCAAAATCGCCGATACATTTAATGCCAAATACAGCGATCCCGGCGACGAATTTTCCCCTCAGATCTTGCGTTTGAACGATCAGGGAAACCTTGGTCCCATCCTCAAAATGCTGGATTACTCACTATTGTGGATGGCATTGGGCTTTTCTGCCGTGCTGGCTATAGTGCTGTGGAATGCCGGGCTGCTCAATGGCATTCGCAGATATGGAGAATTTGGGCTGCGTCTGGCAATCGGCGAAAGCAAGCGCCGGGTGTATGGCTCCCTGCTCACAGAAGCTTTCATCATCGGCACGGTGGGCGGAGTCCTGGGTGCCGCCATTGGAACCGGCATCAGCATGTATTTCAATACCAAAGGCATGGATATGAGCATATACAACCGTTCTGCTTCCATGATGACAGAAAACTATCTATACACTTCCATCTCGCCGGGATCCATCATCGCCGGCTTCGTTCCCGCCATCCTTTCCACCGTCTGTGGTGCGGCGCTGGCCGGGATAGCGATCTTCAAACGAGAAACCTCACAACTCTTTAAGGAGCTTGAAACATGAATAAAATAGTCCTTCTGCTTTGCCTGCTACTGGCTTTGCCGCTATTGGCACAAAATCCTTCCGCGGACGAGATCCTACGCGCCGTGGATAGCAATATGATCACCAAAACTTCTCAAGCCCGCACCCGCATGATCGTTCATGGCCGGCGCGCTTCGCGGACTCTGGAACTGATCAGCTACAGCGAAGGTAACGCCAAAGCCTACAGCGAATACTTGTCTCCCCCCCGGGAAAAAGGCACCAAAATGCTGAAACTGGGTGATGATCTCTGGATCTACGACCCCGGTACGGACCGTAGTATTCAGATATCCGGAAACATGCTGAAACAATCCGTGATGGGAAGTGACCTCTCCTATGAAGACATGATGGAAGAATCTCACCTGTTGGAAAGCTACAGCGCTACCGTGAAGGGCGAGATCACGTACGACGGCAGGGATTGCTGGATCCTGGAGCTAACCGCAAATAAAGCAGATGTGAGCTATCATAAACGCAAATTGTACGTGGACAAACAGCGCTATGTGAGCCTGTGGGAAGAGTGGTATGCCAAGAGCGGTAAGCTGCTGAAAACCGTGAAATCATGGGATGTGAAGCGCATCGACAACCGCTGGTATCCCACCAAATTCCTCTTTAAAGACGAATTGAAACAAGGCAAGGGCACCCAATATTTCATCGACGAAATCAAGATCAATCCCAAACTCCCCGCCTACATATTCAGCAAAGCGATGCTAAAAAAATGATCGCGATCATAGGCGCGGGACCGGCAGCAATGGGCGCCGCCATCGCCATCGGCAAAAACGCGGTGATGCTGGAGCGTAATCCTGTGCCGGGCAAAAAATTGCTGCTTTCAGGCAAGGGTCAGTGCAACTTCACAAATGCTTGTGACAGCGAAGCATTCCTAAGGGCACTGGCAGAATTCCGCAACTGGCTGAAACCGGCATTCTATGCTTTCGATAACCGCGCGTTCATCCGCCTGCTGGAAGATGCCGGATGCCCGGTTCTGATCCGGGACGATGACAAAGTGTTTCCCCAAAGCATGAAAGCCGGTGATGTTCGCGACACCCTGTTGAAAATCGCGCTGGGCGGAGGCGCGTCTCTGATAACGGATTGCCGGATTACGCATATTGAAGCGGTTTCCGATGGATTCCGGCTGGTGGCGGCAAATGGCAAAAGATACCAAGCCCGGAAAATAATAATTGCCGCCGGAGGTGCTGCCTGGCCGCTTACCGGTAGTGACGGCTCTTCTTACCGCTTGGCAGCGAGCCTGGGACACCGGGTGCTAAAGCCTCGCCCTGCCCTCGCTTCGGTGCGCATCAAAGACTATTCCCCCTTCAGTGCTTGCGCCGGAATTGCCCTGAAAACCAGGATGAGTTTTGGCAAAAACCGCGCCGAAGGCGACCTGCTCTTCACCCATACCGGTTTCAGTGGTCCTGTGATATTGAACAATTCCCGCTTCCTGCAAGTCGATGATCAGATTCGGCTGCTGCTGGCAGATGGCTCCGCCTTGTCCGCACTTTTGCGCCGGCATCCCAAAAAGCAGCTCAGTTCCATCTTGCCAATGCTGGCTCTACCACAATCCCTCGCCTTTGCCATATGCCGGCACTTGAAAATCCCTGCCGGGACTATGGCCGCGGAGCTGCAGGCAAGTCCTCGTAAGCTGCTGGAATCATGGCTTGGCTCTGCCCCCTTCCGGATTTCGGCTCTGGAGAGCCTTGCCACCGCGATGTCGGATTTTGGGGGCGTAGATCTGAAAGAAGTGAATACCAAAACCATGCAATCCCGCTTGACTCCGGGACTTTTTTTTGCCGGAGAGAGCCTCGCCTACAGCCTCCCCACAGGCGGTTTCAGTATTCAAATGGCATTTAGTACTGGTTATCTGGCGGGCAAAAATGTGAATAGTATTTGATATTTCCGGCTTGTGGATTATCCTGTATATACATAAGTCAATTGAGGAGTGAATGTGATTCAGCTAGAGAAATATTCCCTGAAAGCTATGATAGACCAGACTATATCAGCCTATCCGAACCGTCCCGCGCTTTCGATGGTGGATGGACAACCCATCACTTATGCCCAGCTTGGCACGCAAATAGCCGACACAGCAGAGATGCTGAAAGAATTTGGCATCCAAAAAGGCGACAAAGTAGCGCTGCTATCCCAAAACCTGCCCCAATGGGGAATTGCTTATCTGGCGATCGTCTCTATGGGAGCGGTTGTGGTGCCCATTCTGGTAGATTTTCATATGAATGAGATCCATCACATCATCCGCCACAGCGGTGCAAAAGCGGTGTTTGTCTCAAATGCGCATTACGACAAAATTGGCTACAGCGATCTGGAAAACGCGCCCATACTCTTTCTGATGGACAATCTCACTCCCATCGAGCCGAATCTGAGTAAAGACAAGATATCGGATTTTATCCAGGAACGGCGCAATGCCTGGAAAAGATTTCGCAACAAAGCTTTGGAAAGCGTAGGTTTGGTGGATAGCGAGCCTGCTGAGGACGACCTTGCCGCCATCATCTACACCTCCGGCACCACCGGCAGTTCCAAAGGTGTGATGCTCAGCCACCGCAATCTGGTTATGGATGCCTGGCTTACATTGCACATTCAGCATGTGGATCAACACGACCGTTTGATCTCGGTCTTGCCGCTATCGCACACCTACGAATGCACCATCGGCTTCATCATCCCCATGATGACAGGGGCCTGCGTGTATTATCTGGATAAACCTCCCACGGCGCGTATCCTGATCCCTGCCATGCAAAAGATCCGTCCCACCATGATCCTCACCGTTCCTCTTATCATCGAAAAGATTTTCAAATTGCAGATCTATCCCCAGCTTACCAAAAACCTCTTGATGCGTGAAAGCTACAAGATAGCGCCGTTGCGCAAGGCGTTACACAAAGTGGCGGGCAAGAAACTGATGAAGACCTTTGGCGGCAAGCTACACTTCTTTGGCATCGGCGGTGCCCTGCTCTCGCATGATGTGGAACGCTTTCTCAGCGATGCCTCCTTCCCCTATGCCATCGGTTATGGACTTACCGAAACCTCTCCCTTGATCGCAGGATGCAGCCCCTCTGTGGTAAAATTCCGTTCCACGGGCACGGTTTTGCCCCAATTGGAGGTGCGCATTGCCGATCCCGATCCCAAAACCAAGGTGGGCGAGATTCAGGTGAAAGGCCCCACCGTGATGAAGGGCTATTACAAGGATAAACAGCGCACTGAACAGGCTTTTACCGAGGATGGATTCTTCAAAACCGGGGATCTGGGGCTGCTCACCAAAAAGAATTATCTGTATATAAAGGGCAGGATCAAGAATGTGATTGTGGGTCCCGGTGGTGAAAACATCTATGCCGAAGAGATCGAAGCCAAGCTAAACGAAGCGGAAAGTGTATTGGAATCCATGGTATATGAAAGCGAAGGCCACATCATCGCCAGAGTCTTTTTGAACTACGAAATCCTGGATGCTCAATACAAACTCAGCAATATCGGCAGCGCGCAAGCAGAAAAATTCCTCGAAAAACACCTGCTGGAGCTCCGGAGCAATCTGAACGCCAATGTGGCATCGTTTGCCAAAGTGCACAAAATAATCGAGCAAAAAGAACCTTTCGAAAAGACGCCCACCCAAAAGATCAAACGCTTCCTCTATCAATAGGAGATATAAATGACTATCCAAGCGATATTTGAGCAATTGGAACGCTATGCCCCCACCGCGCTGGCTCAGGATTGGGACAATGTGGGGCTGCTAATCGGCGATCCGAAGCACAAAGTAAAGAAGATCCTCATCAGCCTGGACGCCAGCCCAAACGCGGTGGACTATGCCATCAAAGAATCATTTGATCTCATCGTAAGCCACCACCCGCTCATCTTCCGTCCTCTAAAATCCATTACCAACCCCAATCTTTTGAAGATGATCGAACACAAAATCGGGCTTATCAGCATGCACACAAATCTTGATGCCGCCATCGGGGGAGTAAACCACGCCCTGGCCGATACCTTGCAGATGGAGATCTTGGAAAGCCTAGGCATCGGAGAATCCCGCGATATCGGTCTGATCTGCAGCTTTGCTCAATCCGTCAAACTCAGCGAAATAGCCCGCTATGTGCGCGACACCCTGGCTTGCGAATCCATAGGCCTGTGGACCGCCGCTTGGGATGAGTCTCGCGAGATTCGGCGCATCGCCATCTGCGGTGGCTCCGGCGGATCGGTGCTGCCTTTCGCTGAAGCAAAAGCGGATCTGCTCATCACCGGAGATATCTCCTATCACAGCTTCCTGGATAGCCGAATCCCCATCATCGATGCCGGGCACTTCCCCACCGAATACCCCGCCTTGGAGATACTGAAGGACTACCTGATGCCCACCGGCATCCCACTCAGCATCTTACCGCGCGAACTGCATGAGTGGTCTATGTATATGCGCAGAATATGATCTTTCTGTCCACGAATTTGCACGAATTTCACGGAGCTTGTGTAGAAGCGTCATCTTGACGCTTTTTTTCTGTCCACGAATTTGCACGAATTTCACGGAGCTTGTGTAGAAGCGTCATCTT
>ENA-UOOK01000505-UOOK01000505.1-fermentation-metagenome-genome-assembly--contig:-NODE-505-length-51669-cov-26.590886_pt1 | contig 51669 bp, 42 predicted proteins | sample MGYA00245777_ERZ724023 | MGnify/ENA primary metagenome ERZ724023 (study PRJEB28704, sample SAMN03018312) | fermentation metagenome | biome: anthropogenic terrestrial biome; feature: soil; material...
TAACTCTTTAGAGGCCGTCTCTCGAGTCTCAGTTATGTAGCTTGAATAATTATAGCATTTTCGGCAATTTAGAGGGTGTCAGCACACCAGTGGTTGTATTTCCCCTTGAAAGAAGGAATGCTCTCTTCTTTTGAAACGTACTTGTACCTCAATCCGTGCTGAAGAAGCGAGGCCACTTTGTTGAGATATAGTTGGATGAACACCTCGTAAAGAGAGGTTCTTTGGGTATCTAGATCGGCCGTATCAGAAAGGGTGGCGGGGAAATCTTTCAGATAACCTAACATTCTGAGAAGAATGTGCTCAAGGCTATCGTTCTCTTCTCTTTCACTTACCTTTCCAAGGTCAATTTTTGGGAGTATTTGAATCTGAAAGCCATCGGAAAGCTCAATGATTCCTACGTAATTCTGTATCTGAAGTATCTCTCCAAAACGAGCGTGGTTCCTGAGCTTGACGAATTTTACGATGTTGCCGTTCGGTTCATCTCGATTTTTCTCGTTCTCATCCTGCCTTAGAAGATGGTTCTTGAGTTCCTGGTAATAGCGGTCAGCCAGCTCATATGAATCTCTTTTCTCGTTGTAAGAATAGGCAAACTTTGGATCATCGCTTGGGACATTCGTAATCCTGTCATGCTCCTTAATTTTAAGAATTCTGGTTTCCTTCATCTTGCTGTCCGCCTTCGCCGACAATCTTCAGATAGGTGTCAATGCGATTGAAAGCACCCGAATTTACGACATAAGTCTCTTGGTCATCATCACTTGTAATGATGTTCCTTACTGAATCGGGCATCTCCTTGATTTGGATAATGTCCGTGTCATCCGATTTATCCGAATCATCCTCACCAAGAACTTCACGGATTTTCTCGTAATCGTCATAGAAATATTCTTGCAGCAAAGGAATGATTTTGTTCCTGAAGACCTTCGCCAGATCGTTTATGTCGTAAACGCCCTCATTGCAATCGATGGACAGGAAATAAGAGTGGCCTATCTGGTGTTCGCGGTCGTAGAGAAAGCTGATTCTTTCATTCATTGTAGTCAGCAATTCATCAAGAGATAAGGAGACTTTTCTGCCATCAGAAGAATCCATGATCTTTTTGTATCCGGAGAGAAGGCTGGGATTGGGCATCATTTCGATAAAATCAAATCTTCGCCTCAATGCGGTGTCGATTCTCTCGATAGAGCGGTCGGCCGTGTTCATTGTTCCGATGATATAGACATTGCTAGGTATGCCCCATGACTCCCTGGAGTAGGGGAGGATGGCCGTAAGCTCATTATTCCCATCTAAGCGTTTGTCTTCTTCGACGAGAGTTATAAGATCCCCGAATACCTTGGAGATGTTGCCTCTGTTGATTTCATCGATGATGATGACGTAATTCTCATGCTCATGAGCTTCTTGCTTGGCATAATCGCAAAGTGATTTGAAAACGCCGGGTCTCAGTTTATAAGTGATCTTCCCCTCCTTATCCGCAGAAGGGAAGATGCCTTCGATGAAATCCTCATAAGAATAGGATTGGTGGAACGTGGTGAAAGCAATGTGGCCCTTGTTGACCTTCCCATCGCTGTCATATTCGATCTTCTCGCCATCAAAAGCTTGCTTGATGGGCTCGTAATCATTGATAGTCTCGTGATTCAACAGCTTGCTGAGTATCTGATTTCCTATATCCGATGTATCAGCCTTGCCTTGGTAGAGGATGCCCATGGCATAAGCGATGGAATGATAGGTCTTCCCGGTTCCAGGAGGGCCGAACAAAATGATGTTCTTAGGCATATCAACAAAAGGTGTAGTGGAGTCTTTCTTCCATTCGTATTTGGTTATGTCGAATTCAGTCAAGGCATCATAGAGTTCAGGTCTGAGTTTATAGATAAAACTGCCTTTTCTGTCTTTTTCAGTAACAGGCCTGCCGACAAACATGATCGGCCAGAATGAATTGCCTGACAAAGGACATCCGAAAACTCTTTGAACCCTCTTTCCCAGTTGGACGATACCGGCTCTGATTGACTGCCAGTCCTGATTATATTCAATTCCTATTTCCTGGCAGGTGGCCCCGTCTTCCTTATGCCGATAGAAACCCGCAAGTATGTTCGCCCAGAATGGGTCCTCATCGGAAATGTTATTGTGATCTTTGAGGAATGAAAGCCACTGTTCCTTAGTTATATTGGGATTGTATTCTTCGACAGAAGGGTGCCATTCATAAGAAGGAATGGTCTTTGCTGCAGGAGGAACTTGATTAGCATCAGTGCCAGACGCCTTGCGATAATAAGGCATCAAAGCGGTGATGCTATCGGCCATCTCTTTTTTCAGTGCATCATCGTCCAAGCAGCTCAAATCAATCTTTTTAACTACTTCAATGTGTGCGGTAGACTTAGGGTCACTGATAAATTCATCAACAACGTTTTGATTGACATTATCTTCGAACCGCCCATTGTAGAAATAAGAAAGCCCATCTGCAAGAGGGAGTTCGAGCATAGATTCGTATTGCTTTCTGGATTCAAAGAAGCGCTCACTCTTTTTATCTTTCTTGTCTGTGTCATGAGTCCACTTTCCAGGGGCGACTCTGATTTCTACCGAAAGGCGAATTACTGGTTTGCCTTCATAATTCGTCAGAAACCCTGATAAAGATACTGCGGGTTCCTTTTCACTATTAGATTCTCCCAAAAACCACAGATACTTTCTGATTCTTTGCTTCACCTCTTTATCGGCCTTTGTGAGAGGGTTTCCCACTCGACTTTTTACGGTGAAGTTCTCTGAATCGAGTGCGTTTTGCAACAGTTCCTTGAAATTATCTCGCGCTTTGTTGCTTTCCTCTTCGATGCCAGATAATGGTTTCCCGAAATTCGAAACTAACTCTTTTAGCGAATCTACTATTGTGGTTGCCATGGTAATAGCCTCTTTTCAGAATGATTAAAAAATCTCTAGGCGGTTCATTAACCAATCTAAAAGCAAATATACCAGATCATGGTTAAGAAAAACAGATCTTGGTCAGCTGATTGGGCTGGTCCACAGCAGGTAAGAAGACCGTTTTGCACAAGAGAGCTTTTCTCTAAACGGTGATGTTTTCAATTGCGCAGGCTGAATGTGCATAAAAAGACAAAAACGAAGCCCGGATTGTGATAGAATATATAAAGAGGCTCATTATAGGTGACGATTCAAACATTAATTAACGATTTTTATGTCAATGAAGCCAAGGATAACCATATCCTAGACTTTTCTTTTGAAGAACTTGACCATAATGAACCTTGCCCATTTACTCGGCTGAATTCTCGCTTGCTTGATATCGCAGAAAAGAGTGGCGTCTCAAAGATGATTCTCCGCTATCCAGCAAGCAACGGATTCGTCTTGTCTCTTGTACTATATAGAACAATCCGTGCCTTAGCTTCGGGCGATTCAGTTTTGCAAGAATTTGACCCGGCCACATTTGAGCCGAATCAGAAAATAAAAATAGGATCTGCTACAGTTCTTTTCTTGGGCTTTTACAATGTAAAAACCGATGAAAAAACCAAAGCTACAATAATCACACCTTCTCGGGATACCTCTGATATCAATTATATTGGAATCAAGTTTTACTCAAGGAAAAGAAATGACTCCGAAAAAAACTATTTTCCAATAAAGAATATTCCTTTCATTGAAAGGGTCAATCAATCAGCTAAATTGTCAACAGAAGCTGACTTTAAAAGCCAATGGTCTCAAGAACAGCGCGCGAATATCGGGCGAGATTTGAAAGACCCAATTCAGATTCTCAAATTCAAAAAGGCAGCTAAGTGCGAAACCACTTTCTTAATTACCGACACAAAAAAATTCATACAACTCATAGATGGATTTACCGTTAACAAAACGCCATTGCTGGATGTGGTGAACATATCGGTAACCAATAAGAATGGAAAACTTGAGTCGCTGAATGGAACTGGGTCATATCCTCAGATTGTCCTGTCAGACAACTTCGAAGAAGCGTATCTGGCTATGCAACAGTGCCCCGAACTTGTCTGCAAATACGCTTACGCTGATCTGAATTATGTTGGTGATCTTGATGAAGATATGGACTTCATCGACATGCTTTTGGAGAATGACCTGAAGCTATACTTTTTCGCGCCCGAAAATAAGGAATTTGACTTGGTGGCATTAAATAGCCGAGACTTCGAGCTGTTTGCTTGGCAACCGGACATGATTACTGGCGATATGGTGCGTGTTAATAGAGAACATGGTTCCTTTACCTTGCAGAATTTTCAGCAAAACACGATTCAACCTTTTTTGATACCAGATGAGCGTTTTAGTGGCTGGTTTTCCGAACTCCACCAAATGAGCGATGATTTTGACGAAATGTCTGATTTACTTAAATCTTTCTATTGCTCAGTGATGAAGCTGCTATTCTTCGAACTAAGAAACTGTTCGCAGGCTAATTCGGAAGTATCCGACGGTCTCATTGAAGTTTGCGATGGCTATTTAGAAAAAATTAAAGAGCCAGATATCTGGAATTACATACCGCAGAAGGAACTGGTTCAAAAAGCAATCGACATATACGAAAAGATCGTATATGAAGCAGGGGAGAGAACGCCAAAACAACTTGCAATCGAAAACACAATTATCGGTCTAAACCAGCTTTCCCAGAAGGATGTCTGTCTTATTGTGCCTGATGATAATGACCGATATAGCATCGAAAAGAAGCTCAGCTACAAGATTTCTAAGCAAAAAGTGCAATTCAAGTCCCTTTCCGTAAAAACGCTTGAAGGCTTCTTCTCCGACTCTGACTTTTATGATTATGTGATTATCGTTGGGTGGATGAACAAGCAAAGGATGAAGCAGATTCTTTTCTCCAATAAAGGCCGAAAGTATATGCCGATTCTTTATAACTGCGAATACAAATGGTTCTCTATGTCCACTGGAGCGTGGGATTCTCAAAGTGCAACAGAAAAAGAATCTGGCTTTATTGGGCTAGAAAATGAATCTGCTAAAAAGTCGGGCCGTTTGAAGATAGATAAGCGATGGGTAAAAGAAACCTCTACAGTATCTATCCCATCCGAGCAAGATATTCTTCAGGATTTCCAGAAAAAGAAGTTTAGTCGGGAATTTACTAGGACTGATAATGATAAGCTTGTTGCTGTTATTCCGATTGGCTTTAATGATGGATCGTCTGGATATTTTACCCTAGGCTATAACTTGATTGTCTTGGGGGAGACCTCTGGGACTATTGCTTGCACTTCTAAGGAAAGCAAAAACATTAAACAGGATGAGTTTGTGCTATTCCGGGAGTCTTCGAAAGATCTGCTGGATGAGCTTACGGCAAAACACCTTGGTGATAATGCTAGTAAGGTTTTCGAGGTCGTTTATGAATGGAAGAAGACAATTCAGGCTCAACTGGAAAACGGGAAGTCTGAGGATGAAGTAATGATGGAACTGAGAAAAGGTGGGATTACTGTTTCTGACCAAGAACTTGGAATCTGGATGGACTCATCGAATGGCTTGATTTGCCCCGGAAGAAAAGAGTCGCTGGAAATTGTGGGTAAAGTTTTCAATGATTCCTTTATTATCAAGAATATCGAGAGAATTTGGGAATATGCATCCAAAATTCGCGGGCTACATGTTCAGATTGGCAGAAGTATCAGTAAATCGATTAGCGAAAACCAGCAAGTAGTGGATAGACTTTCTGCTCTTCACAATGACAATGCCCTATCTGCAGGTGTTCATGTAGATATCCCTGATGTCGGGCTCGTCACCATATTGAAAGTCACTGATATTGGTGAAGAAAGAGAGATTCCGAAAAGGGAGTCTAACAGGAGGTTTTGATACCGCGTATGTCTATTATGGTTCCAAAGTATCTTACCCATGCGCCTAAGAGCACGGCCGAATCCAGAATATTCGAATGGTTTGAACTGTGCCCCGGTACACAAGATTGGTATGTCCTTTATAGCCAAACGGAAATTGAGCACCAAACTTTGATAGTAGGCGAAAGCGATTTTGTTGTTTTGTCTCCCAACAGAGGGATCTTTGTTCTTGAGGTGAAAGGTGGCCGTGTCTCAAGGGACGAAGGGGGGATGTGGCATTTTACCAATAAACATGGCCATGAAGATGTAAAGGACAGAGGGCCCTTTGAGCAAGCAAAAGAAGGGATGTTTTCCTTGAAAAAATATGTCGAGAAAAGCAACCCCGCATTGAAGGGACTCCTTTGGGGGTATGGGGTAATGGTTCCAGACATGGAATCATTTTATGTCCCAAACGATGAATTCAGTCCCTCAATGGTCTTCACAAAAAGTATGAGAAATCGAGTTGATTTCTTCGTTTCTGGCTTAGCAAAATACAACAAAGAAAGAATGAAGAAAGTCTATAACGTGGAACCGAAAGCTCCAATGCCTCATCAGTGCAAAGAAATAAAAGAGCTGCTTCGTCCAGTTTTTGATTTTGCACCATCAATGGCCTCTTTGATAGGGGACGCAATCAATACCCAGCTTCGTATGACCAACGAGCAATTCATGGCCCTAGATGCAATCGAAGACAATAAAAGGTGCCTTTTCGTTGGTGGCGCAGGGACGGGTAAGACCCTTGTAGCGAAGGAAATAATCCGGAGAGCTGAGTTTTCAAACATTTGCTTCCTTTGCTTCAATAAGAATTTAGGAGAATGGGCAAAAAAAGATTTTGAAACGGAGCAGATGTCCTCCAAATGCTCTTATGTTGGCGATTTTCATTCTCTGATGGTTAACAACATAAAAAAATCAGGTCTCGAAAGTAAAATCGATTGGGCGAACGATAATCCTTTTTCTGAAAGCTTGGTCTCTCTCTTCATAGAATCATTGAAAAAAAATCCGCTGTGTTTTGACTTCCTTGTCATTGATGAATTCCAAGATATGCTTGATGAAAATGATTGCTTTTTGGCAGCTTTCGATTCAATTCTTGGCGGTGGTCTTGAAAGAGGCCGTTTCGCTTTTTTCGGTGACTTTGATAACCAATCCCTGTATCACCCTTATGTTTCAAAGGATGATGCAGTAGCTAAGCTAGAGCGATATACTTCCTTTGCCACATGCAAGCTTACCATTAATTGCCGGAACACTCCGGAGATTTGTGAGACGATTACTGAACTTACGGGAGTCCAATATAGAAAAATCAGGGCTGAAAAGAGCCATCTGGAAACCAATTTTATTCAGTTCCGGACCGTTGAAGAAGAAAAAGAAAAACTAGATGACCTCCTTGAGAAATTGAAAAGTAACAAAGGCGTCAATGAAGACGATATAGTGATTCTTTCGCCTAAATCAAGGAACAATTCTGTTGTAGGGCTGTATTCAGAAACGGCAATAAAAAGTCTATCGATTCCAAAGACAAAGGGGGTCAATTTCGCAACCATATATGCCTTCAAAGGCTTAGAAAGCCCCATAATCATCATGACAGATATAGATTCCTACAAAAACAATCAATTTCAAAACAATGAGTCGCTCATTTATGTCGGAACTTCGCGGGCAAAAGCTAAATTATATATATTTGAGACATATGGTGCAGCGAAAGAGAGAATAAAGGGGTTGGGAAACTAATATGAGCCAAGAATTTTCTGACAAAAGGCCGGAAATCGTCAATTTAGTAAAGCAAGAAATATATGGACCAATAGATGCCTCTTCGGAGGAGATTTTATCGGATGATCCTCTTTCACGCTATTTTTGCGGGGTTTTATACCCGCAAAAAGCTGAAGATCCTATAGAAGAAGGAGATGATGGTACCACACCGGAAGAAGCCGATTCGCCTGATTTAGGAGATGTGGTCGCGGAGCCTAACCATGCTGCCCCTAAACAGTTTTTCAAAGATCTGACCGATGACGAAGAATCTTATCTAAATCTTTCTAATGCTTATAAGCAGTCCGCGTTGAGTTTATCCGTAGCTATTCCTAGGGGACAATCCATTAAAGTTGCCGTTTCTTTTGCTAAGTACATCAAAATTAATGATGAAAACAAATGGAAACGATCTCATTTCTCTAAAGAGTTTTCTTTTGATGACACTTCTCTTATGGAGATGACGAAAAAAGCCGAAAGAGTTGAAGTCTATGCCAATGGTGGCAACGTGCTCAGCCTAAATGGGTTCTATAGGTGGAAAGATGGGAACATTTATGTGTTTACCTTTTGCCTGTTGAATGAAACGACTATTGAGTTAGACGCCAAGCATCCAAAAGCGAATGATTGCTTCTTTCAAACGCAACTTGTTCTTGAATCAGCCGAAGGCCTTGCTCCAATTCCAAAGAAAGAAATGTTCAAAAACCCTTCGGAGGATACAGAAAGCAATCTACTGCTCTATCGGAACGAAAAAAAGTACGCCGTTGGTCATGGATGCTCTCCGATTTGGAATGACAGATCAATGCCGGTTACTTCTGTTTCTTCTGAATTCTTACCAGTTTATGAGTTGAAGACAATCGTCCCTAAAAATTCATCTCTCTCAATGGAGAAGATGTTCAAAAGTAGCAGCGAAGGCCAATTGATAAACAGCCTTAAAGCTTTATGCGACAACTACGAAAATTGGATCAACGAACAAGAGCAAAAAACAAAAGCAGGGGATTTTGAGCCGAGATATTCAGGAATTGCGAAGAAAAACATTGGAAACTGCAGGGAATGCCTGAATCGCATTCGTGAAGGAATAGGCATTTTGAAAACCAACCCTGATGCATACCTTGCCTTCAAACTTATGAACAAGGCGATGTTGCTACAGCAGATTCATAGCAAGTTAGATAAAAGGGAAATCATCAAGCGGTCCGACGGAAAATACGAGGTTGAGCAAGGGACGATTCCAAATCTTGATGACAAGAGCACTTGGAAAAAAGGTCCCGTGTACGGCATGTGGCGTGATTTCCAGATTGCGTTTATCTTGCTTTCGATTCCTTCCATCGTCGACCATGAAAATCCAGAGCATGGCATCGTTGATTTAATTTGGTTTCCAACAGGCGGTGGCAAAACGGAAGCCTATCTAGGCTTAAGCGCCTTCACTATTCTTTATAAGAGAATCAAAAAAGCCGATGATGGTGACTGCGTTCAGATTTTCATGCGTTACACTCTGAGACTGTTAACCTCTCAACAGTATGAAAGGGCCGCAGCACTGATTTGCTCCTTGGAGCATTTAAGGAGAGAGGATCCTCAGCTTTTGGGGACTAGCCCCATCACGATTGGTCTGTGGGTCGGAGGCGGAACCACACCGAACACCATGCAAGAGGCCTTCAAAGACTATGATGCTCTCAATTCTAATCACAGTTCCAAATCACCATTTGTCATCAGCAAATGTCCTTGGTGCGGAGCGGAAATTGGACCTCGTTACGGCAAGATGTTTGGCATGAGGAAAGACTTTATTTTCAAACCAAATAGGAAAAAAGTGCTTTATTTCAGTTGCTCGGATCCTAATTGTGAGTTTCACGCTGATAAAGACCTTTCCAGGCAATTACCTCTTCATGTGGTGGATGAACAAATATATGAAAATCCGCCTACCTTGCTTATTGGCACGGTTGATAAATTTGCTATCTTGCCCTATAAGCCCAAAGCTAAGACTCTGTTTGGCTTGAGAAATGGTCCATTGAAAGGAAGAAACCACCCTGAATTAATCATTCAAGACGAGTTGCATTTGATTTCTGGTCCGCTTGGCTCCACGGTATCGGCCTATGAAACGATGATTAATTTCTTCTGCTCTTACGAAGAAGGCGGGAAAATGGTCCGCCCAAAGATCATCGCTTCAACCGCGACAATCTCCCAGGCCAAAAGACAATGCCATGAGCTATTTGATGTGCCAAGGGAATCGGTGAAGATATTTCCCCCATCCTGCATAGATAACGGCGAAACCTATTTCTCTACGATATCAAAAGGTGACCCCGGACGAGAATACGTTGGCATTTATGCTCCGGGAGCTCAATCTTCCGCGACTTCGGCCATTCATATTCTGGCATCTCACTATGAGGGAAAGCGGTTTGTCGGCTATGGCGGCAATGGCGCTCTCGAAGATGCTTATTGGACGAACGTTTGCTATTACAACTCCATTCGTGAGCTCGCACAGGCGGTCAACTGGGTTGATGCCGATATTTATGAGCATGCCAAAATCATTCTGCACCGCGATTCTGATCCGTCCCATACATCAAGCGGCTTGCCCCGGCCTTTATACATGGAACTGAACAGCCGAAATCAGGACATTAGCGTTGGAGACAGTTTTGAAATGTTGAGTCATCAGTTAAAGGATGATAAGCCCAATACCCGTGGTTCGACGATGGATTTCTGCTTCGCCACTAATATGATCTCGGTAGGAATAGACATAGACAGGCTGGGCTTAATGACGGTTTTTGGCCAGCCAAAAACAACCTCGGAGTACATCCAAGCAACAAGTCGTGTGGGAAGAAGCAAGAACAGGCCCGGCCTGGTGTTTATCTTTTACAACCCTGGGAAGCCAAGGGATAAATCGATCTTCGAAAATTTTGAAGACTTCCATTCCAAATTCTATTCGTATGTGGAATCGACAAGCATTTCACCATTCTGCTCTGAGCTACGGTCTCGAGTCATTCCAGCGCTCGTTGTAGGCATCACTAGATTTATTTCAGACAACGATTCGGGCAACGGAAACGGTTTTCAAGAAGCTTATAGGGATGGGTTTATCAAGGTGGCTGAGGAGGCCATCCTCAATCGCGTGAAAGACGTTGACCCCACTGAAGAAGAAGATACCAAGAAACAAATAGACTTGCTTGTAGACACTTGGATGAACAAGCAAAACATAGACTTGTATCATTATCCGCTCATTCAGGGCCAGGATTTGTCGAAGAGAATTGACGATCCTATGCCTGCGATTTGTCCGGATAGCGAATATCCTTTCATACCAGACAGCTGGAGAAAAGGAACCAAGCCCGCTCCGACTTCGATGCGGAGCGTGGATTTAGGCTGCAAACTTGAAATAAACGACGATTATGGAGGAGGGAATTACGATGGACAAGATTGATGTAAGAATGTCGCAGCTTATTTATACCTGGGGCGTTGGAAGCGTTGTCCCACTCCCAAACGGTGCTTCTGGTATTATCGCTGGACTAGATAAGTGGGACAATTCCGACCCAAACTTTCAAATTCATGATGACAGGCTTGCCAAGCGGCTGAATCTCAAAGGATTCAAAATGCCCCCCTATTATGTCGAAAAAGGGAAAGGTGCTAACGACTCAAAGAAAACCATTCCTACCTTTATTTTCCCGACGTGGTATTACTGCCCGATTTGCCATCACATAGAAAAAGTTGACATGGGAAGTAGAAACGTTCCTCCAGAGTGCTCCTACTGCAAAGCCAAGAATCCCAAATCGAAGATCAGCATGGTTCCTGAGCGTTTCATCGTAGTTTGCCCAGAAGGGCATATTGATGATTTGCCGATCTTACAGCTCTTGCACGGGCACGATTTCGATGCCAAAGGTTGGATGGACAAGACATCGCCTATTCATCATCAACACGAAATAACTCGTTACTCAAGTGACAAGACCTCTTCAGTTGCCGGCATTAGCTATCGTTGCTCTTGTGGGGCGAAATTTACTATGGCTGAAGTGATAGGCACAAACAAGGAACGTTTAGCAGAGGCATATAACCACAAATGCCCTGGAAGCATGCCTTGGCTAGGAACACATAAGGAGAATTGTTCAAAGCCCGTTTCTGAATTGAAGGTAGTGCAACGTGGTGGAACTAATGTATGGTACCCAATGACCATTAGCTCTCTTTTCATTCCAAAAAGTGCAGATGCCTGCATTGCTTTTGTGCAAGCGAATAGAACAAAAATCAAAAAAATCTTCGATTTGCCGGATCAAGATACACAAAAGGAGTTTATCTCGGAGATCTTTGGCGATCAGTTCAGCTATGAAGACATTAAGGCAAGCTACCTCGCTCTTGAAAAAGAGCCTGAAACAACTTTGACAGAGTCTCAATATCGTTATCAGGAATACAAATGCTTGCAGCAAAATTATGGTGGAGACGGTGAAGATTTGTATGTCTCGCAGGTCTCAATGAATTCTTTTTCTAATTCAATTGGCAAATTATTTTCGAAAATAGCAAAGGTGAAGCGACTAAAGGAAACAAGGGCTCTCGTTGGCTTTTCTCGTCTCACACCGGGAGTCGAAAACATCCAAATGGCGAGGCAAAAACTGTCTATTTCTTCCCTTGATTGGGTCCCAGCTGTGCAGGTAACAGGGGAGGGAATCTTCCTCGAATTCAATGCCGAAACAATTAAAGAGTGGAGCAAAAAACCAAAAGTTGTAGCAAGGGAAGCTGCGTTGGATGCTAATTACCAAAAATACACCTTCCGCAACCAGTATTTTGACCATATAACATCTCTCTATGTTCTCATTCATACTTTTGCTCATATTTTTATCAACGAGCTTAGCAAAGAATGCGGCTATGGCTCGTCTTCTCTAAGGGAGAGAATATATGTTTCTGAAGAAGAGGATTCTCCGATGAACGGAGTCCTTATTTACACTTCCTCTGGAGATTCAGAAGGCTCTTTGGGAGGACTTGTCAGACAGGCGGATCAGGAGAATTTCCAATACGTTCTAGAAAACGCGATAAAGGAAGCGGCTTGGTGCTCCTCGGATCCTGTTTGTATAAACTCTCAGGGTCAAGGCCCCGATTCGTGTAACCTCTCAGCCTGCTTCAGCTGTGCCTTGTTGCCCGAAACATGCTGCGAGACTGGAAATCGTTTCCTCGATCGAGGCATGCTGGTGGGTAATCCGTCCAAGAATGAGCACTTCGGTTTCTTCGATGAACTTCTAAAGGAATAGAGACATGAATTTCATCGACTTGTTTGCTGGTGCAGGGGGTCTTTCGGAAGGATTCCTAAAGGAAGGCTTCAATTGTGCTGGCCATATCGAAATGATGCCAGAGGCGTGTGAAACCTTGGAAACACGCGAGGCTTTTTATTACTTAAAAAGTAAAGGCCATCTTGGCTTTTACAATCAGTACATCTCAGGCGAAATTGACCGCAAAACCTTCATAAAAGCTATTCCACGCTCAATTCTTGATAAAGTTATTTGCAAAGCAATGTCGTCAGATAACCTTGAAAGCCTTTTTGAAGCTATCGACAAAAACCAGGGGCAAAAAACCATCGATGTGATTATTGGCGGCCCACCTTGTCAAGCTTATTCCTTAATCGGCCGGGCAAGAACAGACATGACCAATGATCCAAGGAATCATCTATATTTGCTGTATCTTCGCTTCTTGAAAAACTATATGCCGAAAGTTTTCGTCTTCGAAAACGTTCGTGGCATTCTTTCGGCTGGTAATGGCGAATACTATGCAGATTTAAAGAAACAATGTTCTGACATCGGTTATCATGTCGATGACAGACTGGTGAAAGCGGAAGAATACGGCGTTTTGCAGCATAGAAGACGGGAAATAATCCTTGGAGTAAGGAACGATATTTATGAGAATGGGAATTATTTTCCTTTTCCAGTTAGTCGCGCTACCGAGTTCAAGGGTTTTATTGTGAATGACCTTTTTTCTGATCTCCCACCTTTATTGCCTGGTGAAACGCACAATGTCTATGTAAGTGGCCCTAATGACTATCTAAAACTCTCCGAAATTAGAGAAGAAGGAGATGACATTCTTACATGGCACACAACGCGACCAATCAACGAACATGACAGAGCAATATATCGATTCGTCATCAAATATAATCTAGCTTACGGCAGAAACCCGAAATACACAGAAATTCCCTTGGATTTGCAAAGCCACAAGAATAAAAAAAGTTTCCTTGATCGGTTTAAAATGGTTCCTCCTAATGCCCATACGTCGCAAACGATGGTGGCCCACATTGCTAAAGACGGTCACTATTTCATCTACCCAGATGAAGAACAAGCGAGATCACTTTCTGTAAGAGAAGCGGCTAGAATTCAGTCTTTCCCTGATAATTATTTCTTTGAAGGATCAAGGACATCGGCATTTATGCAAATTGGCAACGCTGTCCCTCCTTTGCTGTCATTGGCAATTGCGAAGTCCATAAAAGATCGTCTTGAAGGGTAGCTATTAAGATACTCGTATAGCCTGGCAAAAAGTACTTTACTCGTAATGCCAATTGAGTACGTTGCTCACTGCCTCGTAGAAGAGGACAAACGAATGCTTGTTGGGGTCTTTGTTATTTTTCTTAAGCTTTAGATACTCCTCTTTGATTTCTTCCAAATAGCCATCGGCATTTTCTTTGAGCCAATCCAGCTTGTCATCGATATTGTGGCTGAGTTTCCGCTCCTCCCAGGTGTAGTTGTTTTGCTTCTTGTTGAAACGCGCATACTTGTAATAGTCATCGTCTTGATCGTCGGGGTAATAAATCACGCTGAAATCGCATCCGACAATGACTTTGCTCTTTTGAACGCATTTGATGGTGATAACGGAAGTGGAGTTCTCTATCTTGTTGAATGAGGTGCCTTTGATCGACTCTCGAAGGGCGGAGAAGACGAGACTTCGGGCAACATTCGGATACCAATGGTCTTCTTCGTTGCAGTTTAACGCGAGATTGTAATCAAAGTCATAGCCGATGTTTCCGCCTTTGATTCTGGTCACCAAATGGCGGTTTTGGCTGCCCACCAAATAAAACTGGAAGGTGAAGTCTTTTCTCCTTTCACGGCAGTAGTTCTGAGTTCTCTTGATTATGGTTTCTAGCTCTTGCCGATAGGGCTTTGCCTCATTCCTCGGGACAAATTCGAATTCGATGTTTTGATTCATGAAAATCCTCCTATGTGTCCCAGGCCGCCCATTTGAGAATCTAGAGGTTCTGCAAATCAGAGTAATATACGAAATGGTCATGACTTTAGTCAAGCCCATTATGCGAAAAAGGAGCCATCAGGGAACCCGTCCTTAAGTGCCTCTTGCGAAGCCCTCCGTGGCACATCTAGCAACGCAGCGGGGGATAATGGCTCCTCCCAAAAATATAAGGGTCAAAGCCACATTCGTCTAGAAAAGTCCAATGAAAAAGCCGACCCATCGCGGATCGGCTCATTTCTGTTCCTGCGCGGATTTATTTTGAATCTGCGGCTCTTTCGGCTCATCGACCACATCCAGGATGGACGATATTTCTTTCAAAGTATCCTGCTTCTTGGCCTCGTCGTAATGGGCGTAGACCCTCTCTGTGGTGAGGATGTTACTGTGGCCAAGCCACTTCGAGATGTCCTCCATGGGGACGCCGTTATGGCGGAGAAGAGTCGCGCAGGTGTGGCGGAGGTCGTGGAACCTGATCCTCCGCATGCCGTTGTCATCGAGGAGCTTCCTGAAGTTGGCGCTCACCCAGTTCGGCCGCATGAGGTCGCCGTTCTCGAAGACGTTGACGTAGCCATCGAACCTTTTGTTGTAGCTGCTCCCGAAAAGCTCCTTCATCTTGTCCTGCTTGAGTTTCTTCTCCAGAAGCAGGTCGATGGTCTTCTGACTAAGCGGAGGAAGATGTTGACGAAATCGTTCTGCGTGCCTCCGAGTTTCAAGTAGAGGTCTGATAGTTCTTTTGCGAAATCTTCATCGTAGATGCGGACGGTCAGCTTGGTGGCGTCCTTGGGTTTGAGCGAACTCATTCTTTCTGGTCTTTGCCTCCTTTTATCTATATGGGGAGTAGGGGAGAGATAAGCCCGATGCTATAAGGCCATCACGGCCGAGGGGGACTCATCCGTCCCAAGTGTTTCATCGGTTGCTTATTCTTCCCCTACACCATAAAGGCAACCTGGAGGGTCGAAAGTGAACCCGAAGCAGAAAGATTTTTAAAGTTGTATAATCAATGGAGATTGCAGTTGAAATCGCAACGAGATATGCAAGGAGACCTTTAGGTATGTTTGGAATAGTGACAGACAAATATCTGACGAAAGCTCATGAGGCTTTCAACGAGCTAAACTTTCATCCAATGTCTTCCAAAGACATGGATGAGGATGCATTTATCAAAGCCGCTGTCAAAACACTGAACCATACCAAGGACCTAGCTGATGCTCAAGACTGCGTTCGAATGATTCAATTCTGCTTGAAGGACTTTGACAAAATCGCCAAGGCCATCGATAAACACGCCGAAGAATGGGCAAGCATGCCTTTTGAGGGCAATGACCTCTTATCCATAGTGGATGACGATGAGGCCGCAGGAACCTATTTCGTCACCAATGGGATTGAGAAAAATGGGAAGGAAATCTATCTCTCAAGTATCGCCTTCGGTGACGAAGAGATGTATGTATTCGAACGGAAAGGAAACAAATACACGTTGGGGGACGATTCCCCTTACTACATAAAGCCATCGGCTATGACGAGCACGAAGATGAAACTTTACGGCAAAGACGACGGCAAACTGGCGAACATCGTCCTCTCAAAGGACATGAATGTCTTCTTGGAGAACAACAAAACAGGCGTTGACATCGTCATTAACGATGGGGAGATGGATATCTATTCGCAGGAATACCTTGGTTCAATCCCCGAGGATGGATATATCGAAGGGAAGAATATGTTCGCCTGCATCGAATGGGATATCTTAGATAAAGACAGCAAAGTCGGCGTGGCGAAGATAACCAATTTCAGCGACAGCATCGACATCGATTTGATTTTGATTATCGCTGCCTCGACTTTCCTTCTTTTCAAGCGTTATTTGGATGCTCAAACAGCAACGAACATTGCGATTATGAGTTCTTGGGCGAGGCGATAGTTCACCTGATTAGTCATCTTTTGACAATATAGCTCGCAGGTTTCGGATCGCGAGCTTTTTCGTCTTCCTCACCGCCTGCTTCGACACACCCATTTCTTTAGCTATTTGCGCTTCGCTCATCCCGGCTCTAGTCCGGTTGATGACATATTGCCGCTTCTCGCTAAGTGTGGCTATCGCAGCGTTCAGCTCTTCCCCGTCTTCAACCAGCTTAGATTCTTCTAGTTCTGGCTCAAAAGACGATTCAACTGGTAAATATGGACTAACTCTTCAATACAAGAGCGGTTTTAGGATTCTTTGGCTTACTGACCTGCATTTTGGGAATCCTACAAATACCTCAGACTATGACGAAGAAAAAGAATATACCCATTTAAGAACAATGATAGAACAGGCTAACAATCCTGATTTAATTGTTCTAACTGGTGATACCTTTGAAAAAGAAACAACTGAACAAGTTGATGCTTTTATCACTTTCATCGATTCCTTTAATATCAAATGGGCATTTACTTACGGCAATCACGATTCCAGTTCTTTGATTAGTGACTCTTATTACATCAATAAGAAAATCATGGCTAGCAAGAATGCGGCTTTTGTTGATTATGAGAATGATGATATTTATGGCTTAACCAATTACTACATTAACCTTCAAAGCAATAACAAGAACGTCTACCGCTTATACATTATTGATAGCAACAATTATAAATCGGCTGGCGATGGCGGAGACAGCATTTACGATGTCATTCATCAAGACCAGTTAGATCACCTTCAGAAAATCTACGATAATCAAGGAGATAAGGCTCCTGGATTAGCTTTCTTCCATATTTGCTTAAAAGAGTTTGTTACTGCCTATCAAGGCTATAGCGATGGCATCTATCAAGGACAAGGATATAAAAAAGATCCTTTTGGATACGGATATAAAAACAATGGTGTTTACAACGTTATGAAAAACTGTGGCATAGTCGGAGCCTTTGCCGGTCATGATCATGGCAATGATTTTGATATTAATTATTTTGATGAAACCAATCATATGGTCATTTCTTATGGCTTAAAAGGAAGTGACCTTAATTATTATCAGACTGATATGGTTGGCTACAAGATTATCACTTTACCGGATAACCCTTCTAGTTTTAGTTATAGTGACATCAAAGAAACTAAGGTTAACTATGCCTAGTTATAGGAAGGATAATTTAAAATGAAAAAATATTTAATTAAAGGAATCGTCTCCTTATCACTTCTCTCTTTATCAATGATTAACTTAGCTTCTTGCTCTAAAAATACTGATTGTTCAATTACTGATAAAGCTCTTATAAGAACTACCACTAATCAGCAGGGGACAATTAAAGTCATCGGAATAGATGAAAACAATTATGCTGAATTAAACACCAAGCTGACTGTGGAAGTCACTTCTAAAAACAATTACCGACTTGATAGTCTCTATCTTGATGAAACTAATATAACTTTTAGCTTAGCTTTTACCCCTACTGCTGCTAAAACCTATATTCTTAATGCTACTTTCCTTCCAACAGCGGATAGTGTCAATTATACAGTTGAACTAACTGGCGATAGACAGGTAGAGATTGGAAAGACTATGCAGTTAAGCTGTCAAGTCTCTGGTCCTGATAGCTCAGTTTCCTATTTTGTCAGTGACCCTGACTTAGCACAGGTTGATGATAATGGCTTAGTTACTGCTAAAAAAGCTGGATTCGTAACCGTTACTGCTACAGCGATAAATTCTAATAGCAAAGACCCAGCCACTGATTCTTTCTCTTTCTTTGTTGAGCCTCACTATATAGCTAGAATGGTTGAATCAATGAAGGAATACTCTTTAACTGATACCTTATCTTTTAACGAAACTATATCTTTCTGCTATTTGCCTTCTTCAGGCTCTGATCCTGAAAGTAGTGCCATGAGGCTTCCTTATACTGTCTCTATCATCAAAGACGAGAATAAAAAGATCAATGTGGACTTCCATTTAGACATTGGTGAAAACACTAGTTTATTAAATTTTGGTCTGCCTGCTATCACAGGTGATAATAATCTAGGAAGCGCCACTCGCTTAGGCTTTTTATACGAGTCTGATACTGATTTACAGCTTTATGCGATGAGTGGAACTAATCATGATTCTCTTTGCTACTATAACCGAGTAAGTATTGCTAAGGACTTAGCTTCGACAATCTTAGATAAGCTGCTTTCGTCTTTGACATCAGGAAGTGATAGTTCTTCCTTGCTTCAATATCCAGAAATAGGACTACTTTTAAATGGTGGCAAAAACAAATCTATTGATTTGGCTTCTTTATCTAATTTGATCAATACGGTCCTTACTTATGATGAAGACCCAAGTTCTGGAATCAGTGTCAGTAGCCTCCATTTAGCAACCCTTCAGACTCTTATTGATAGCCTTAAAGCCAAGGCCATTTTAAAGCCCTCAATGACAAATATGGAGAGACCTCTTCAGAAGCTTTGCTCTATGGATCTATAATTTCAGGTTTATTCCCTCAATCATTAACTTCTATCAAATTAACATTTTTTTGAAAGATAATGGTGCCTTTGATTCAATGGACTTTGTTATCAGAGATACTAAGACAGTTTCTTATGATTATTTAAGGATTTCTTTCACTCGCGACACAAATGATGTTTCTAGCACTTTCTTTACAGACTTAAAAGCCACTTTAGCCACTGCTGAAAAGGAAAAAGGAATCCTAAATAATGCCTTACTCTTAAAAGAAGCGGTTAAGAATGATTTAAGCGCTGCAACTTTAATTATGGATGAAAGCAAGATATCAGCTAGCACAAAGCTTGATAAGAGCCATTCTGCATATAATGTAATTCATTTTTCGAGTTCCTTCGAAAAGGACTAAACTGCTTATCGGGACTTTGTTACTTCTCTTAATGACACAACTAGTGAAAACTATGTTTCCAAATCTATTTGGAAGAATAACGCCTCTTTAAATGATTTCTTGCCCTATGCTAGTTTCAGCGTTTCTTTAACTAGTGATAGTAATAATGTTTTACCTGATAAATACCAGGTAAAGACGGGAGATACTTTCTTGCTCCATTCCTTTAAAGCCGTAGGAGATTCTTCAAACACCGAAGAGCTAACTGATGAAACCATTACCTTCACTGATGCTAAAGGAAAAGCCTTCTCCACTGATTATTACTCCTTTGATTCAAATACCAAAGTTCTAACCATTAAAGCCTTGCCCAGCACCTCTTCAACTCTTATTATCACTGTCTCATCAGGATCATATTCTAAATTGACTTATCGTTTTTTACTAAACGCCTAATAGTTTCTTTTTCAATTAAAAATCCCAGGATAAAATCCCGGGATTTTTATATTGAGGTAAATAACTATCTATTCAAGCTCAAAGGCACCAGTATAGAGCTGATAATAAGTTCCTTTCTTGGCTATTAATTCTTGGTGTGAACCTCTTTCAATGATAGCGCCATGATCAAGCACTAAGATTTCGTCACTGTTCTTGACTGTTGATAAGCGGTGAGCAATAACAAAAGTCGTTCTCCCGTTCATCAGATGGTCCATGCCACCTTGAACTAGTTTCTCGGTCCGAGTATCAATAGAACTAGTAGCTTCATCTAAGATCATAGCCGGAGGATCAGCAACGGCAGCTCTAGCAATGGATATTAATTGCAGTTGACCTTGAGATAAGCCTTCACCATTCCCGGAGATGATAGTGTTATACCATTTTGGAAGCATTCTAATGAAGCCATCGGCGTTAACTAGTTTTGCGGCCTTGATGCAATCTTCATCACTAGCCTTCTCATTTCCGTATCGGATATTTTCCATAATTGTTCAGGTAAAAAGATGAACATCCTGTAGAACCATCCCTAAGGACCTTCTTAAGTCAGGCTTTTTTATCTTGGTAATATTGATTCCATCAAAACGAATCTTGCCATCATCGATATCATAGAAACGATTGATTAAGTTAGTGATAGTAGTTTTACCAGCGCCAGTTGAGCCAACTAAAGCAACTTTCTCACCAGGGTCGGCTTTAATCGTAATATTATGAAGAATTTGCTTTCCGGAGACATAGGAAAAGTCAACATGATCAAGAGCAATTTCACCTTTAAGCCAAGTATAAGAAGTAGTTGAGCCATCCTTATGAGGATGCTTCCAAGCCCATTTGTCTGTTTTTTCTTCGCATTCAATGGGATTACCATCTTTATCGATTTTAGCATTGACTAAGGTTACATAACCATCATCAGTTTCCGACTTTTCATCCATGAATTTGAAGATTCTACTAGCACCAGCTAAAGCCGTAATAATCGAGTTAAATTGGTTTGCTAACTGACTGATAGGATTAGTAAAACTCTTAGCTAAAGTCAAGAAGGAAGCAATCATGCCTAGGGTCAAGACATTGACTCCGGTTAATCCGACATTCATTAAGCCAGCTATGGCCATATAGGCACCTAGAACGGCAACAATCGCATAGAGAACATAGCCAAGAGCATTCATCATCGGCATCATCATATTGGCTTGCCCATTGGCATTTTAAGTACTATCTTCCCATTTAGAATTCTTTTCCTTAAAATCTAATTGGCTCTTGCCTTCATGGCAGAAGACTTTAACAACCTTCTCACCATTGATTATTTCTTCAAAATAGGCGTTTAAATCAGCTATATCTGATTGCTGCTGAACAAAGTAATGAGAAGATTTCCCAATGACGCCTTTAGAGATGACTAAGACTAATCCCATAGCCACTACAACGACAATCGTCAGCCAGACACTAATATAAAGCATACAGAAGAAGACAGCGACCACGGTGAAGACGGAGCTAACCAATTGCACTAAGGACTGAGCAATCATCTGCCTTAAGGTATCAGTATCGTTAGTGTAAAGAGACATAATTTCACCATGAGTGTGGGAATCAAAGAAGCTAACCGGAAGTTTTTGCATCTTAGTGAACATATCATCTCTTATTTTCTTTAAGGTTCCTTGGGCGATTGTCATTATGACTCGGTTATAGAAGAGAGTAGCTAAGACACCGACTAAATAGATGCAACCCATCAAAATCAAAGCTCCAATCAAAGGTGAGAAATTAGGATCACTGACACCTATTAAAGGCATGATATAGTCATCAATAAGGTTTTCAATGAAGAGCGAAGAGGCAGCGCTGGCTAAAGCGCTAAGAAGGACACAGATGATAACAAATATCATCTGACCTCTGTATCTTTTCATATAGGAAAGAAGACGCTTAATCGTGTCAGGTTTGAAACTCATAACAGCATTCTTCTTTCCTTTTTTAACTGCCTTTTCCATTATCGGAATCTCCTTTCTGCTGTGACTGATAGATATCTGCGTAGATGCTACAGTTCTTAATCAGATCTTCATGTTTACCTTGTGCCACAATCTTGCCATCATCCATGACAATAATGGAATCACACTTTTCTACAGAGGTGATTCTTTGGGCAATTACTATTTTTGTGGTATGAGGAAGATAACTTCTAAATCCGTTCTCAATCTTCGCATCAGTCTTAGTATCAACAGCCGAGGTTGAATCATCCATGATAATGACTTTCGGTTTCTTTAACAGGGCTCGCGCAATACAAAGTCTTTGCTTCTGACCGCCTGAAACATTAGTCCCGCCTTGTTCAATATGGGTGTTATAGCCATCAGGTAAAGTATCAATGAATTCATCAGCACAGGCAACATGGCAGGCTTCCTTAATTTCCTCATCTGTTGCTTTTTCATTTCCCCAAAGAAGATTTTTTTAATGGTTCCACTAAAAAGCTCATTTTTCTGTAATACCATGGAAACTGAATTCCTTAATATATCCAAGTCATAAGCTTTGACATTTTCTCCGCCGGCAAAGACTTCACCTTTAGAAGCGTCATATAATCTAGGTATCAATTGCACTAAGGATGACTTACTGCTACCCGTAGCTCCGATGATTCCTAAAGAAGAACCAGAAGGTATATTAAGATTAATATTTGAAAGAACGTTCTTCTCAGCTTTATCGCTATAAGTGAAGCTGACATCTTTAAAAACAATACTACCGTCTTTAACTTCTTTGATAGGATTAGCAGGGCTTGTAATAGAAGGCTTTTCTTCTAAAATTTCAGCGCATCTAGTAGCACTGGAACTAGCAATAGAGATCATAGCAAAGACCATGGAAAGCATCATGAGACTAGTTAATATCTGCATAGCATAAGTAATCAGAGCCGTTAACTGTCCTGTAGTCAACCCTAAAGATACATTGTTGCCACTGGCAACAATCGCCTTAGCGCCAATCCAAGAAATTAATATCATAACGGCATACATCGTAAACTGCATCAAAGGGGATTTCCAAGCAATTAGTCTTTCTCCCTTCGAGAAACCAGAATAGATTTTTTGATAGATGCCACGGAATTTCTTGACTTCATGGTCTTCCTGGTTAAAAGATTTAACTACTCTTATTCCTTTAACGTTTTCTTCGACTACTTCATTTAAGTCATCATAGGTATGGAAGACTTTCTTAAAGATGGGGTTGACTCCTTTAACAATCAAGAAGTGGAAGATAGCTAAGAAAGGTATAGCAGCTAAGAAAATCCAGGCTATAGTTGTATTGATTGTAAAAGAAACCGCCACAGAAAAGATCATCATGATTGGCCCCCTAACTGCCATCCTGATAATCATCTGATAAGCATTTTGGACATTGGTAACATCGGTAGTTAAACGCGTAACTATTGATGCCGTGGAAAACTTATCAATGTTGCTAAAAGAAAAGGTCTGTACTTTATCGAACATATCTTTTCTTAGAGAAGCCGCATATCTGGCACTAGCTTTAGCACCGATTTTTGCCCCAAAAATACCAGTAATAAGTTCGAGAGTTGCAAAGACAAGTAAAGCACCTCCATATATCCATACTTTGGTCATGTTGCTGGAATTAATGCCGTAATCAAGCAAATCAGACATACATAAAGGAATGATAATTTCAAAAACTACTTCCAAATCCGATAAACCTACCGTTACAAAGCTTAGGGTTTTATCGCCGTTTAAACTTTTAGATAATGTTTTAAACATATAAGTACCTCTTTATGTAGCACGCTACATTTTCAATTATTTGAATAGCCAAGTTTTTGACTTGGCTTTTTCAACTGATGTTTTTATATATTTCTACTAGATAGTATAGGAACTGCTTTCTTTCTTCTTCCGATAAGCCTTTCAGCATTTTGTCTTCTTGGCTATCAATAACCTGAGCCATGTTATTTCCTATAACCTCGGCCTTAGGTGTAAGTTTGACTATTTTATTTCGGCCATTGTTAGGATCAAAGAAAGAAATTAAGAATCCATGTTTTTCCATCCTCTTCACTAATCCAACGACAGTAGGATGGGCAACTTTGAGATTATCTTCGATCTCTTTTTGGGTGGTTTCACCGCCATGTTGATGAATAAAGGAAAGAACACGGCTTTGTGATAAAGTCAGATTGTTGCTTTTTAAATCGTAATCGGCTTTAGTCTTGATTTTGTCATTAATTAATTTAATGTAATAACCTACTTTTTGTTCCATTTCAGCATCCTCGTTATATAGTGTAGTACGCTACACTTTGCATTACAAGCTTTTTATTAAGCATAAATGGAAATGATATTTATCCTATCAATTCCTGTTTAGTACCTTATCTATTCTTCCAATATAAAGCGTGTGATAATTGCCTTGATTAGCTCCGGAATAGTATTTTTTAATGATTGAATCGCTTAGAATTCTATCGGTATTGCAATCATTTTCATAGAGTTTCGTGCAGATGATGACTTGCTTTGATTCCTCAATAAAAGGTGTGTCATTAATAAAACTAAGATGGAGATCAGCTCTACTTATTTTATCTTCATCTCTTCCAGAGACAGTTCCTAGATATCCAAGTTTTATAGAATTTAGATCATCTAAGAAAGAGATAGAAAAGGTTTTGCTTTTTTCTAAAAACAAATGTGTATATCGGGATTTCTTTACCATGATTATGAAGACTGGCATGGACCAGATATTGCCAATGCTGAACCAGGCCGCAGTCATCGTGTTAACTTTGTTATCGGCCTTAGCAGTTATTAGGAAAGAAGTCTTCATCAGATTATTATCCTTATCCAAAACCAAAGCATCTTTTATCTCAGCTTCTTTAAAATCAGACATAGTCTATGCCCCTTTTCTATTATTATAATAGGAAATCGCTTAGTTTAAAAAAAACTCAATTAGTTATATAATGTTCTTAGCTTTATAAAAATAAAGCCTACAAGGACACAAATGTTAACAAATCAAGACAAGCAAAACATTTATGACCTGCTTTGTCAGGAGTTTGAAAAAAACTCGAAGATTCCTTTGGCTAAAGTTGCTCTTTATCTAAAGAATCAAGGCCTGAACTATGAGGAATTCGGTTATAAAAAAATGAAGTCGCTTCTAAACGACTTAAATGAATTCCTAGAACTCAGTGCTGATGAAACAGTCGGCCATAAAAAAGAAGAGTACGTAGTCGTTCATGATTTCAATAATCAGGGTTCGGCAATTTCTAATATGATAAAAGACAGTCCCAATAAAAAAGGGTCTACTAAATTTTCCAATGATGATAAGAAAGCCATCTATGAGTCTCTGAAGAACGGTTTCAACACCAATAGAGAATACCCAATGGCTACTATCAGCAAATGGCTTTTAGATCATGGCTTTAATTACCACGCTTTGGGTTTTTCCAAGATGAAAAGCCTCTTAGAAGCTATGCCTGAGACTATCTCTCTTAGGGATGTATCAATCAAGGGTGTCAAACAGTCATTAGTCACTATCAAAGCAAGAATCGATAATGCTAGTCACCCTATCATAAATGATAAGCCTCTTTTGAAGGCTGAGGCTAAAGCCCCTATTAAAGAGAAGAGCTTCAGTTCCAATGATAATAGCTACCCTAAGGCTGAGGAAGTCTTTATTCCTCCAAAGCTTATTCTTTCAGTAAAGGAATTCACTAATCTTGGCTTAGAGGATTCTTCCATAGTCAATCTCATCAAGAATGACTACTCGAATGATATCAAGAGCAATCTCATCACTATCAAGGATGACTGCTTTGTCTTCCCGCTTTCTTTTACTAACACTCATTCCGAAGCTTTGATAGCCTCTATCAAGAAAGCCGCAAATACTACTGAATATAAATATTATCTTAACTTTATCGGAAACGATAAAGAGAAGCCTAAAGATGCTTTAAGGAGTCAGATTTTCTTCCCGGACTTTGATGATGCCGTTGCTGAATTAGCTGATTTAGCTATTCAGGAAGACTGGTGCTACCACCATTCTAAAGATCCCCTAATCATCCTGAAGATTTATCTTCAGTATACTTATTACCGTCTTCTTTCCCAAAAGAAAGTCCTCGTGGATGAAAAATCAGGATTTGCAGCTTTCAATACCGGTTTAGAGACCAATGATTTTGATGATATCTATGGCGTCTTAATGGTAAACAAAGATAAGACTATTGATTCTGACTATATTTTCCAGGGATTCTCCATAGCAGCAAGTCAAGGCATAGGTAAGATCATTGTCGAGCACTTCAATCCCCTCCCTCCTAAACCGACATATACCAATAGCACCGCTGATATCATCTACGATACCAAAAAAGACTTACATACTGATTATCAGCACATCATCTTAGACAACTTAGACCGTTTCCCCTTGATGTTCTTAAAGAAAGTCGTTATGCCTTTTGCTAAAGAAAAGAAGCTTCTTGATGACATCATCAGAGAGAAAAACGATTACCAGAGAAGCAAACTATATGCTTACTTAGAAGAAGCGGTGAAGGAAAATGATATGCTCTTCACCCTGATCAAAGCTTCTTTAGATTCTGCTATTGCTAGTTCCTTAAAGTGTGTGCGCTACGATTATCGAATGGCTTTGCCTTCATTCTTCCCGACTAGAGATGTCATGTCGATGATGCTACCTCTAGTATTCGATAAAGGCGCTGGAGTAGAAGCTATTCTTCTTGTTGAGTTAACACCTAGTGGCAATTACCAAGGCCAGACAATCCTGACTTTGAAGCAATGCTACGTCAATGCAAGATTATTAGGGCCTTTAGATAATACTTTCTTAAAAGCTAGCGACATCGAGGATTAATCAAAAGCGTCAAGAGCAAATCCTGCTCTTGACGCTTTTTCTTTATTTTGAGTTATGTTCATTATGTCTGACGTAGAAAGATAGGACATCAATATCGGATGGATGAACGTTAGTTATTCGGCTAGCCTCTCCTAAAGTCTTCGGTTTAAGCAAGGAAAGCTTTTCCCTAGCTTCTAAAGACAAGCCATCCATATGCTTATAGTCGAGATTATCAGGAAGCAAAAGCGATTCATAGCTCTTTCTTCTTTCAGCCTCTTTACGTTCCGCAATGATGTACCCTTCATATTTTATCTCGGTCTCGCATTTGAACTGTTCTTCATCATCAAGGACAGGTAAGTAATCAACGCACTTTGATAATTCTTTATACTTGACGTTCTGCCTTCTCATCGTTTGCTTAAGTGTTTCATTGCCATTAGGGTCATTGAATCCTAATGATTTGATGTAATCTCTTACTTTCTGATTACTAGCCACTTGATGAGAAGCGAGCAAGTTGATAGCTAAGTCAACCTTTTCATTTTTAGAATTCAAACGGTCAAAACGTTCTTTAGAGACTAAACCGATATCATAGCCTTTCTTTAAAAGTCTAACATCAGCATTATCATTTCTAGTTATTAAACGGTATTCAGAACGGGAACTTAAAAGACGGTAAGGTTCATGAGTCCCTTTAGTGACGATATCATCAATCATGATGCCAATATAGGCTTCATCTCTTGAAAGAGTGAAAGGCTCACGTCCTTCAATCCATAAAGCAGCATTGATTCCAGCTATCAAGCCTAATGCCGCTGCTTCCTCATAACCGCTAGTTCCAGCTATCTGGCCGCAGACATATAAGCCATCAAAGCCTTTGACCTTCATAGTATGGTCTAATTGGCTAGGCTCTACGGCATCGTATTCGATAGCATAGGCGTATTTCAGGAAGACGGCTTTTTCTAATCCTCTTAAAGAATGGACCATCTCAACCTGGATGTTCTCTGGCATTGAAGTAGAGAATCCCTGTAAGTAGCAGGAAGAGAATTCCACGCTTTCCGGTTCTAAGAAAAGCTGATGTCTCTTTTTGTCAGCAAATCGAACGACTTTATCTTCGATGGAAGGGCAGTATCGAGGTCCTACTCCTCTAACGACTCCGCCGTACATAGCGGAATCCTTTAAATGGGAGCGGATAATCTCATGGGTATGTTCGTTAGTATAAGTAAGATAGCAGGGAAGCATATCCTTCTTGTCTAAAAACCAAGTCGTATCATATGAGAAGGCATTCTGCCCTTCATCGCCTTCCTCAATCTCAAGAATAGAATAATCAATTGAAGATGGATCGATTCTAGGAGGGGTACCAGTCTTCAGCCTAATCATATTGAGACCTAAGTCACTGATAGACTTAGATAAGCCATGAGAGGATTTCTCTCCATCAGGTCCCTCATCTTTAGCTACATGTCCTCTTAAGGTACGAGCTTCCATATGAGTGCCGGTAGCTAAAACAATGGCTTTGCAGCCAATGAAAGTACCATCATCGAGAATGATTCCTTTAGCTTTCTTATCTTCTACGACAATCTTTTTGACTTCATGTTCGATGATATCAAGGTTAGGAACGGTAAGCAGATAATTCTGCATATTCCTAGGATATCCTCTTTTATCTTCCTGAGCCCTAAAGCAACGGACGCCGGGGCCTTTGGAAGTATTAAGGATTTTCATCTGCAGGATCGAGCCCTTCATATCAGCAATCTTAGCCATGATGCCACCTAAGGCATCCATTTCACGGACAACAATACCTTTAGCTGAGCCGCCAATGGTGGGATTGCAGGCCATATTAGAAACCATCTTATAGTTAAAACAAACCATTAAGGTCTTTAAACCTAAGTTTGCAGTAGCATGGCAAGCTTCAGTGCCGGCATGTCCACCGCCTACTACGATGACATCATAATTACTACTAGGATTTTTGATTAACATGATTTTAACCTATGGAGCCAACCATATCGAACTTAATCAGCTGATTAAGTTCAACGGCATATTCCATTGGTAGTTCTTTTGAGAACGGCTCTAAGAAGCCCATAACAATCATCTGAGTGGCGGCATTCTTGGAAAGACCGTGGCTCATCAGATAATACAGCTGATCCTCATTGATCTTAGAAACACTGGCTTCATGTTCAAGATAGGAGGAAGCATTAGCAACAACGTTATTAGGAATCGTATCAGAATAGGAGTGATCATCCAGAATCAAGGTATCGCATTCCTCATGGGCTTTGCTATTAGTGGCATTGGGTCCAATATGAATGGTTCCTCTAAAGTTGGCTGTTCCGCCATTACGGCAGATTGACTTAGAAATCACATTAGAAGAGGTATCTTTTCCAATATGAATCATCTTAGCACCGGTATCTTGGAACTGGCCTTCGCCGGCAACAGCAATAGAGATTGTTGAGCCACGCGATCTATCGCCTTTAAGAATGCAGCAAGGATACTTCATACAGAGTTTTGAACCAATATTTCCATCTACCCATTCCATCAAGCCATCATCATCGACAGTAGCTCTTTGGGTGACTAGGTTAAGAATAGAATTTGACCAGTTCTGAATAGTGGTATAACGCATCTTAGCTCTCTTACCGACAAAGATCTCGACAATGGCTGCATGAAGGGATTCCTGAGAATACATCGGAGCGGTGCAGCCTTCTACATAATTAAGCTCAGCATCATCATCGACAATAATCAGAGTTCTTTCAAACTGTCCGGAACGTTTGTTGTTGATTCTAAAGTAGGACTGAAGCGGTTTTTCTAGTTTGACTCCCTTAGGGACATAAATGAAGCTACCGCCTGACCAGACAGCCGAATTCAGGGCAGCATATTTGTTGTCTGTGGGAGGAACCAGCTTACCAAAATACTTTTTGAATATTTCAGGATAAAGTTTCAATCCAGTATCGGTATCAAGGAAAATAACACCTTTATCTTCAACTTCTTTAAGCATGTTGGAGTAGACAGCCTCTGATTCATACTGAGTAGTAACGCCAGCCAAGAACTTCTGTTCGGCTTCCGGAATTCCTAGCTTCGAGAACGTGCTTTTTACGGTAGTAGGAACCTTGTTCCAGTCAGTAGCAATATTGTTAGCTACTTTAGTGTAATAGGTATAATCCTGAAAGTTAATAAAGTCCAAAGAGGGACCAAAAGAGGGTTGATGATGAGCAAAGAATTCCTTTAGGGATTTAAGTCTGAAATCAAGCATGAACTGAGGCTCGTTCTTGATCTTGGAAATTTCTCTAACCGTATCTTCAGTTAAGCCCTTAGGGGTCTTGTAAATAGCAACATCCTTGTCCCGGAACTCATACTGGGAACGGTTATCACTATCAAAGATTGGCTTTTTATCATCGTTTGTCATGTGATTTCTTCTCCTCTTCATCTAAGGCTTCCTTCAGGCCTCTCCAGCTGATGTTGGCACAGGTAATTCTAGAAGGCTGCCTATTAACATTCATAAAGCAGATAGCATCACCTAAAAGATTTTCATCATAAGGCTGACCATTAAGCATCTTATTGAACTCATCCATCATCTGCAAGGCTTCTTTCTTGCTCTTCCCTTTAATCATATCGGTCATGATTGAAGTGGAGGCCGTTGAAATAGCACAGCCTTTCCCATGCCATTTACAGTCAGTGATAATATCTTTTTCAACCAAAAGATGAATATAGATATCATCAATGCAAGAAGCTGAATCCATATGGATAGTGATATACCGAGGATCTTTAACATCCTCAAAATTACGGGGATTCTGATAGTTATCGATGATGATTTCTCTCAGCATCTCAGGATCATTAATTGAAAAAGACATCTAAGAAATCCTCCGCATGCTTGCAGGCTTCAACTAAAGCCTTGATATCATCTTCGTCATTATAGAAATACAAAGAAGCTCTTACTGTGGCCTCGGTTTTTAAGAATTCTGGGAGAATCTTAGCGCAGTGCTGACCAGAGCGGACAAAGACGCCCTTAGAAGCTAAATAAGAAGCTGCATCCTGAGCAAAGACCTTCTTGATATTGAAAGTGATTATTCCAGCTTCGGAATCAGGATTGTAGATAACGGCATTGCCATTATCCATAAGGCCTTTGACGGCTTCTTTCTTCAGCATTCTTTCATGCTCTTCAATATTGTCAAAGCCAACACTAGTAAGATAATCGCAGGCTTTAGCTAAGCCCATAGCTCCAGCAATGTCCTGAGTCCCAGCCTCAAACTTCAAGGGAGCCTTCTGTAAGGAGACTTCTTCTAAGCTATTGAACCTGGCGTTCATTTCTCCGCCGGAGAAGATAGGATCCATCTTTTCTAAAATCTCTCTCTTACCATACAGGACACCAATGCCGGTAGGCCCTAGCATCTTATGGCCTGAGAAGCAAAGTAAATCAACATCCAAATCTTTGACATCAGTCTTTTGATGGCCGATTGACTGGGCGGCATCAGCAACATAAAGAGCTCCGACTGAATGAGCTAAGCTAACCAGTTCCTTAACAGGAAGCAAATAGCCTAAGACATTAGTAACGGAAGCCAAGGAAACTATCTTGGTTTTCTTAGAAAGAACCGACTTAAGATTTTTGGCAGTGACCCGGCCCTCTTTGGTGAGAGGAACATACTTGATAACAGCACCAGTAAGCTTAGCTACCTTAAACCAAGGAAGAACATTAGAAGCATGTTCTGCAAAGGATAAAACTATTTCATCTCCGGCTTTAAGCAAGGGAAGCAAGCCATAGGCAACTTCATTCATTCCCATGGAATCGCCAGATGTGAAGCAGACTTCATCCGGGTCGGCATTGATGAATTCAGCTATCCTATTTCTAGCGCCTTCAAAAGCCAAATCAACGGCATGAGCAAGGCTATAGTCTCCTCGATGAGCGTTAGCACAGATATCCTTGTAGTAATGATCAATTTCATTGATGACAGAATATGGTTTAAAAGTAGTGGCAGCATTATCGAGATAATGGAGGGGAAGGTTTTCGAATTTTCCATCATTACGGTACATTGGGAAATCTTTTCTGATATTATTTATATCAATCATATCTTTAATCCTCCCAAAACTTCTTTAGCTTCAGTGACTAAGTTTTCATCCTTAAGGGATTCAATAATGGGAAGCAAAGAGCCATAAGTAATCAGCTTCTTGCTCTCTTCTAAACTTAATCCACGGCTCATCAAATAATAAAGCTCAGTCGGGTTGTACGCTCCTAAGGCGGCGCCGTGGCTAGCTTTGACATCATTATCTTTGATCAGCAAGGCCGGGGAGACTTCGCTTTTAGCGGCAAGAGAAAGGTTTGTGATTCTCCCTTCCTGTCTTGTGTCTGATTTATGGGCTCCGCTTTTGATAAAGGAAGACCCTAAAAACTTCAAAGTGCCATTTGAAAGGTTAACCCCATTCATCTTGGTTCTTGAATAAGTAGACCCTTCATTATGATTGACATCAAAACGGAAGATTTTCATATTGTCCTTGAAGCAAAGGGAAGCTAAGTTAAGATAAAGGACACTGCCTTCCTTTAAGTCAGCTTGGACTTCAAAATCCAAAGAGGCATTAAGATAATCGACCAGAGTCAAAGTGAGCTTAGTACCCTTTTCAAGAATAAGATGAAGATTGATCTTGCCAGCCGGCAAGATCTTCTCATCATGAAGAAAATATCCAAGTGAAGAATCTTCCTTGATTATGATTTCGGCTTTTTCTTTGAGAGTAGGATTCTTGACAATCTTATTCATGTTACTTGATAGCGACCTGTTTAGCAGCGCAAGCACCGATAGAGACCGGTTTCTTCTCATTCTTCTTGATATCAATCCCGTATTCCCTCTCCAAGAAGGAATACCCTTCCTTAGAGATACGTTTAGCTAAAGAGCTATCGCCTTCAAGGGCAATCTTGCCATTGACGATCACAGCGGTCCTGTTAGGATTGATTAAGTCATAGAGGCGGTCATAATGGGAAACAATAATAAAGGTCGTTCCCTGCTTCTTAAGTTCATTGATGATGCCAGCGATTTGAGTTAAGGCATCAACATCAAGACCGGAATCGATTTCATCCAAAAGAGCAATGCTAGGCTTAAGAAGAAGCATCTGAAGGATTTCATTACGTTTCTTTTCACCGCCGGAATAGCCCTCATTAAGGTGACGGGAAGCCATATCAGAATCCAAGCCGACTTCCTTATAAGCTGTAGTAGTGGATTTATAGAAATTTAGAAGTGAGATAGGCTGCTTCTGGTGAGCGTTGATTGAAGCCCTAAAGAAATCCATAGTGACAACACCAGGGACATCGGGAGGGTTCTGAAAAGCCATGAATAAACCCTTTTGGCTTCTTAAGTCAGGAGTTAGCTTAGTGATATCGGTTTTATCTAAAAGGATGGATCCAGATTTAACGACATACCTAGGATCGCCCATCAAGACATTGAGAAGAGTTGATTTACCATGACCGTTAGGCCCTAAAAGAGCCAAACAATCACCAGATTTGACTTTAAGACTACAGCCATTCAGTATCTGGTTTCCTTCAGCTTCAGCGACAATATTTTTGACTTCGAGTTCTTCCATAATGGTAATTTTCTCCTCCTAAAAAAGACGGCAGTAAATATCAGCTTCTATATTGTATTAGTATGATATTTTTATTTCAATTAAAACGATAACGGAAAGAAAGCTAATACTACATTCCCTTCTTGATTGAGTCCTGAAGAAGGAGCATTTCAGAATCTTCAAGTTTGTGAGGCGGGAAGGCTAGCTTCAAGCCATCATTATCATAACGGGGAATCACATGAATATGGAAATGCTTAACGCTCTGTCCAGCGCTTTCTCCGATATTGGAGATGACATTGACTCCAGTGGCCCCAAGCTGAGTGATCTCAGCCTGAGCAATCAGCTGGGCGACTTCAAAGCAGTGGGAGAGGATATCTTTAGGGCAGGTGGTCATATCTTTGAAATGTTCCTTAGGAACAATCAGCGTATGGCCTCTACTTGCCGGATTAACATCCAGGAAAGCAATAACTAGATCATCCTCATAAACTTTGTAGCAAGGAATGGTGCCATTAGCAATCTTGCAGAAGATGCAGGAAGAATCGGTTTTATTCATATTTATACCTCTATTTGCCTTTTGAGTAAAAGAGAAGGCCTACTGGGCCTTCTCTCTTGTTTGTTAGATTTGATCGTCAGCGAAGCCTGAGAGATCGATCTTAGGTTCACTATCGTATGAAGAATCAGTCTTGAAGAGATCCTTGTAGTTAGTCTTCATATAAGATAAGAAGTCCTCATCAGAATACTTGATATTGGTTCTTCTAAGCCAGTAGACAGTGGATTCGGTCTTGTAGGATCCAGTGGTCGACATAGCATAAGCGACTTCTCTAGCAATCTGTTCCTTCTTAGCAGCGGTATCGTAGATGGTATCGGTGCTAGTAGAAGAGATAGCAGAGTTATTGACAACATCAAGGATTCTAACTAAGTAATAAGTCTTTGAAGAAGAATCAAAGTAGATTAAGTTATCTTCGCCAGATCCGGTTGAAGGAGAAGCAGTCAAGTAACGATAGCCATCAGGTTCGATGACAGTAATATCTTTGCTAGTACCCTTCTTCATTTCAGTGATATCGGTAGCCTTAGTAGTCATGTTGGTGCTGAAGATACGATCAGTTAAACCGCTAGGAAGTGAGGAGATTCCAGCACTCTTAGTGTAGATACCTTTAGTGACTAAATCCTTATCAGCGATATCATCAATAGCCTTTCTGACACCGGTGTTGTAATCATAGGTATAAGAGCCAGTATAGGTATTCTCTAAGTCAGAAGGAACTAAATCATAGTCATTCTGGGCATCATCGAGGTCCTGCTTATCTTCCATGACTTTGCCAGACAAGGTAAGAGAAGTCTTGCCATCACTGGAGATGATATTGTTAGTCTTGAGCCAAGCAATTTCAGCATCGGAAAGAACGACAGAAGAATCATAGCGAGTGGAATATCTGCCAGAATCAATACTAGTGACGAAGTCAGAAGTAATACCCTTCCAAAGACGGGAAAGAACTGAGAAGTCAGTATCAGTTCTAGCCTTATCGCCCTTGATGTAGTCCTTGATGTAGGCATCAAGGAGCTTCTTAGCAGAGCCAGGTTCATCAGTTCTATCAGTTAGGGAGATGATCTGAACATTTCTAGCTAATGAGTTACCAATAGAAGAGTAAGACTTAGTATAGATGTATTCAGAAGTCAGATAATTGATGATTTCATCATCGTATAAGGAATTCTTCTTGTAGTAAGAATAATCTCCGCCGAAGATGTCGGAATATTTAAGGTTAGGAGTAATAAGCTTACCTTGAGTATTGATCTTAGTTTCATCAAAGTCAGTGCCTAAAGTGAAGTTATTCTTCAAAGAAGTCATGAACTTCTTTTCATAGAACTGGTTATCATCAGAATAAGTTCCGCTCTTAGCAGAAGAAATCATGGACTTTTCAGCACGTTCATTGAGATTATCGTAAGTACCAGAAGGTAAAGTGTCATTAGCAACAGAGCCCTCAAAGGTATCATTAAGAATAGTAGTGACATCAGTTCCGTTCTTGCCGGTAGTATTGTTATGAGCAATAGTAGAGATTTCCTTCAAAATCTGATTGAGGGTATCCTTATAGAGATTATCTGAAGAAAGGACAGTCTTGTAATACTGAAGCCAATTGTTTTCAACAACGCTGGAATCAGTAATATTAGGATAAAGGGTATCATTATAGTCAGAAGGATACTTAATCTCATCAGCACAGGAAGCCAAAGATAACATCGAAAGAGCTAAAAAGGCAGTTAATTTTTTCTTGTTACTTGCTGACATGGCAGACATCCTCCCATTCATCCGGAATAGCACCATCTTCGAACCAAGATACAGCGATAGTAGGAATCATGCCTCTTGTCTGAATGTCCTCATAGACATTGAGCATTTCAGCATAACTCTTCCAGCTGGAATCAAGAGTATCATTAGCAGTGGTTTCAGAAGAGGATCTAGTGTAATCAAGGTACTCATTGATCAAAGTCTGAACATCTTCAGGAAGCAAAGAGAGGAAATCTTTTCCAGTATCGCTCTTATAGGTAGCTAAGTTCTTTTCAAAGATCTTGAAATCAATGTTGGAATCATAAGCCTTGATATCAGCCTTGACTGCATCAGAACGATTAGAGTAAACAGAAGTCTTGTTAGGATCATCACTAACGAAATTGATGAAGGAAGGATCGGTATTATAGTCAGTGGTATAAGCAGACTTGGTGTTAGTGGTGCTAGGGATATTGGTTCTCCAATAACGGTAAGCATCAGTTCCAACGAAAGGATCCTTATTGACAACAATGAAGTGGATTCCCTGATAATCAGAAGTTCCACCTCTTACCACAATGATAGGGTTACCCTTTTCATCAGTAAGAATATTCTTAGAAGAGATTGTCTTAACGGTAGTCTTATAGCCAGAAGCCTCATCGTTGTTACTATAAGTTACAAGATTAACATCATCAGCTAAGAGATTAGAGGCAGTAGTGAATTTGTCACTATCAATCAAACTAAGTTGACTCTTGACATAATCATACTGCTTCATACGGACATCATATTTTCCAGAAGATCTAACATCTGAAATAGTGGCATACTGGGTAGTGGATGTTGAATTAATCTCAGCTAAGAAAGTGGCATCGTAATCATCAGCATCGTTATAGACAAAAGAAACAGAATGCTGGTTGAAATAGTTGTTGAATAAAACGTTACGAGGATACTGGTTAGCATCAGTATAAGCAACAGTCTTGCCGGCATCAGACTTTTCAGTATCGGAAAGATAACCAATAGTTAAAGCAACACTAAGCGGAATACCAAAGGCATTCTTTTTAGCGACTTCAGTCTCAGCCATAGTATCTGCAACATCAGGTTTCTCAGTGTTAGTGCTAGGAAGTCTGACAGTGCTCTTTAAAGTAGAGTTAGTAGAAGTGTCTTTGTTGAGATAAGAATCATAGCAATACAAACCAAGCTTGAATTCATTGATATAAGAAGTAGAAGTAGTCATAGCTGCAGTCTTAGAAGTTGAATCAGAGCCATAAGTGGCTAATTCACCATTCTGGGAAGCAGAACTTGTATCATCTGATAAAGCCTGAGCAGTTGAACCAAAAGTAGATGTAGATGAAAGCATCTTGGCCAAATTGCCAATTTGAGAAGCATCATCAGAAGAAATCTGACCAGAATAAGTTCCGGCACCGCCAGAAGCAGCATCAACCTTAATTAAAATATGGGAAACATGATAAGGGGCAGCCTTTTCAACATAGGCCTTAGTGTAATCTTCGGATAGATAATAACGATCACCTTTGGCGGTATCGCTACCATCATACTCAGCATAGAAGGTCTTTTCGTTAGCAGAAACCTGAGCTTCAGCAGTGACTTTATCTCTTAAGGCATCCTCATCGATGCATCCTTCAGAGCTGAGAGTCTTTTCTTTTTCTTCCTTATAGGAAGTGCCGTTGCTCTTAGCACTAGAAGTCCAACCACTCTCATAAGTGGTCATCTTGTTGTCGACATCGGCCTTGATAGAATCAGTAACCGGTGTAACAAGCTGTGCCAAAATGTTCTTAGCAGTCTTGTAATAAGCAACTGCTGAGTCCTTCTTTTCTTCCATCAAATTGTAGATTTGCTTATAGGTGTAATTCTTACCTCCAACGTTCACGACAATACCATCTTTCCAGTCATTGTCTGGATAAGTGTAGTCATCGTTACAAGAAGTCAGAGTACTAGCCACAACGAGTAAACTCATTGATAAGGCTAAGGTTTTAATGCCTCTCTTCATGTGTGTCCTCCTAAATGAATAGCTTTCGCACAATTAGTCTTAATTAATATAGTAGTTTAATGAGTATAATTCAAGAAAAAACCCTAGCTCTTACTAAATAGTTCAATTTTTCTTCTACTCGTATGTTAAAATAGAACCATTATGAGAGAAATCATTGCTATAACTAACCAAAAGGGCGGAGTGGGGAAAACCACTACTGCCTATAACTTAGCCTCGGCTTTGTCAAGATACAATAAGCGAATCCTTTTAATTGATCTTGATCCTCAGGGCAATTGTTCTCAGGCTATTGGAATTGATCCAACACTTAGCCGTAAAACAGTCAGTGAGTTGCTCTTAGGAAATGTTGAACTAAAAAAAGCTATTCGAAAAACCGGTTTTGCAAATATTTCGATTATCCCCGCTAATTTAACCTTGGCAATGGTTGAATCTAACCTCATGGCAAACAATCAAAAGGCGGATGTTAATTTATTAAAAACCCGACTCAGTGAGAAAGAGTCTAATCTTTTTGATTTCATCATCATCGATTGTCCGCCGTCTTTAGGATTTCTTTCTCTCAATGCATTAACGGCTGCTGATAGCATCATCGTTCCCGTCCAATGCGAGTATTTTGCTCTCGATGCTTTAGCTCAGCTTTTAGCTACTGTTGGGCAGATTCAGAGGTCTTCAAACCCAAAATTAGAAATTATGGGATTATTGTTAACAATGTTTGACCCTAGGACAAAACTGTCAACTGAAATTGCTCAGGATGTCCGCTCCAATTTCAAGGATCATGTCTTTACTACCGCCATTCCTCGAAACGTCTCTATCCCGGAAGCTATTGCAAATAGCGTCCCGGTAAATGAATACAAGCCTTGTTCGGCTGGATCACTTACCTATGCTGCTTTAGCAAGAGAAGTAATGGAATATGTCGGAAAGAAAACGCAAGCCTGAGTTAAAGGCTTTAGTCGAGAAATATCAGCGCTTCACTGTCGTCAGTGAAATTGAGAAGAACCTTTCTTCTTCCAAAAGAGCTTCCTATCCCCCGGAAGTATTAATTCCTTCCGTCCTTTATTCCGAAAGCAATTATGATTTAGACTGCTATTCCTCTTTGGAAGAATCAATTAAGCAAGATGGTTTTTTGATGCCTTTGATTATCTGCTCCGGCAAAAAAGAAAACACCTTTGAAATCATCAACGGAATAAAAAGATTCATGATTGGAAAGAAGTTAGGACTGACAAGCTTCCCTTGTGTCTTTGTCGATTTGACTCCTGAAAGAAAAGAAGAATATATAATTGAAAACATCTTTACGGAAGGTGATTCCCCTTTAGTGAAGACCTATTGTTTCAAGCTGTTGAAGAAAGACTATGGCTTCACCGATGAAACCTTAGCTGAGAAAGCCAATATTTCCGTTAATCAGGTCAGGAACTTGATCCGACTGGATTCACTTCCTAATTTCATCAAATCCGGAATTAAAAGCTTCTTAGTCAGCTATGGAGAAGCCAGAGCCTTATTAAATCTTCCTCTAGAAACCCAAAAAGAGCTCTATGAAGATATCCAGGAGAGCAAAGTATCAGTTAGAGATTTAGAGAAACTTAAGCGCAACTACCACGGAAGAAAAAGAAAAACTGAGGTTTTCCTTAAAGGAAAAACCGTAACCATCAAATTCACGACTAAAGAAGAAGCGCAGAAAGCCTATCCTAGAATCTCCAAGTCTTTTTCAGACTGAGATTTTTTCTGGCTTAAGACATTCTGTCTTTCTTTTAGAGAAGGCTCACAGCCACAGTAATTTTGGCGGTAAAGATTATATTTTTTAGCAATTAGAATTCCTTTTAATTGCCCGTTTTCTTTCTTGAAGTCAGAATAAAGGTACTTAGTAGTGGGATACTGAAGAGAAAGCTTCTCAGCAATCTCATTAAGTTCCCTAGATGGCTTCTTGCAGGAAACTGTCATAACCGTAGTGAAATAATCGTAATGGTGACGGAAAGCATATTCGTAAGCTAGATTCATCCTATAAGCATGGCATCTTAAACAAACCGGGCCGCCTTCATAAGAAGCCAAGCGGTCTTTGAAAAGATTTTGGTATTTAATGAAATCATCTTCGTTGACTATTAAATCAACTTTGACATTTTCGTCTTTCGTATATTCCTGAAGGAATTTTTCTAGAGTTGCAAGCCTTTTTTCATATTCGCTTTGGGGAAAAATGTTAGGATTGAAAAAGCCAACGGTTACTTTAAAATGCTTAACCAAAATGCTTAAGGGATAAGTTAAGCAAGGGCCACAGCAGGCATGGAGAAAAAGTGTTGGCTTTTCTCTCAAAGCATCAACTTCTTTAAGAAGATCCTTGAATTCCTGGTTATAGTAATCCTTGCATTCTTTATTCATCTAGTCAATTTTATCTCTATGAATGAACATTGCATCACCAAAGGAGAAGAAACGATACTTGTTTTCAACAGCATGCTTGTAAGCATTGAGAATATGATCTCTTGAAGAAAAAGCCGAAACCAGCATAACCAATGTTGATTTAGGTAAATGGAAATTAGTAATTAGGCAATCAATAGCCTTGTATTGGAAACCAGGATAAATGAAAAGTTTGGTATCTCCTGAGCACTTGGTGAACTTACCGTATTTCTGCATAACCGATTCAAGCGTTCTAGTCGGAGTAGTACCAATAGCAATGATTCTTCTCTTTTCGGCCTTAGCCTTGTTTAGAGCATCAGCAGCTTCCTGAGACATCATATAGAACTCAGAATGCATATCATGCTTTCTGATATCGTCAGTCTTAACTGGTCTAAAAGTACCTAAACCTATATGAAGAGTAATATCAACTACTTCAACGCCTTTAGCTTTTAGTTTTTCAAACAGCTCATTAGTGAAATGGAAACCGGCTGTAGGAGCAGCGGCGCTGCCTTCAATCTTGGCATAGACAGTCTGATAACGGGAGTTATCGCCAAGCTGTTGATGAATATAGGGAGGAAGAGGCATCTTGCCTAATGCATCCAACACTTCCATGAAGATGCCTTTATAAATAAAGTGGAATAATCTTAATCCTTCTTCCTGAACCTCAACACATTCAGCAACCAGTTCATCATTCTGGCCAAAATAGACTTTTGTTCCAAGTTTAACAGCATGGGCATTGCCAACTAAGCACTGCCAGACATCTTTTTGGTCCTTCAGTTCATTAAGAAGAAGAAGCTCGACATGAGCATGAGTTTCTTTCTTTTCACCTAAAAGCCTAGCGGGAATAACTTTAGTGTTATTTCTAACTAGGACATCGCCTTTGTGAAGGTACTTCTCAATATCGTAGAAATACGGTTCGTCAGTGAGTTCGCCAGTATCTCTATCCATGACTAATAGCCTGGAGTGATCTCTTTGCTGAGCAGGAGACTGAGCAATCAGTTCTTCCGGTAAATAATAATCATAGGAACTTAAAGAATAAATATCAAAATCAAATCCTGGAGTATTAGACATTTTAGCAACCTCTTTCTGTCTTAAAGGCACTTAACTTTTCAGCTGCAAAGTCAAGGAAATTATCATTCTTGATAGCAGTTCTAGCTTCTTCCATCGTATGTATCAGGAAACGGATATTGTGGATAGAACACAGTCTTCCGCCAAAACCTTCTTCGCACTTCATCAGATGATGAAGATAGGCTCTAGTGAAATTCTTACAGCAATAGCAATCACAGTCGGGATCTAAGGGAGTGAAGTCATTTTCATACCTAGCATTCTTAATATTAATACGACCTTCACTAGTCATGAGAGTACCATGTCTTGCTAATCTAGTCGGTAAGACACAGTCAAACATATCGACCCCTTTTCTAATACCATCAAACATCATATCAAGACTTCCAATACCCATTAGATATCTAGGCTTATCATAGGGCAAGAACGGAAGAGTCAATGAAACTTCATGATATTCCGTAAGTCGAGGCTCACCAATTGCCGTACCGCCGATAGAGAAGCCCTCAAAAGGCAGTTTAGTCAACTCCTGAGCACAATATTGCCTCAAGTCAGCATAATCGCCACCTTGAACAATTCCAAAGAGCGCTTGATCACCTCTTTTTTTGGCAGCTAAACCGCGCTTTGCCCACCTTATCGTTCTATCAACAGAGTTTTTCATATACTCTTTGCTGGCCGGATAAGGAGCACATTCATCAAAGGACATAATGATATCGGCGCCAATGTCTTCTTCGATTCCGATAACACTTTCAGGGGAGAAGAAATGCTTGTTTCCAGAGAGAGGATCTTTAAAGGCTACTCCTTCTTCAGTGATCTTATCCCTTAATTTAGTCAAAGAGAAAACCTGATAGCCACCAGAATCGGTAAGCATCGGTCCGTTATAATTCATAAACTTCTGGACACCGCCTGCCTCTTTAACAATCTTACTCCCGGGTCTTAAAGCCAAATGATAAGTGTTAGCTAAAATAACGCCGGCTCCACAAGCCTTGATTTCCTCAGGGGATAAAAGTTTAACGGTAGCCTGAGTGCCTACCGGCATGAACATGGGTAATTCGACTGTTCCATGTGGGGTATGAAGAAGTCCATACCTAGCATGGCAGTTCTTATCCTCATGCAGTATTTCAATGTAAAAGTCTTTTGACATAGCAAACAATTATAAAAGAAAAACCCTCTTTAATAAAGAGGGCAGAGGAAATAAAAGAGAATTTTTTTAATTTAAGAGGGACTTCTTAGGCATAGCATCATAGAACATCTCAAAAGTAAGCTTATAGATATAGTCCTCAATCTGGATGCTGGTATATTCGCTTATATGAGGAATCATATAATAAATGAGGCCAGATAAAGACCCAGCCATAAAGTGAGCAGCAACCGGAATCGGAACACCTCTGATCTCATCAGAATAGATAGTCAATATTGCCGTAATGTTCTCAAGGAGGAAACTGGACAAGACTCCAAAAGCCGAATGACTAGAGATGTTCTTATTAAGAACCTTGAAGCGGTCATCATCAACGTTCATGAAAGTGCTGATGTTGTGAAGGAAGACACGATAGGCCTGAGGGAAGGATATACCATTGTTCTTGCTGCTTTGTGAAATAGTCTTAGTTACCGCAACATTAAGAGTGGATAAACGATAAGAAAGAACATCACTCACACAGTCAAAATTATTATAGAAAGTAGCACGGCTAATATGAGCTGTGGAACAAATATCGGATACCTTAATATCATCGATGCATTGAGTCTTAGATAAGATAAGTAAAGCATCTGCTAATTTCTTTTTAGTCTTAACAATTCTTTGATCAACCTTTTTTTCGCTCATAAATTTCTCCTTGGTTAAACAAAATTGATTTAAATGCAAGAATAGTATACTTCACGCATTATTAGAAAAATAGGGCAAAACGTTTAAGAAAAAAGGATGCTTTCTTTAAGAAGCTTGATGTTTGTTTAGTATTATTGCCCATATTCGCAACTTTTGTACATTTCATAACAATTTTGTTAAGGATATTTAACAATTTACAAATTGCCATTTACGTCTTTACATTTAATGATAATTATACTTTTTTGTCGCTAAGATTATTGCTGTTATAAATAAAACTAAAAAAGCAGCCAGAAAGAATCTCTAGCTGCTTGTTACCTACACTTAGTTTTACTTGTTAGTCGGCTTGATGCAGGGACCGATTTTCTTAACTATCAGTTCCTTAGAAAGATTAGGGTTGGCTTTTCCATGAGACATCTTCATAACCTGTCCGACTAGATAGCCTAAGGCATGATCCTTGCCATGCTGATAATCAGCGACCGACTGCTGATTGTTCTTAAGGATCTCATCTACTAGCTTTTCGACTTCACCCGTGTCGGAAATCTGCTCCATACCTTTTTCCTTGATGATATCAGTTGGGTTCTTGCCTTCTTCAATCATTATGGCTAATACTTCCTTGGCCTGCTTGGAATTAATCTTTCCTGAAGTCAAGTCATTGACTAACTGGACTAAGTTCTCCTTAGAGAACTTTAATTCATCCAAGGTCTTCTGGCTCTTATTGAGATAGCCTAAGATATCAACCATCAGGAAGTTCCATAAAGTGGAAGAATTCTTGATTCCTAAAGCTAAGCAATCTTCAAAATAGACAACAAAATCCTGATTCTTAAGCAGCTCCTCAATCTCATAGTCGCTTAAGCCATCAGCTTTAAGTTCGCTACGATAGGCATTAGGAAGCTTGTTCATAGAATGAATGGCATCATAGATGAAGCCTTCATCTAGATCAATCGGAACAATATTAGGTTCTCTGAAGTACTTGTAATCAATGGCATCGGTCTTCTTTCTCATCAAGACCGTCTGCTTCAGTCCTTCATCGTAACGTCTAGTTTCCTGTTCAACCTGACCGCCAGCATCAAGAATCTCAGACTGTCTCTTGACTTCATAGTCGACAGCGGAACGGATATTCTGAATAGTGTTAAGGTTCTTACATTCACACTTGGTTCCTAACTTTATCGTTCCCTTAGGTCTTAAGGAGACATTGATATCGCATCTTAAGGAGCCATTCTCCATCTTTCCATCAGAGACACCTAAATAGGCGACAATCTCTCTTATAGCTTCCACATATTTCATGGCTTCTAAGCCAGAATGCATTTCCGGAAGCGAGACAATTTCAATTAAAGGTGTGCCGCAGCGGTTGAAATTAAGAAGGGATATATCACTTAAATGAATCTGCTTAGCAGTATCTTCCTCTAAGTGGGCTTGCTCAATACCGATTTTCTCAGTCTTGCCATCAACGTTGATTTCAACAAAGCCGTCTCGGCCGATAGGATGGAACTGCTGAGTAATTTGATAACCCTTTGGCAAATCAGGATAGAAGTAGTTCTTTCGGTCAAAATATAAAGTCCTAGCCACCTTCATATTCAAGGCAGTGGATACTCGGATTCCAAAGACAACGGCTTCTTCATTGACGACTGGCATCGTACCAGGAAAAGCTAAATCAAGAGGAACCGTCTGTGAGTTAGGATCCTTACCGAAAGTGCAGGGGGCAGAAGAGAACATCTTGGATTTAGTCTTCAGCTCAACATGGATTTCAATACCTATGACTGGTTCGTATTCCATAGTTACTTAGCCTCCTTAACGGTGAGATTCTTTAAGCCAGTAATATTTTCGATTTCCTGACCTAAGCCCATCACATAGCCATCTTCAAAGATACGGCCAGTGACATTGATGCCAAGAGGCATACCAGACTCAAAAGCCATAGGAAGAGTTAAAGAAGGGTTACCGCCAAAGTTTCCTAAAGTAAGAATATTATCGAGGAAGTCAGGATGAGTCGACCAAGCGGTCGATAATTCAGAGAATTTCTTAGGAATAGCAAAACTGGCTGGCTGAACTAAATAGTCAATGGAATCAAAGAACCTGTTAAGATTATCGACAATCAGTCTTCTGGCCTTTTGGGCACGGGAGAACATCTCTTCCTGGTTTTGGCTTAGAAGAGAGAAGCTTCCGATAACAAATCTTCTCTTGATTAAATCTGAGAAGCCTTTGGTTCGGCATTCGGTCATATATTCAGAATAAGTCTTTGGATTATCTTTAGCAGTAGGACCAAAACGGATGCCATCAAGATTGGCATCATTGGAAGTGGCTTCAGCGCAGGAGATGATCATATAGGTGGGATAAAGAGCATCAAGCAATTCAACCGGATAGTCGTAAGCAATCACTTCATAGCCTTTGGCTTTCAGCTTATTGAGCAGATCAACATAACTATCCTTGATAGTCTTATCAGAAATACTATCCATGACTGCCTTAAAGTAGCCAATCTTCTTTAAAGTCTTATGGCCTAAAACATAGTTTTCATACTTCTCTCTCTTGCGGTATGAAGAAGACATATCATTTCTATCATGCCCGGATAAGGCAGAAAGAACATAGCTAGCATCAAGAACATTCCTAGTGAAGAAACCTACAGCATCTAAAGAGGGAGCAAAAGGAAATAGTCCGTAGCGGGAAATTCTTCCCCAAGTAGCCTTATAGCCTACTAAACCGCCATTGCTGGCAGGTTTTCTGACTGAATCACCAGTATCGCTTCCTAAGGCTAAAGGAGCTAGACCCAAAGCTAAGCTAGAGGCACTTCCACAGGATGATCCGCCAATGATGCGACTATGGTCATAAGGATTCAAAGTACTGCCTTTATGTCCGGTAGTACCAGTACCTCCCATAGCTAATTCATCCATGGTAGTCTTAGCAACCATGATCATACCGGCTCGATTAAGTTTTGAAATGACGGTAGCATCAAAAACTGGGACGTAGCCATTCAGAATATTGGAAGAAGCCGTAGTTTCAATTCCTTTAGTGGAATAGTTATCCTTGGCAAAATAAGGAATACCTTTTAAATATTCTTCTTCTTTGATTTCGGTAATCTTGCCGGCTTCCTTTAAGGCGCCATCAAAATTGAGAGCCTCAAAGCAGTTGCAGTCATCGCTTTTGACTCCAGCGATGCAATCATTCACTAAATCAACAGGAGTGATCTCCTTTTTGACTAAAAGCTCATGGAGCTCACTAATCGGCTTATTCATCAATTTCGTCATTCTTGTTACCTACGACTTTCGGAAGCTTTACTTGATTGCCAAGCTTAGTGTTGCAATTGCTAAGTACTGCCTTAGTACTCAAGGGCTTAGCAGGCTTGTCTTCTCTTAAAAGCTTCTGATGCTCACTATAAGGGAAGGTCATCGGCTCGGATTCATCAACGCCTTTGATGCTCTTAAGGAAATCAATCTGAGTTAAAACAGTATTGAATTCTTCAAAAATCAGGTCAGCCTGACCAGGATTGAGATTGAACATCATGTTAGTGGCGCATTTTTCTATGACTTCTTTTGTGACTTTAATCATTTTCTTGCCTCAAAACAACTAATTATATATCAACACCTGCACTAATTTAAGTATTTAAGCATCTATTCAGCCTGTTTTTTCTCAGCTTCAAGAATGAGGGGCATGATACTATCTTCGTCATACACCTGAATTCCAAGCTTAGTGGCTTTGGTATACTTGCTTCCTGGGTCAGTTCCAACAAGAACAAAATCGGTGGCTTTAGATACCGAAGAAGAGGAAACTCCGCCTAATAATTCAAGACGTTTAGTCATTTCTTCCCGGGAAACTGATAAAGCACCGGTTAGAACAAATTTCTTGCCCTTGAAGTAGTTGTCCTTAGCTTCTTTGAGAGGATTAAGCAAGGCAAAGTTTAAGCCTGACTGTCTAAGTCTTTCAATGATTTCAAGATGCTCAGGAGCAGCAAAGTAGTTTCTAATCTTTTCAGCCGTAGTCTCTCCGACATCCTGGAGAGAGCTCAATTCCTCAACTGAAGAATTCATCAGCCGGTCGAGTGTCTGGAAATGGTTAGCTAAGACAATAGCAGTCTTCTTGCCTACTAATGGTATCGCTAATCCGCAAATCAGCATATAAAGATCGTTGGATTTGGATTTCTCAATAGCAGCAAAGAGGGATTTGCAGGTCTTTTCACCGATGCCATCCATCATCATCAAGTCTTCCTGATGGTCTTTTAATGAGTAGAAGTCAGGTATTTCTTTTACTAGTCCTTCGTTAAATAATGATTCAACGAGTTTCTCTCCTAAGCCATCGATATCCATGCCTTGATCAGAGCAGAAGAAGATTAAGCCATTGATTTTTCTAGAAGGACAGGAATTATTGGTGCAGAAGGTCTGCCCTTGGATACGGGAAAGCTTTTCATGGCAGTAAGGGCAGGTGTCAGGGAAGACATAAGGAATAGAAGTGCTTGCTCTTCTTGAAAGAACAACACCTTGAACTTCCGGAATAACATCTCCGGCCTTATGAAGTGAGACATAATCACCGATTCTAATATCTTTGTCCTTAATGAAGTCTTCGTTGTTTAAAGTAGCCCTTGAAATCAAAGATCCGGCGACTCTCACCGGTTCAAGTACGGCCGTTGGAGCAACTCTACCAGTTCTGCCTACCGATATTTGAATATCAGTAACTTTCGTTATCTGTTCTTCCGGCGGGAACTTATAGGCAATTTCCCACTTAGGGGTCTTCATGGTATAGCCAATCTTTTCATATAAGGTCATATCGTTGACCTTGATGACTAAGCCATCGATATCATAATCAAGAGATGGACGCTTTTCGTGGTATTCATGCATATACTTGATAACTTCTTCAATGCCATAGACTAGCCTTCTTTCCGGATTAGTCCTGAAGCCTAAGGAATGAATATAGTTCAAGGCTTCGCTATGCTTAGTAAAGCCTAAAGCTAAAGCATCGGGAACATAGTACCACCAGGCTTCTAGATGCCTTTTAGCGGTAATCTTAGAATCTAACTGCCTTAAAGAGCCAGCTGCGGCATTTCTGGCATTGGCAAATAAAGGCTCCCCAGTTTTGGTGCGTTCTTCGTTAAGCTCTTTTAAAGAAGCTTTGGGCATATAGACTTCGCCTCTGACTTCTAAGTCTCTTTGATCGCTGATGTGAAGAGGGATTGAAGGGATAGTTAAGACATTATTGGTAACATCCTCACCAACTGAGCCATCACCTCTAGTTGAGGCAATATCTAAGTCACCGTTATGATAAAGAATCGAGCAAGCCAAGCCATCAATCTTGACTTCACACATATACTCAACTTTTTCTAGTCCAGTCGCCTTTCTTATCGTACTATCGAAATCATAAAGCTCATCTTCGTTGAAAACATCTGCGATAGATAGCATATATTTTTTATGAATAACTTTCGGGAAGGAAGAGATTACTCCTCCGCCAACACGGCTAGTAGGAGATAGTTTATCTTTTAAATCTGGTCTTTTCTTCTCAAGTAGCTGGAGTTCTTCCATCAACTGATCATATTCAAAATCACTGACAGTCGGATTATCTTCGACATAATACTGATGAGAGTACTTGTTAAGTAAGTCAGTAAGCTCCTTAACACGTGCTTTTTCTTGATCTACCGATTCCATTATTTCTCATCCTCCCGCATTTTTCTAAAGGCTTTAAAGCCTACCATCAGCTTCTTAGTTCCATAGGGTTCAGGGAAAGCAACAACAATCTTATTGCCATCAACTTCTTTGACTACACCTACACCAAAGGAAGTATGGATGACTTTATCGCCGATAACATAGGTATCAGTAGTGGTTTTCTTATTAGCTACACCGGCCTGCATCAAAGATTGGAAACTTGCGGAAGCGTTATTGAAAATACTGTGGCTAGCTCGATGATTTCCAAGGTGAGCATCATAGTTGTTAGCTTCGTTGTTATTAGTACTCTTGGTACTAAGAATATTGAGTTCTTTCAAGAACATAGAGGGTTGATAGTTCTCGCCATTTCTGAAATTAGTCCCGCCAAAAGAGCTTAAGAAGAGTTTCTTTTTGGCTCTGGTCATACAGACATAAAGGAGACGTCTTTCTTCCTCAATTGCCCCTCTAGTATAGGCCATCATGGCATGAGTGGTCGGAAAGACCATCTGATTAAGTCCAGTGACAAAGACAAAGGGGAATTCTAGTCCCTTAGATACATGTCCGGTCATTAAAGAGACACGATCAGTCTCAGTCATGGTATCTTGGTCAGACTGAAGAGCAACATCCATCAAATAGTCTTCCAAAGTAGCCGGCTTAGATTCACCATTTTCGTCAAAGACATCAGTTTCTAAGAACTGAGTTAGAGAACGAATGAATTCTTGGACGTTATCGACTTTGGAAGTAGAACTAGAAGCAGTATAAGAGAGTTTCTCTTCGGCTTTTTTGTCTTCGCTTGAAACATAGGAATTGAAGCCTGTAGCTTCAAAGTAATTCCTCATTCCAGTAATAAGATCATCATTGTCCTTATGTCCAAGATAGACTTTCTCAAATTCATCATAAGCCCGATAGAAATTATCTAAAGCAGCTATTGTCCCTCTAGTGAGTTTTAGCTTATCGCGGTGGTTTCTAAAGATATTGAAAAGATTAGCTTCTTCTTCAGGCAAAAGATCCTTGATTGATTTAGCACTTTCTAAAGTGACATCACCAATTCCTTTAGAAGGTGACTTCAGAATTCTCATAAATGAAATATCATCCGTATTGATGATTAGCCTTAAATAAGAAAGAGCATCCTTGATTTCAGCTCTTTCAAAGAACTTTAACCCACCGTAGATTTCATATGGGACTCTAAAGTTTGTCAGCTGTTTTTCAATGCTGTTAGAAAGGTAGTTGGAACGATAGATGACAGCAAAGTCAGAATATTTGGCTTTTTGGGCTGAGACCATTTTAGCTATAGTGTTTGCAATATAGTAGGCTTCGTTGTCGTTATCGGCAGCCTTAAAGTAACTGACTGGATCACCAACTTCATTGCTGGCAGCATGGAGATTCTTCTCCATACGGTCCTGATTGTGTTTGATTAAAGAGTTTGAAGCATCAAGAATCGACTGAGTGGAACGATAGTTATCATCAAGGACAACGGTATCTAAAGAAGGGAAATCCTTTTGCAAGGAATCTTTAATAATGCCATTCTTAGCTCCACGCCAAGTATAAATAGTCTGATCTGGATCACCTACGACTGTTAACATAGCTTTAGGATTCAAGAGAAGCTTGATCAAATCATATTGAATGTCGTTAGTATCCTGAAATTCATCAACTAAAATAATATCGTATTTGTTTCTCCAGTTATCTCTGATAGTAGGAAAGCTTCTTAAGATCTTGACCGTCAGCATAAGAAGATCATCAAAATCTAAAAGATTAGATCTTTGCTTATAACTTTCATATTTGCCATAGACATATTCAAGATCCTGAAAATTATAGATTTCACCAACGGGAATCATCTGAGGAGTCACATCGCCTAAAAAATATCCTTTAGTCTTCAAATCAGCAATTTTGTTAGTGACAGCCTTAGTAAAATCTTTGCTAGATCCTTTAGTCATAGTCTTAAAGATATCTTTATAGATAGCATTAGTATCTTCATCATCGGCAATCATAAAGTCTTTGTTATAAGAAGAATTCAAGGAAGCTATTTCTTTTCTTAAAAAGCGGTAGCAGAAGCCATGAAAAGTAAGAACTAAAGGTTTGCCATCTGTTTTAAACCCATCAGTTATTAAAAGATCATCGACCCTGGTACGCATTTCTTTAGCGGCTTTATTAGTAAAAGTAATTGCTAACATCCTTCTAGGAAGCATACCTTCAGTAATCAAGTAAGCAATCCTATAAGTCAGGGTTCTAGTTTTGCCAGTGCCAGCTCCAGCAATAATACGTAAGTATTGGCTTTTAGTTGAACTAGCTTCGTATTGTTTCTCATTGAGCTCTTTTTTGATATCCATGATTAATTTTTCTTTCTATAAAATTATACCAAAAACAGCCATTTCTTTCATCAAAAAGCCGACTATTTCTTTGCCTTCTTAACAACACCTATGATTTTCTTAAATTGCTATCCGGATTAGGGTAATAAAATAGCATAAAAATTAAAAACAACTAAAGAAAAAGACAGCAATTGAATGACAAAAGAAAAACAAATATCTAACTTCTTTTATAACAAAAAAGGCCATTCAAAATAATCTTTTTAATCTTTAGCAAAAAGGAAGTAATATTAGTCAAAATGTATTCAAACGGCAAAAAATTAAGCCACGTTTTGACCTCTTAAATGGGTCTAAAAAAGGTAAAACTTTTGAAAAAATTCGTATCAAATTCGTATCAGCCACAAAAAAAGCCCCATTTCTAGGGCATTTTTAGCTAATGGCTGGGATACCTGGAATCCATAGTCACACATTATAGGATATTTTAATATTAAAATATCCTTTTACGTTACTTAGCCTATCTAGAATCGAGACATTATTATTTAATAAAATTAAATAATAAAACTTTGGTATCAAAATGGTATCAAGAACGCCTTTTTTTGATTTCGTCTATAGTTTTGGATAATTCATTAATTTTCGAAAGTATCGAAAACTCTTCATTTGTGAGGTCAATTTCACCTGGATCTTTGGCTCCTAAAAGAGCATTGATTGAAACCTTGTAAAGTTGTGAAAGCTTAATCAAAGTATCATAATTAGCCTCTGTTTTCCCAGATTCATACCTAGAGTAATTTTGCTTTGAAGTTCCAAGAAAACCAGCAACTTCTTCTTGCGTCATGTTTTTAGATTCTCTGAACTGTTTGAACATTATCATTTGGAATAATTTCCCTTTCTTATTTTTTGGCTTAAAAAAATCTTGAAGTATTTGATGTAATCAAATCTTGCACCTATATTACCACAAAGTAACAAAAAAGGATAACTTTCAATTGACAGGTAACACTTTATGATTTAAAATACACTCAGGGTCACGAAAAGAGCGACCAGAAAGGAAAATTAAGTTATGGAATCTACGAAACCAGTCAGCAACAGTTTCAAGAC
>ENA-UOOK01000506-UOOK01000506.1-fermentation-metagenome-genome-assembly--contig:-NODE-506-length-51655-cov-11.959574_pt1 | contig 51655 bp, 44 predicted proteins | sample MGYA00245777_ERZ724023 | MGnify/ENA primary metagenome ERZ724023 (study PRJEB28704, sample SAMN03018312) | fermentation metagenome | biome: anthropogenic terrestrial biome; feature: soil; material...
TTGTGCTCGGTTCATAAAACAAAGTCGCTAATACTTTTCCTTTGCACACATCAGCATAAGCAGCCGGATCTTGAATAATTTTATCTGCTAGACCCAATATTTCATCCAACTCCTCAAGTGATAAATCCATCGGTTCAATTAAACTTCTGCCTTTTAACATTTTTCCTCCTTTTTAGCCTCTCCGGACTATTTTAAAGCAATTTGGGGACATTCCTCAAAACTTACCCCAAAGAATCCCTAATTGGGGACATTCCTCTACCCTCAAAGACTCACCCTATATTAGAGGTGTGTCCCCATACCTTGTTCGGTGTGTCCCCTTTCCTTAAATCAAAAGTCTTCCTTGCACACAGCAAAGGAAGACCTATTCTATAAGCTCTTATATTCCTTCCCAGCCTCTCAGTGCCAGATTAAAGGTTATCAACTTCAACTTATACTATAATAATTTTCTCTTCATGTCAATATTTTTTTATTGTTCATCAGAAGTTTTATTGTCAACTTGATATACAATTTTTGTTATTCTTCTTTCTACTTCACTTCGAGGAAGCCATACCTGTCTTTCGCAGGTAGTGCATTTAATTCTAAAATCTGCGCCAACTCTCAGTATCTCCCAGTCATAACCGCCGCAGGGATGCTTTTTCTTTAATTTTACTACATCTCCTACATTTAATTTCATAGGCATAGCTACACTCCTTATATGGTAATTGTATTGGTTGAATTTGAAATCATATCAACTATATCATACATATTTGATACAGACCCAACCCTTAATTTGCTCTTAATTTCAAAGAAATCCAAACATGTTCCACATGAAACAATTTCCACGCTGCCTTCTTTTAACTTCATTAAGTCGTCAATAGACTCAGAGCCTTCAGTGGCAAGCTTAACTCCTGAATTCAAAAATATCAGGAAATCAGGATATGGTTTTGTCTCTGATAATGTAAACAGAAAACTTTTCATCAGTATTCTGCCGAGGTCTTCTGAACCTTTGCCTAATTTATCAGTAGTAATTAAATAGCCGATATTCTTATCTTGGATTTTAGAAATCTTTTCAGACTGTTCCTTGCTTTCAGCACTTTTTTTAAGCAATATGTACGTACCGTCCTCTTTATCTTCGGCAGTTACCGTATATTTTAATTGAGACCCAAACTTTGTTACATTTAATTTTGCAGTTTCATTATCTACAATAACCGTAATTTCTTCAGCTCCCTCATCTGCTTCTTTTTTTGTCATAATAACCGGCTGAGGACATGCCTTTTTTCTTGCATCAACGATTTTCATTTTTTCCCTCCGTTAATTTTCGTAAAAGCCCTTATAAGACAAATAATTCAGTATAATATTGTTATCATAGAATATTTTGCTTGATTCAGAATTTAATACGGATTGTGCCAAAGGTTTATCCTGCATGAAGCTTATCAAGGGTGTAGCCAATGCGAAAATTAAATATAAAAGTATGACACCTTTTACTATTCCCATAAGTGCTCCCAATAATCTGTTTGTAATATTCAATAATGGCAGTTTCATTACGGTATTTATAATAGTTGTCAAAATAAGCAAAATCGCATATATTGCCAAGAATGTTACAATAAAGCTTATGGATCTTATTACTAAAAGACTCATATTGTCTACAAAAATCGCAAAAGTATCAGAAGCTTCGCTTGCCATTATATTATTTACAAACTTCTGCAGTTCAACAGGAATTTTACCTATATTATTAAATGTGCTTGTTGAAAGTTTCGCTTCAAAATAATCATGCAGCTTTACAAACAGCTTTGTATTGTTGAGTAAAAAATCCTCAGCAAAATGATACATCTCTCTACTTAAGAAAAAGGAAATTACGACACCCAATGTATCAAAGACTGTTAATATGAATCCTTTCCTGTATCCTTGAAAAAACAAGTATCCTGCAAATATTACTATAATAACATCAACGATCATATTCTTTCCCCCTTAATATTATTTAATTTGTCCTGTTATAATCTTGTTTTTAAACAAAACGTAAATGTTATTTCCTTCAATCAAAAAGTCTTCAAACCTTTCAGTGTCGTCAAATATTTTGTCAATTTTATTGCTGTGAAGCAGATAAATCGAATTATTATTATAAACAAATGTTTTATTATGAACTATTTTCAACCTATGGGCTTCAAGAGGCGCTGCTTGAATTTCCATAACCTTGCCTTCAAAATTATAAGATAATAATTCAGCAGAATCATCCTTTTCAAACAATATATTAATTTTATCCTGTTGTATTTCATAATCAAGTATTTTATTGTATATACTGTTTTTCCACATTAATTTACCGTTATTATTATAAAAATATATATTTTCTGTTCCAACAACTATTACGTTATTATTAACAACCTTAGTTTTTAGAATAATTTCGTTTGATATTGATGAATTCCATAATTCCACATCGTCTATAAGATTATAATATATAGTATTAACGGGAGCTCCACTTTCAAAAGTCAAAGTAATAAGTGAATACGCTTCAGATTTATCGCTTATAGATATTCCGGTTATTATATCACGGAATTCTTTGCTATCCACAACAACTTCATTATTTTCGTTCAATATGTACAGGGTTTGTCCATTTCCTTTCACCGTCATTCCGGTCTTACCGTTTTCACGTGAAACATTTACAATATTCCCATCAATTTCAGCTATTACGAACTCCTGATTACTTTTGTCCAACACCGTTATATTGTTATTTATATGTCTGAAAATATAATTATCGGTAACAAACACCTTGTTAGAAAACTCCGTATTTTGAGCTTCCCACATGACCTTATTATTAAAATCCGTGTAAACTATTTTTTGATTATTATATGATATTATACCCCTGTCAAAAAACTTAAACTCTTCAAGTGTATTGATTTCTGTTGTTTTTATATTTTCAATCTCATATACTTTTTTTTCATCTTGTGCTTCAAAAAAATCTTTGACATATGGAGAATAAAGAACGGCAACTATAAAAATTAAAATTATTACAATAAATAATACTATCTTTTTCATATATCACCCTGTAAATTTTTGTTAATCAATTATACCAAATTATAGATAAAATTACATTAATATATTCTTAAATTTTGGGGACATTCCCGAAACAAAGGTGTGTCCCCGCTAATTGTGGGACATTTTTTATTGTATCCCTTTACCATGTTTTTCCGAAATCTTATTTAATGCATCTACAGCAGCTATAATATCTGTCTCTTTATTAAAAGGACCTACACCAAATCTGACAGCTCCCAAATTTTCTGTTCCGATAGCCTTGTGGGCTAAGGGTGCACAATGAAGTCCGGGTCTTACGGCAATATCATATTCCGTGTCCAAAATATTTGCAACTTCTGAAGAATCCATGCCATCTATATTAACAGGAACAACGCTGATTCTGTACTCAATGGACTCAGGACCATATATTTTTATTTTAGGGTTTTTTCTCAATTCTATAATGAATGTATCAAGAAGAGCTTTTTCGTGGCTGTAAATCGATTCTGTGCCCCTGTTTAAAATATACTTAAGTCCTGCATTTAATCCGGCAATACCCGGCAGGTTATGTGTGCCTGCTTCTAATTTATCCGGATAAAAATTCGGATGTTCCAAGCTGCTGGATTGGCTGCCGGTGCCCCCTTCTTTCAAGTGTTTTATTTCTATATCACTATTTATCAAAAGAGCACCTGTTCCCTGAGGACCTAACAGTCCCTTATGACCGGGTACCGCTAATAATCCGATATTGTATTTTTTCATGTCAATATTTAAAACCCCGGCGCTTTGTGAAGCATCTAACAAGTATGGTATACTATATTTTTTACATATTTTTCCAATTTCTTCTGCAGGAAATATTGTGCCTGTTAAATTTGAAACATGTGTTGTTACAATTAATTTTGTGTTGCCTCTTATAGCACTTTCCAAATCATTTAAATTTATTGTCCCGTCTGTAGCACATTTTACAATTGTATTTTCTACTCCAAAGTTTTCTAATTCCTTAATTGGTCTTAAAACAGAGTTATGCTCCATTTCTGTAGTAACCACGTGGTCACCGGAAGACAAAATGCCTTTTATTGCAGTATTTAAACTATCTGTTGCATTAAATGTGAAAATTACTTTCATCGGGTCATCCATATTGAAAAGCTCTGCTAAAAGCTCTCTGGTTTCATAAATAATTCTGGCACCTTCAATTGCCATCTTATGGCTTCCTCTGCCCGGATTTGCTCCGTACACTTTCATTGCTTTCATTACGCTTTTATATACTGATGAAGGTTTAGGAAATGTTGTAGCTGCATTATCTAAATATATCATAATATCACCTGCTGTTTTTATATTTCAGTTTATTATATGTAAATTAACGCATTTGGATATTATTTATCTTCATACACGACTTTCCCGCCGCATATGGTATATTTAACCTTACCCCATAATTCTTTGCCTTGAAATGGGGAATTACTTGATTTTGAATAAAATTCATCAGCAATCCATCTTTCATTAATGTCAAATACTACAAGGTCGCATTTATTGCCTTCTTTAATTCCTGACTGCAAATTATACAGCCTTGCGGGGTTTAAGGTCATTTTTTCCAACAGCTGCATTATTGTAAGGTGCTTATCTTTTACTAAATATGTAATACCAACAGACAAAGCAGTTTCCAAACCTATTATTCCGCTTGGAGCTTTATTGAATTCCATGCTCTTTTCTTCCTTGCTGTGAGGAGCATGGTCAGTAGCAATTATATCAATAGTACCGTCTTTCAAACCCTCAATTAATTTCAATCTGTCATTTTCTGTTCTTAAGGGAGGATTCATTTTTGCATTTGTATTAAATTTTGGTATATCCTCTTCTGTCATGGAAAAATGATGAGGTGAAGCCTCAGCGGTAATATTTGCTCCCATTGATTTAGCCCACCTTATTATATCAACTGATAAACCTGAACTTATATGCTGAAAATTTACTTTTGCACCTGTTTCTATAGCGATTATACAATCTCTTGCTACCATCACATCTTCAGCAAGATGTGTTGCTCCCTTAATACCAAGCTTTTCGGATATTTTACCTTCGTTTATTCCGGGACTGTTTATTAACCGTGGATCCTCCTCATGAAGGCTTATGGGCATATTTAATCTTTTTGATTCCAACATGGCATTCAATACAATATTTGTATCCATTATAGGAAGCCCGTCATCAGAAAATCCTGCTGCTCCATGCTCTATCAATTCTTCCATGTTTACAATTTCAGTACCCTTTAATTCCTTTGTTACTGTTGCAGCTTGGAGAATATTGATTGGCGAATGCTTTTTTATATCATTTATATATTTGAGTGTTTCGATATTATCTACCGCAGGAGCAGTGTTAGCCATACATACCACAGTTGTAAATCCGCCTCTTGCAGCTGCTTTTGACCCTGATAATATATCTTCCTTATATTCAACCCCGGGCTCCCTGAAATGCACATGCACATCTATTAATCCCGGAGCTACAATTTTACCTTCAGCATATATAACTTCATCTTCAATATTAATATTCTTTTGAATTCTTGTAATAATACCTTCCTCAATCAATATGTCAGCAATTTCATCTCTTTTTGAAACTGGGTCTATTATTCTTCCGTTTTTTATAAGCATCTTTCACCTGCTCTCTTTTTCATTGATTGTATTATAACACAATATGGTAATAAAGAAAATATTACAAAAAAATATTCTCTGTTGTATACAGAGAATACTTTTTTACTTACTTTATTTTATTTTTTCCATTAATTTATTATATTCTTCCTGGTTCTCGATTTCATAGGCATTACGTTTATGGTAATGTGTGTGAAGATACTTGTGGGAAACGTGACTGTTTGCTTCTTTTAAGAATTCTTCATACAACTTTATGACTTCAGGATTTTTATGCGACTTCCTTAGCGGTAGAGATTTATCAAGCTCGTATAATGCATCCGCACGTTTGGTCTTTGGATTAACTTCAAGTCTTTTCTTTGCAGATACGTGAGATTGACCTCCTCCATGCACACATCCTCCGGGACATGCCATAACTTCTATGAAATGATATTCCTTCTCACCGTTTTTAACGGCTTCCAAAACTTTCGCTGCATTGGCTGTTCCATGTGCAACTGCAACTTTCACTTCGGTATCTTTACCCTCAATTGGAAGTACTACTGATGCTTCCTTAACACCTTCAAGACCTCTTACTCCTTGATACTCAAAATCATCCAAATCCTTACCGGTCAGTATATCTGCAACTGTACGCAGCGCTGCTTCCATAACCCCGCCTGTTGCACCAAAGATTGCACCTGCCCCCGTATATTGTCCTAATATGCTGTCAGGCTCCTCATCAGGCAGGTTGACAAAATTAATTCTTGCTTGTTTAATCATGTCCCCTAATTCTCTTGTGGTCAATGACACATCCACATCTCTCAATCCGTCTACTTCCATTTCCGGCCTGTTAGCTTCTGTTTTCTTTGATGTACATGGCATTATTGATACAGAAAATATTTTTTTCGGGTCTATTCCTTCTTTTTCGGCATAGTATGACTTAACAATTGCGCCAAACATTTGCTGCGGCGATTTACATGTTGATAAATTATCCAAGAATTCAGGATAATTTAATTCGCAGTAACGAATCCAACCCGGTGAGCAAGATGTTATCATAGGCAGCTTGCCGCCGTTTTTCACTCTATTTAATAGCTCTGTACCTTCTTCCAAAATTGTAAGGTCTGCGGAGAAGTTTGTATCAAATACTTTGTCAAAACCGATTCTTTTCAGTGCTGCAACCATTCTTCCGGTCACATCTGTTCCCACAGGCAGCCCGAATTCTTCCCCAAGTGATGCTCTTACTCCCGGTGCAGTTTGCACCACAACATACTTATCAGGGTCATCTATGGCATCCCATACATCATCAACATAGGTTCTTTCCCTCAACGCTGCTACGGGACATGCCTGAATGCACTGTCCGCAATATACGCAGGGCACATCCTTCATGCTGTAATCAAAAGCCGGAGCAACCTCTGTAACAAATCCTCTCTTTGTAAAATCCAAAATTCCTATTCCCTGTACATCTCTGCATGTGCTGACGCATCTTCCGCAAAGAATACATTTGCTTGTATCTCTTACAATAGAATATGACAAATCATCGATTTTTTCTTCTCTCTTCGAACCTTTGAATTCTATATCGCTGATATTCATTTCATCACAGAGCTTTTGCAGCTCACAGGTTTGGTTTCTTAAACAGGTAAGGCATTCTCTGTTGTGATTTGCAAGTATCAGTTCCAGATTCATTTTAACAGCATTTCTTACTCTTTTTGTATTCGTCCTTACATTCATGCCATCTTGAACTTGAAGCACACAGGTTGCAGGAAGGTTTCTCATCGGAACACCTTTTATATCTACTTCTGCAATACATAGTCTGCATGCAGCTATTTCATTTATATCCTTTAAATAGCAAAGGGTTGGTATATCTATACCTGCTTCCTTCGCCGCCAAAAGCACTGTATAATCTTTTGGTACACTGACCTCTATTCCGTTTATAGTTAAATTTACTTTATCCATGTTTGCACCAGCCTTTCTACTTCCTTATAATTGCATGGAAAGTACAAGCTTCCATACAAGCACCGCATTTACTGCACTTATCCTGATTAATTATATGAATTTCTTTGACCTTACCCTCTATAGCTCCTACAGGACATAGTCTTGCACATTTCGTACATCCCTTACAATCCATGGTTATATTATAATTCAAAAGTGACTGGCAAACACCTGCCGGACATCTTTTCTCCTTAACATGGGCTTCATATTCATCCCTAAAGTATTTTAGTGTTGATAATACAGGATTTGGTGCAGTCTGTCCCAAGCCGCAAAGTGAGGTTTCCTTGATATTTATTGCAAGTTTTTCTAACTTATCAAGATCCTCCATTGTGCCTTTTCCTTCAGCAATTCTATCGAGAATTTCCAACATTCGTTTTGTACCTTCCCTGCAGGGAGTACATTTGCCGCAGGATTCATCAACTGTAAAATCAAGGAAAAATCTTGCAATATCAACCATGCAGTTATCTTCATCCATTACAATCATACCACCGGAGCCCATCATAGAGCCTACAGCAGTAAGATTTTCATAGTCTATAGGAGTATCTAAGTGTTCCTTGGTGAGGCATCCCCCTGATGGTCCTCCTGTCTGAACTGCCTTAAATTCTTTACCGTTAGGACATCCTCCGCCTATATCATAAATAACTTCTCTTAATTTTGTACCCATTGGTACTTCAACAAGACCGGTGTTATTAATTTTTCCGCCTAATGCGAATACTTTTGTACCAGGTGATTTTTCAGTACCAAAGCTTTTAAACCATTCAGGACCTTTGATTATTATTTGAGGAATATTTGCCAATGTTTCCACATTATTTATAACTGTAGGTTTCCCCCACAACCCTTTGTTAGCAGGAAATGGCGGTTTATTCCTCGACATTCCTCTTTTGCCTTCCAATGACTGCAACAAAGCTGTTTCCTCTCCGCAGACAAAAGCTCCTGCTCCCAATCTTATTTCTACATCAAAGTCAAAACCTGAATCGAATAAATTTTTCCCTAAAAGACCTAATTCCTTAGCCTGTTCTATTGCAATTCTTAATCTGTGAACTGCTATGGGATATTCTGCTCTTACATATATATATCCTTTTGTAGCTCCAATTGCATAACCTGCTATTGCCATAGCTTCCAAAACTGCATGAGGGTCACCTTCCAAAACACTTCTGTCCATAAATGCACCCGGGTCGCCTTCGTCAGCATTGCATATTACATATTTTTGGTCTGCTTTGTTTGGGGCTGCAAAGCTCCATTTCATTCCTGTTGAAAAGCCGGCTCCGCCTCTTCCTTTTAACCCTGAATCTTTAACAAGCTTAATAACTTCTTCGGGAGTCATTTCCGTAAGAACCTTGCCGAGTGCCATATATCCGTCCCTTGCAATATACTCGTTAATGTTCTCGGGATTTATAAGGCCGCAGTTACGAAGCGCAACCCTCTTCTGTTTTTTATAAAAGTCCACTTCGCTTAAAGCTTTTAATTTCTCACCCTTTACGCTTTCATCAAATAAATATTTTGTGACTATTCTTCCTTTTAGTAAATGTTCTTCAACTATTTCATCAACTCTGTCAACAGTCATTCGAGCATAAAATGAACCTTCAGGATATATAATTACGACCGGTCCTACTTCACAAAGACCAAAGCAGCCGGTACCGATAACCTGTACTTCATTGTCTAAATTTACTTCTTTTATTTTTTCTATAAATCTTTCCCTAATCAGAGCAGAATTAGAAGAACTACAGCCCGTTCCTCCGCAAACCAACACATGAGATCTGAAAATCTTCATAACCATCCTCGCTTTCTACCGTTAATTTTCTGAGCCTATCGTATATTCAACTACAACTCTGTTATTTGCCAAATGTTCGGACACAATTCTTTTTGCTTTTTCAGAGTCAACATGAATGTAGGTTACCTTTTCCTTACCCGGAGCATAGATTTCAACTATTGGCTCATAGGTGCACATTCCTATGCAGCCGGTCTGTACAACCGACACATTATTTAAATTTCGTTTTGCTACTTCTTCTACAAATGTGGCTAAGACAGGTCTTGCTCCTGCAGATATTCCACATGTTGCCATGCCCACCACAACACGCACGTCCTTACCGGTATTTCGCATTTCAACATTCTTAATAGATTCATCCCTTAACTTTTTTAATTCTTCCAATGATTTCATAATAACCCCCTACTTATATTTTGCCAGTATTTCAGGTATTTTTTTCGGCTCCAATTTTCCGTATACGTCGTGGTCTATCATCATAACAGGAGCAAGACCGCAGCAGCCTAAACATCGAGTAGCTTCAAAAGTAAATAAATTATCCTGTGTAGTTTCACCTACCTTAATTTTTAACTCTTTTGCTAGTTTGTCCATAATCTTCTGGGCGCCTTTTACATAACATGCTGTGCCGAGACATACTCCAATTTTGTGCTTCCCTTTAGGTTCAATGGCAAATTGTGTATAAAATGTAGCCACTCCATACACTTCAGCTAATGGAACATCTAATTCGGAAGAAATAAACTTTTGAACTTCTATCGGCAAGTATCCGAAAGTTTCCTGAGCCATGTGCAATACTTGCATTAAGGAACCGTTTACATCCTTAACTGAATCAATGTAATCTTTAAGCTCAATAAAAAGTTTTTCATTTGCCTTTACATCTAGTGCCTTTGTCAAAATAATAACCTCCTCATTGCATTTATGATATTTATAAATATTATATAATTTCGTTAATTAATTGTCAATTCATTTTGAAAACATTTACTTAAAAGTATGCAAATTTTATAAATCAATTACTCTTAGTTAATCAATCCATGGTTTTTCCATATTATTATTACTATAATTAATGAAATGTTATATGCGATTATAAATATGTATATTCAATATATAAAATCATAGGTTCAACAATTAACAATATCATTCTTCTATTGGCAAAGGTTAGAAGGTCATTTTTTTATGGCATTAGATTGGTGGCAGCGTATAAGATAAAGGACCAGAGGTTTGTAGAGGAATTAACTAATTTGTTTGCTCGTTACCTCGCACAAATTTGGCATCCTGTGCGGTTGACCTAATCTTCTATTTTTAACAGCTCTAATATTCTGTTTAAGTCGTCATTGCCGGTGTATTCAATTTCTATTTTTCCTTTGTTTTTATTGTTTTTAATATTAACCCTTGTTGAAAATTTTTCTGTCAGCAATTCCTCCAAATATACTATGTATTTATCTTTTTCAGCTTTTGTTTTACGACGTGGTTTTTTTAAAGAACGCACTAACTTTTCTACATCTCTTACACTTAAATTGTCTCTTATTATAATATCCGTCAATGATTTTTGTTTTTCTTTATCCAAGCTTAAAATAGCTCTCCCATGGCCGGCAGTAATTAAGTTTTTAATAATTTTATCCTTCACATATTCGTCTAAATTATTAAGTCTCATTATATTGGTCACATATACTCTTGATTTTCCCACGATATTTGAAACCTGCTCCTGGGTGATTCCGTATCTTTCCATAACAAATTCATAAGCATTTGCTTCATCGATGGGATTTAAATCTTCTCTTTGTATATTTTCAATCAATGCTATTTCAGAGGCGTTTTTGTTTTCTATATCTCTTACTATAGAAGGAATTGTTTTTATATTAGCATTTTTGCAGGCTCTCCATCTTCTTTCCCCTGCTATTATAGTGAATAGTTCACCTTCTTTTCTCAAAATTATAGGCTGAATAACACCATATTTTTTTATGGACTCCGTAAGCTCATTTAACTTATCCTGTTCAAAAACCTTACGAGGCTGATTTGGATTTGGAGAAATCAGATCAATATCTATTTCATGTATTTTTTCATAATCTTCCTTTTCTAAGTCTTCCGGTATCAATGCCGATAAGCCTTTGCCTAATGCTTTTCTCTTCGCAGCCATACTTTCCTAATCTCCTTAATTGTTTTTAATTAATTCTTCAGATAATTTTATATATGCAATACTTCCTTTTGATTTATCGTCATAGAGCATTATAGGCTGTCCAAAGCTTGGTGCTTCGGCAAGCCTGACACTTCTCGGTATTACAGTTCTATATACCTTATCCTTAAAATATTTTTTGACTTCCTCAACAACTTGTATTGAAAGATTGGTTCTGCCGTCAAACATATTCAAAATAACTCCTTCGATTTCAAGCTTAGGATTTAAATTTTTCTTAACAAGCTTAACAGTATCAATAAGCTGTCCTACACCTTCCAAAGAATAGTATTCGCATTGTATGGGTATAAGTACCGTATTTGATGCAGTAAGAGCGTTTAATGACAATAAGCCTAACGAAGGCGGACAATCCACCATAATAAAATCATATTTATTTTCAATTAAATTTATTTTTTCCTTTAATGTTTTTTCCCTGAATTTAGTATTGGTAAGCTCAATTTCAGCACCTGCAAGCTGAATATTTGCAGGAATAAGCTCTAAGTTTTTTATTTCCGTTTTGAAGATGACCTTGTTGATGTCATAATCTTCAATCAATACATCATAAATTGTATATTCAAGCTGATTCTTGTTGAACCCGAATCCGCTGGTTGTGTTGCCTTGAGGGTCAATATCAATGCTAAGTACCTTCTTTCCTTTTAACGCCAATGCCGAACACAGATTAACATTGGTTGTTGTCTTCCCCACACCGCCTTTTTGATTGAAAATACTTATGACTTTGGCCATCTCATCACCCCTGCATGCTTTTTTTAGGAATCTTCACCTTTATTTCAATGTAATCTTCTGATTCATTCTGTTCAAATTTAGCATCAATACCTGTTTTCACTATTTCATTGTAAGCATTTTTTATTGTATTTATATATATCTTATAATTTATAAAGTTCCTCACATAACGCTTGTCCGCTTTTTTCTTAATATTCAGCTCATCAGCAATTGAATCTACAATTTTTTCAGTTTCACTTACATTTAGCTCCTTTTTAATTATTTTTTCAACAATATCAAGAAGAATTTCTTCATCTGTTATTTTTAACAATGCTCTTCCATGACGCTCTGTTAAATTTCCTTCCCTTAATTTTTCTTTAACCGACTCCGGAAGTTTAAGAATTCTTACTTTGTTTGCAATAGCCGATTGAGATTTGCCTAGTTTTTGAGCCAATTGTGTCTGGCTTATGCCAAATTCGCTTATAAGTCTTTCATATGCCGTTGCTTCTTCTATAAAATGCAAATCTTCCCGCTGCAAATTTTCAATCAGAGACATTGCAGCAGATTCTTCTTCCTTAGCTTCAATAATCACAGCAGGAATTGTGTCCATATTTAACATTTTTACAGCTCTATAACGCCTTTCCCCGGCTACTATCTCATAAATATCATCATAGATTTTTCTTACCGTAATAGGCTGTATGATTCCATAATTATCTATGGACTGACTCAATTCTTCCAATGCCTTTTTATCAAAAATTTTTCTCGGCTGATTTTTGTTTGGAATTATTTTATTTACATCAATATGTACAATATTGCTTATCATTTCTCCCCCTTATTTTAACGGATCCTTGCTTGGTTTCCCTGCTTTTCTAGGATACTTGATTTTTGTTGGTTCTACCTTCTCTATTATAACAATTTTTCTGATAATATCAGTACCCGGAAGATAAATTTCTTTAATTTCTTTAATTTTTCCGCCAAGTTTTTTAATTGCGCTGTCGGAATTTGAAATTTCCCGGGAAATATTGTCGCTTTTATATGCTGCAAAATATCCGCCTGCTTTTACAAAGGGAATACAATATTCACTTAAAACATTAAGGGGTGCCACAGCTCTTGAAACACATATATCGTAACATTCTCTATATTCCTTATTTTGACCGTAATCTTCAGCTCTTCCGTGAATAAGCTTTACATCCTTTAATTCCAAATCTTTCGTAATCTCAGACAAAAAGTCTATTCTCTTTCTTAAACTGTCCAACAATGTAATTTTATAATTGTCATTAATAATTTTAAGGGGCAGACCCGGGAACCCTCCTCCGGTACCCACATCGATTACAGTTTTGTTTTCATTAATATTATCTTCATTCAACAAAAGAACGCTGTCAAGAAAATGTTTTATATAAATTTCTTCATCATCTTCTATGGATGTAATATTTATTTTTTTATTCCATTCCTTTAACAGCTCTCTGTATAAAACAAATTTATTATCAATATCTTTGCTGTAGGGTAATTTAAGCCGGTTAAAACCCTCTTCCAATGTTTTTATCACAATCTCACCTATTATTTTTATTGTATGCCATTAAATAAATCAACAGCACATTTATATCGGCAGGTGAAACACCTGAAATCCTTGAAGCCTGACCTATTGAGTCTGGTCTTATTCTGTTTAGTTTCTGCCTTGCTTCAATTCTCAGACTTCTTACATCATCGTAGTTTATATCATTGGGAATCTTTCTGTTTTCAAGTTTTTTAAACTGTTCCACCTGTGCTATCTGCTTTTGTATATACCCCTCATACTTTATGACTGTTTCCACATAATCCTTTGTTTCTTTTCTTAATACAGGTCTGTCTGTATCCAAAAACAATGTATTGTCATAATTCAGCTCAGTTCTTCTCAATAGCTCATAAAGGGTTGTTGGAATTTTTAAAGAGACACTTCCTATATTTTCCAAAGCCTCGTTAATTTCTGCTTTGGGCGTTATTTTAAGAGCTTTTAATCTTTCAATTTCATTTTCAATTCTTTGTTTTTTATCTTTGTATCTTTTATATCTTTCTTCGGTAACCAATCCTATTTCGTAGCCTTTTTTCGTAAGCCTTTCATCAGCATTGTCCTGTCTTAAAAGAAGCCTGTACTCTGCTCTTGATGTCATCATTCTATAAGGTTCGTTTGTTCCCTTTGTAACCAAATCATCAATCAACACGCCGATATATGCTTCCGACCGGTCTAAAATTAAAGGCTCCCTGTTGTTTAAGCTCAAATATGCATTTATTCCCGCCATCAATCCTTGTGCTGCAGCTTCTTCATATCCTGAGCTCCCGTTAATCTGTCCGGCAAAAAATAAATTTTTTATGCTTATTAATTCAAGGCTCAATTTAAGCTGAGTAGGGTCGATGGCATCATATTCTATAGCGTATGCAGGTCTCATAATTTCTGCATTTTCAAGGCCTATCATGGACCTGTACATTTGAATTTGAATTTCATAAGGCAGAGATGTTGACATGCCCTGGATATACATTTCTTTTGTATCAAGACCTTCAGGCTCTACAAAAAGCTGATGTTTTTCCTTGTCTGAAAATTTAACTACCTTATCCTCCAATGAAGGGCAGTACCTTGGTCCCACACTTTTTATAACCCCGCCGTAAAGGGGCGATCTGTCTAAATTCTTTCTTATTAATTCATGAGTCTGCTTTGTAGTGTAGGTAATGTAGCAGGGTACCTGCTTAATATTAATTTCATCATTCATAAATGAAAAAGGTATTATTTCTTCATCACCTGTCTGCTCAGCCATCTTTTCATAATTAATCGAATCCTTGTGTATTCTTGCAGGTGTTCCTGTTTTAAATTTTATAAGCTCAATTCCTAAATCCATCAGTGAATCGGACAATTCATTTGCAGGGGCCAAACCATCAGGTCCAGATGAATAATTCAATTCACCCATATAAATTCTTCCCTTTAAATATGTGCCTGTAGTAACTATGACAGTCCTTGTCCTGTAGTATGCCCCAAGCTTGGTATATACATTAAAGCTTTTATCTTCGTTTATCGTTATCTTAGTTGCTTCGGTTTGAATTATCCTTAGATTTTCCTGGTTTTCAATTACTTTTTTCATTTCCGTATGATACTTTTTTTTGTCGGCCTGGGCCCTTAAGGAATGTACTGCAGGTCCTTTTGAACGATTTAACATTTTACATTGTATCATAGTTTTATCTATATTTAAACCCATTTCTCCGCCAAGAGCATCTATTTCCCTGACTAAGTGTCCTTTTGCCGTCCCTCCGATATTGGGGTTGCATGGCATCATGGCTATTGAGTCAAGGCTTAACGTCAGCATTATTGTTTTTAAACCAAGTCTGGCAGTGGCCAAGGATGCTTCACATCCTGCATGACCTGCACCTATAACCAGCACATCAATGCTTTCTTCAAGAAATTCCTTTACTTTGTCTTCCATTGTTGTTCCTTCCTAATTTGGGGACATTCCTTCTTAGCTTTCTCCGTAGACTCTAATTTAGGGACATTCCTTTTACTCCAAAGACTATCCCCATACTAAAGGTGTGTCCCTATACCTTATTAGGTGTGTCCCCTTTCCTATTTTCCTATGCAAAATTCATCGAATATTTTGTCAACCAAATCATCACTGACCGATTTACCTACAATCAATCCCAAATTTTCCATTGCTTCCATTAAGTCTATCTCAATAAAATCAATGGGCATATTATTCTTAATTGAGCTTAAAACTTCTTCAATGCTGTTTTTTGCTTTTATCAATAAATTTTTATGTCTCACGTTGTTAATAATAAGTTCATCTGTTACATCTAAATGACCTTCGAAAAACAAAGAGTTTATTTTATTGATAATATCATCCAAGCCCTGAGCTTGTAAAATAGATACATTAATAATTTCTTCTTCTATTTTTTTATAAGAAGACAGCTCAAGCTTATTTTCCAAATCAGTTTTATTCCTTATATAAATAACCTTTTTATTCTTAATAAAATCAAGTATGATTTCATCCTCTTTTTCAAGCTCTTTTGATGAATCAAAAATCATAATTACCAAATCAGCGTCCCTGACTTTTTCCAAAGCTTTTTCAACACCTATTTTTTCTACCGTGTCATCAGTTTCCCTTATCCCTGCGGTATCGATTATTTTTAAGGGAACTCCTTTGATATTGACATATTCTTCTATGGTATCCCTTGTTGTTCCCGGAACCTCTGTAACAATCGCACGATTCTCATTTAATAGAAAATTCATAAGAGATGATTTTCCTACGTTTGGTTTTCCAAGTATTACCGTCTTTATGCCTTCCTTTAATATTTTCCCGGTGTCAGCTGTTTTTATGAGTTTATTAAGTTCAGGCGCCAAGTTGTTACATAAAGTTTTAACTCTCTCAATAGTTATTTCATCCTCATCGTATTCGGGAAAATCAATGTTAACTTCAATATTTGCCAACAATTCCATTATTTCATTTATAACTGCATTTATCTGCTTTGACAACCTGCCTTCCAAATGTTTTACGGAAATTTCATGACTTGAATCCGTCTTGGAATTTATTATGTCAATTACTGCTTCTGCTTGGGTTAAGTCAATTCTTCCGTTTAGAAAAGCTCTCTTTGTAAATTCTCCTCTTTCAGCTGTTCTGCAGCCATAATGAAGTACCGTGTCCAATATCTTTTTAGCGGAAATAATTCCCCCGTGACAGTTAATTTCAATAATATCTTCCCTTGTATATGTGTTTGGAGCCTTCATGTAAGATATCAGCACTTCATCTATTACCTTTCCGTTTTCATCCACAATATATCCGTAATGAAGATATCTTTGTTTTAAATTTTCTAGTTTTTGTTTATTTTTATCAACAAAAATTTTATGTGCAATATTTAATGCATCATTTCCGCTTAATCTTATTATGTTAATACCTGCATTGCCGGGGAATGTTGCAATTGCAGCAATTGTATCACTAAACATCTAATCACCAAATCTTTCTTGTATTCGGGGACATTCCTTTACCGCAAAGGATCTTATATTGGGGATATTCCTCATGCCCGCAAAGACTATCCCTATGTTAGAGGTGTGTCCCCATACCTATTTGCATTTTACATTAATTTTATATAAAAGTACATATATTTAACTTATTTTTATATAAAATAGAACTATTCATAATTACTGAGAAAAACAATAATAAACATCCGCTCACGGTTTCGAACACGAATAATTCTAGGAGCTCATTACGGCTAAAAATCCTACAGCTTGCAAACTCGCTCCGCTCAAACAGTGCAAGCTGCTTAACGGATTTTTAACCTCCATTCGCTAAGAATTATAATCGTGTCCTGCAAATGTTCGCTTAATGTTTATTATTGATTTTTGTTTAATAAAAGACTTTAAAATTAAACAATAACAATTAAATCAACTTTAATAAAAAATAACCCTTCCAGGGGGCTATTTTTTGTCAATAACTACTTTCCTGTAAGGCTCTTCTCCTTCGGAATAAGTTATAATGTCCTTTTCATCCTGTAAGGTTGAATGTATTATTCTTCTTTCATAAGGATTCATGGGCTCAAGTTTAACCTTACGATTGTAGTATCTGCACTTATCTGCCATTTTAAGGGCTAATCTTTTTAAAGTTTCTTCCCTCTTTGCTCTGTAATCTTCAACATTAAAAATTACTCTTACATAGTTTTCTCTTCCTTTATTCACCATTAAATTAAAGAGAAACTGAATTTCATCTAAATTTTTCCCTCTTTTACCGATAACTATACCTTTATCGTCTTCTCCGATTTTTACTATGTCAACATTTAAAATATTGTTTGAATAATTAACTTTATAATCGGCTTCTATGTTCATTTTTCTAAGCAAAATATCGAGAAATTTTATTGCTCTTTCTTCAGGACCATTGGTAATCGTAACCTTTACCTTTGCATCCTTGCTTCCTAAGCCAAAAAAACCCTTTGATGGCTCTTTGATTATTTCAATTTCAACATCAGTATTTTCAGCGTTAAGTTCTTCAAGTGCTGCGGCTATTGCTTCTTCAACGGTAGATTTTTCAATTGTTACATTTTTCATCTATTTTAATTCCTCCTTCGGATTTTTGGACGAATTTAAAACAATTAATTGTTGCACTAACTGAAATGCATTTGATACAACCCAGTATAATGCCAATCCTGCAGGAAATTGTATGGAAAATACAAATATCATTATGGGCATCATCATATTCATGGTTTTTTGGGTTGATGCCTGCTGTTCATTTATGGAGGGCTGTGCCGTCATTTTTGTAGTAAGGTATGTTGTAAGGCCTGTAATAACTGCCAATACGGGAAGTGCATTTCCTATGAAAGGAAGTTTTATACCGCCCATTGACAATCCGTTAATAACACCGTTTTCAAATAAATGATTTTCTGCAAATCCCAAATCTTTTATCCATAAAAAAGTTTTGTTTATAGTATCAAAAAGTGCCTGATCTCCAAAAACATATTTGACCGGCTCTCGAATAACATAAAAAAATGCAATCAGTATTGGAAATTGGATTAAAAGAGGCAGACATCCGGAAAACGGACTGTAGTTTGCATCTTTATATAATTCCATTTGTTTTCTTTGTAATGTTTGAGGATCTTTTCCGTACTTTTGCTGTAACTCCTGAATTTTTGGATTTATTTCCTGCATTTTTTTCATAGATTTACTTTGCTTTAATGTTAAAGGCAATACTATTAATTTAAATAATATCGTAGAAATTATAATTGCTATGGAATAAGCAGATATATATGCAGAGTCAATAACAGAAACCATATCATATATTAATTTAACAAGCATGCCCATAGGCACTGCCAAAAAATCTAAATTCATTCTTACCCTCCTATTTCAAAGGATCATACCCTCCGGGATTAAACGGATGACATCTTAATATCCTTCGTATACCTTTATATGAACCTTTAAAAAAACCGTATTTTTGTAGTGCTTCAACAAAATATTGCGAGCAAGTTGGATAAAATCTGCAATGTCTGACTGCAGACTTTGAAGAAAACTTCTGATATATTCGTATAATAAAAATTAATACCTTACTCAAATTGTATACCCTTAAATAAATTTTTTCTTTTCATAAGTTTAATGAAAGAGCTTTTAAGGCTTTTATAATCAGAGCCAACAGCATTAACTCTGGCCATCAGTACAATATCATAGCCCACTTTTAAATTATACTCATTTGCTCTTACTATCTCTTTTAGTCTTCTTCTTATAACATTGCGATGAACTGCTTTCTTAATTTTTTTTGCTGCCGTAAAGCCAAATCTGTTGTAATTGTAATTATTTTTTTTAATAAATAACACAAGATTATAATCAGATATTGAATTATTGCAATTATATACAGATTTGTAATCATTATTCTTTTTAATTATTATCATTTCGTTACCTTAAGTACAACATGGAATAAAAGGCCACATATGCGGCCTTATGCTGACAGTTTATTTCTACCCCTTGCCCTTCTTCTCTTTATTACATTCCTTCCGGACTTTGTACTCATTCTCTTTAAAAATCCATGCTCACTGCTTCTTTGTTTTCTTTTCGGCTGATAAGTTCTTTTCATTGAAACACCTCCTTGTTACCAATCTATATAAATATTTGAATTATCATATCTGTAAATTATATTATTTTTAAATACTTATGTCAACACTTATTGGGGACATTCCTTTAACGCTCATCCACAAAGACTTGCTTAATTTTAAAGGCATGTATCCCTTCCTCCGGCGACAACTTTAAAATTTCATATCTATATTCCTGTTAACTATTGTAATATACTATATTTTTAAATATATTGCAAATATTTTTTAAAATATTTAAATTTGAATTGAAATTGTGGATAAAAAATGATAGTATGGTAAGTGTCTGTGGATAACTTTTTATCAACATTTTAAATGGACAACTTGTTATTAATCAATACAAATACTAAGATATTCAATTATTATAATGTTCACATTTTTTATAAACAACCTGTTTATATCCTTAATATTATCAATATATAAGATATTAATCAACATATTGTTATTTTTTTTTATCAACACCGGAGGAAATTATGAATTTTGAAGAATTATGGAATGAAGTACTTGAAATAGTAAAAGAAGATACTAATCAAGTAAGCTTTAACACTTGGTTTAAGCCGCTTAAAATTGTAGCGTATAAAAACAACACAATTTATTTGGAAACTGCAGACGATTTTTTAAGAAATACGATCAGAAAAAGGCATTATAATTTTCTTAAAAATGCATTTAACTATGTTCTAAAAAAAGAAATTGAACTATTATTCACTATTCCCGGAGAGAACATAGATAAGGAAGAAATTAAGAAATATGATACAAATGGTTTAGACGATACAGATACCATATATAACGGAAGAATACTAAATCCAAAATACAGATTTGATAACTTTATAATAGGAAACAGCAATCGTTTTGCTCATGCAGCTTCATTGGCTGTTGCAGAAGCACCTTCAACAGCATATAATCCCTTGTTTATATATGGAGGCGTAGGTCTTGGAAAGACTCATTTAATGCATGCAATAGGACATTATATTTTGGACAGCAGTCCTGAAACTTATGTACTGTATGTAACCAGTGAGAAGTTTACCAATGATCTTATTAATTCAATTAAAGACGGAACTAATGAGGAATTTAGAAATACATACAGAAAAGCCGATGTACTTTTGGTAGACGATATTCAATTTATTGCCGGAAAAGAAAGTACCCAGGAGGAATTCTTCCATACCTTTAATGCTTTACATGAAGCGAATAAACAAATTATTGTATCCAGTGATAATCCTCCTTCTGAAATACCGACATTGGAAGACAGGCTGCGTTCACGTTTTGAATGGGGATTAATAGCGGATATTCAGCCGCCGGATTATGAAACAAGAATTGCAATATTAAGAAAAAAAGCTGAAGCTGAAAACTACAATATTCCGGATGAAGTAATTACATACATTGCCCAGCATATTCAATCAAATATACGTAAACTTGAAGGAGCCCTTATTCGTATTTATGCTTATGCTTCCCTTACAAATAAAAAGGAAGTTTCTCTTGAATTAGCTCAGGAAGCACTAAAACACCTTATATCCAAGAATAAAAAAGTATCTGCTTCCGATATTAAAGAAGTTGTTGCTAATTATTACAATATTTCTATTGATGAAATAGTATCCAAGAAAAAAACTAAAAATATAGCATATCCAAGACAAATTGCCATGTATATAGCAAGAAAGCTGACAGATTTGTCTCTGCCTAAAATAGGTGATGAATTTGGAGGAAGAGATCATTCAACCGTTCTCCATGCCTGCAATAAAATTGATGAAGATATGGAAAACAGTCAAGAAGTGAAAAAAAATATTGATGATTTAATCTCAATGCTTAATAATTAACATAAAAATGTTGACAAACTGTTCGTAATTGTTTATAAAAACAAAAGAATTTTAAATGTATCGGATAAATAATAAAACTATCAACAGTATAAATTTTTTTTAATATTAAAAATACAATGCTTTAAATGGTTTTCAACAAATTAACAGCACCTACTAATATTACTAATAATTATTTTATATATTTCTACTAATGAATAACAAATAATTTTTTTCAACAATAAATAAATAATTACTAAAAGGAGCCTAAGTATGAAAGTAACAATTAACCAGAATGAACTTAATAAAGCTATTAATATAGTGCAAAAGGCTGTTTCTTCAAGAACACCCCTTCCTATTTTGTCGGGAATACTTATTGAAGCAAAAAATAATATGCTTATTTTAACAGCAACAGATTTAGATTTAGGAATCAAAACATATTCTCCCTGTGAAATTGAAGAAGAAGGATCAATTGTGGTGCAATCAAGATTAATCGGTGATTTTGTCAGGAAACTTCCATCAAATACATATGTGTTTATTGAAACTATGGAAAACAATAATATGGAAATAAAATGCTTGAATTCTGAAATTAATATACTTGGTAATTCAGCTGACGAATATCCTGACAATACATTCGATAATGAAGGAGAATCTTTTAAAATAAGTTCAGAAGTGCTTAAAAGTTTAATAAAACATACATATTTTGCTGCAGCAATAGAAAATATTAAACCCATATTTACAGGTTGTCTTATTGAAATCAAAAATAATTTATGCACCATTGCAGCTCTTGACGGGTACAGAATGGCGGTAAAAAAGGAGCCCCTCGACTATAACGGAGATATTTCAATAGTTATACCTTCTAAAACATTGTTTGAAATACTCAGGATTATTGAAGAAAATAAAGATGAAACAGAAATAACAGTGTCTGAAAGCCATATTTCCTTTAAAGTAGAAAATACAATTATAATTTCAAATCTTTTGGAAGGAAAATTTATAGATTATGAAGGTATTATTAAAGACAATTATGTAACTGTTGCAAAAGTAAATACGGAAGAGATTAGAGACAGTATTGAAAGAGCTTCACTTCTTGCAAGAGATGATAAGAATAATTTAATTATTTTGGATATTAAGGATTTCAATATGCAAATTTATTCTGCTTCTGAATACGGCAATGTTGAAGAAAATATATCTATTGATAAAGAAGGAGAGGATATCAAAATAGGTTTTAATTCAAAATATATCTTAGATTATTTAAAAGTTATAGACAGTGAAATGATTTCATTGAACTTAATAGGAAAAAACAATCCGTGTTTTATTAAAGAAGTAAATGAAGAAAAAGAAGAAAATAATGAAAACTATATTTATATGGTACTGCCGGTGAGGATAAGCTAGGAGATGCCATAACCCAATTTCTTCGACTGATAAGGAGAAAGAAATTGATGACAGCACCCCCGTCCCCTTGCCATAAGGAAGGAGTATTATGGAAAGAATAATCATTAATACGGAATATATTAAACTAGACCAACTGTTAAAGTTTGCAAATGCCGTTGAAGGCGGAGGTATGGCTAAAAATGTCATACAAGACGGATTAGTAAAGGTTAATGGAGAGATTGTGCTGCAAAGAGGAAAAAAGTTAAGAGTAGGAGATGTAATTGAATTCAATAATGAAAAATATTTAATTACACGTTAGTGTTATTCTAATCTTTTAAGATATGAGATCCTTCGCTTACGCTCAGGATGACAAAGCGGAACATATTCGTTTATTGTGGTTTGTTAACACGTGTAAATTCTGAGCGATAGCGAAGAAACTATAGAATGAGGAAGAATGATAGTAAATAAGCTTATAATTAAAAATTACAGGAATTTTAAAGAAGCCGAAGCAGAATTAAATGATTCTCTTAATATTTTTATAGGAGACAACGGACAAGGAAAGACTAATCTTATGGAGTCAATTTATATTGCATCCATAGGAAGAACTTTCAGATTAAACAGTGAAAATGAGTTGATTAATTTTTTTGAAAACAAAAGCTCCGTTGAAGTTCATCTTTCGAAAAATAATTACAATATCAAAATAGAAATAATATTGGAAAAAAATAAAAAAAAGCAGGTTTTCATAAATGGTGTGAAGCTTGATAAAACATCTGAAATGATAGGTGTATTAAATAATGTTATTTTTACACCGGATGATATGAAAATTATTAAGGGAAGTCCTGTTGAAAGACGTAAATTTATTAATATTGATATTTCACAAATAAAGCCTAAATATAAGTATTTACTGAATAAATATAAAAAGATTACAACAGAAAGAAATATGCTGTTAAAAAACTACTATACAAAATATGAAAATAAGGATATTATTAGTATTTGGAATGATTACTTAGTTAATACAGGAACAGAAATATCACTTTACAGAAATGAATACATAAGTAAATTAAAAAAAGCTGCAACAGAAATATATTCAAGCATATCGGGAAATAAGGAAACCTTAGATATATTTTATTTAAGCAATATTGGATGCATTACAGACAGGGATGAAGTAAAGAAAACATTTTATGAAAAAATAAACAAAAACTTTAAAAATGAAATTTTAAAAGGAGCTTCCCTTTACGGTCCTCATAAGGACGATTTAATAATAAAAATAAATGGAAAGGAATGTAAATATTTTGGCTCCCAAGGGCAGCAGCGAACAGCAATTTTAGCATTAAAACTTGCTGAAATCGAAATAATAAAGGAAGAAGCAGGCGAATATCCTATTTTATTATTAGATGATGTATTATCGGAACTTGATAATAAAAGAAAAAACTATCTTATTGAGCATATTAGAGGTATACAAACTATAATTACAAGTACGGATGAGCTTGAGCTGAATAATTTAACTAAGAATTTTAATAAAAAAATTTTTTATATAAACGAAGGAAAAATAAGCAGCATTTTAAATTAGAGGAGAAATAAATGGCGACAGATAAGAATAATAATCATTACAGTGCAGATCAGATTCAAGTTCTTGAAGGCTTGGAGCCTGTAAGGAAAAGACCCGGAATGTACATCGGCTCTACAGGAGAAAGGGGACTGCACCAGCTGATTTATGAGGTTGTAGACAACAGCATAGATGAAGCATTGGCCGGGTATTGCGATACCATTAAATTAACGATAAATGAAGATAATTCAGTTGTGGTTGTAGATAATGGGAGAGGCATTCCCATTGAAACAAATAAAAAGACAGGTAAATCAACATTAGAAACTGTTTTGACAGTCCTTCATGCAGGCGGGAAATTTGACAATGATGCATATAAGGTATCAGGAGGGCTTCATGGAGTTGGGGTTTCGTGTGTAAATGCACTGTCAGAATATTTGGTGGCAGAAGTAAACTGGAACGGCAAAAAATACAGACAAAGATATGAAAGAGGTATTGCAAAGACAGAAGTTGAATTAACAGGTAACACAAAACAAACGGGAACAAGTATTACATTTATTCCTGATTCCACAATTTTTGATACATTGGAGTTTAATTATACAACTATTAAGCATAGAATGAGGGAATTAGCATTTTTAAATAAGGGAATAAAAATAATCCTTGAAGACAAAAGAAACAAAATGAAGAATGAGTTTCATTATGAAGGGGGAATTAAGGAGTTTGTAAGATTTTTAAACAGCAAGAAGGAGCCTCTTCATAATGATGTTATCTATACCGAGGGAGCAAAAGATAAGGTAATTGTAGAAATTGCAATTCAATATACAGATTCCTATAATGAAAATATATTTTCATTTGTAAACAATATTAACACAATTGAAGGCGGAACTCATTTAGTAGGATTTAAAACTGCTCTTACACGTGTTATAAATGATTATGCAAAAAAAGCAAATTTAATAAAAGAAAATGAAGTTGGAATTACCGGCGAAGATATAAGGGAAGGTATTACTGCAATATTGTCAATTAAAATAACAAATCCTCAGTTTGAAGGTCAGACGAAAACCAAGCTTGGAAACAGTGAAACAAGGGGAATAGTTGACAGTATTACGGGAGAGGCTTTAAGTATATATTGCGAGGAAAATCCTAAAATTGCCAAAGCAATAGTAGAAAAATCTTTAAAATCTGCAAGAGCAAGAGAAGCAGCCAGGAAAGCAAGAGATTTAGTAAGAAGAAAGGGTGCTCTTGAAAGTATGGCACTGCCGGGTAAATTGGCAGACTGCTCGGAGAAAGACCCTGCTCTCAGTGAAATTTGCATTGTTGAAGGTAATTCAGCAGGAGGCTCGGCAAAAGAAGGAAGAGATAGAAGAACACAAGCAATACTTCCTTTAAGGGGTAAAATTTTAAATGTTGAAAAATCAAGAATAGACAGAATACTTAATTCTGAAGAAATTAAAAATATGATTACGGCATTTGGCTGTGGAATAGGAGAAGATTTTGATATTTCAAAATTAAGATACCATAAAATTATAATTATGACAGATGCTGACGTAGACGGAGCACATATAAGAACTTTGCTGCTTACATTTTTCTACAGATATATGAAAGAGCTGATTACCGGAGGACATGTTTATGCTGCCCAGCCTCCTTTATACAGAGTTAAAAGGGGTAAAATTGAAAAATATGTATACAGCGATGCTGAGCTCAATCAAGTTTTGGAGGAAATTGGAAGAGATAATAAGAATGAAATACAAAGATATAAAGGTCTTGGAGAAATGGACCCGGAGCAGCTTTGGGAAACAACAATGAATCCTGAAAACAGAATCCTTTTAAGAATTAATGAGGAGGATGCAATGGAAGCAGATGAAATATTCAATGTATTAATGGGAGATAAGGTTGCTCCAAGAAGAGAATTTATTGAAGAAAACGCAAAATATGTACAGAATTTAGATATATAGGCTGAGGGGTTGTAAATGAGCGAAAATGAGAATAAAAGCAAAATTATAGATGTAAATATTTCTGAAGAAATGCAGAAGTCTTATTTAGACTATGCTATGACTGTAATTGTATCAAGAGCATTGCCTGATGTAAGGGATGGACTTAAACCGGTTCACAGAAGAATTTTATATTCAGCAAGTGAATTAGGACTTTCACCGGATAAACCACACAAGAAAAGCGCCCGTATAGTTGGAGACGTTTTAGGTAAGTATCATCCCCACGGAGATACTGCAGTGTATGATGCCATGGTAAGATTGGCACAAAGTTTCTCTATGCGTTATGCATTAATTGATGGACATGGAAACTTCGGCTCCGTAGACGGTGACCAGGCAGCAGCAATGCGTTACACTGAAGCACGTATGTCAAAAATGGCAATGGAGATGCTTCGTGATTTCAACAAGGATACGGTTGATTTTAGACCAAATTTTGATGAAACGTTGAAGGAGCCCGTTGTGCTTCCAAGTCGTTTTCCTAACTTGCTGGTGAACGGCTCATCAGGTATAGCAGTTGGAATGGCAAGCTCCATACCTCCTCATAATTTAGGAGAGGTAATAAATGGAACAATTGCTTATATTGAAAATCCTGATATTGATATTCCCGGACTCATGAGGTATATAAAAGGTCCTGATTTTCCCACAGGAGCTATAATTGAAGGTAAAGACAACATTAAAAATGCCTATTTAACAGGAAGAGGGATATTAAAGGTAAAGGCTAAAGTTGAAATAGAAGAAATGAAAAACAATAAAAGCCGAATATTAGTATCAGAGCTTCCATATCAGGTGAATAAGGCAAGACTTATTGAAAAAATGGCTGAGCTTGTAAAGGATAAAAGAATTGACGGAATTTCCGACATCAGAGATGAAAGTGACAGAACAGGAATGAGGATTGTTATTGAAATTAAAAGAGATTATAATCCCAACATAGTTCTTAATCAATTATACAAGCATACACAGATGCAGGACAGCTTCAGCGTAATAATGATTGCTTTGGTAGATAATGAGCCAAAGGTTTTAAACTTAAAAGAAATGATTTACCACTATGTGGAGCATCAAAGGGAAGTTATTATAAGAAGAACAAAGTATGATTTAAATAAAGCAGAGGCAAGAGCACATATTGTTGAAGGTTTATTGATTGCAATTGATAATATTGATGAAGTTATTAAAATAATAAGAGCTTCCTATGATGATGCTGAAACAAGATTGATGGAAGCATTTGCTCTTACTGAAATTCAAGCAAGGGCCATAGTGGATATGAGACTTAGACGTCTCCAAGGTCTTGAAAGAGAAAAATTAAATGCTGAATATGATGAGCTGATTAAAATGATAAATAAGTTTAAAGAAATTTTATCCAGTCAGCACTTGATTGACCAAATAGTCAAGGATGAATTAAAAGAGATAAAAAATAATTTTTATGATGAAAGAAAAACGGAAATTATAGCCGAAGAAGGGGAAATCAATGTAGAAGATTTAATAGAGGAAGAAAATGTTGCAATTACATTGACACATTTCGGTTATATAAAAAGGCTTCCGGAAGATACTTATAAAGTTCAAAACAGAGGCGGAAAGGGAATTACCGCACTTACAACAAGAGATGAAGACTTTGTAAAGGATTTATTTATAACATCAACTCATGATTATTTAATGTTTGTTACAAACAAAGGAAAAATATATAAAATAAAAGCATATGAAGTACCGGAAGCAAGACGTCAGGCCAAAGGAACCGCTGCAATAAACTTAATTAATATTGAATCCGGTGAAAAAATAAAATCATTGATTCCGATAAGAGAATTTAATGACGATGAATTTTTAATATTTGTAACAAAGAAAGGAATTATCAAAAAAACTAAGCTCAGCGAATTTGAATCAAACAGAAAGACCGGTTTAGTGGCCATAAAAATTGCCGAAGATGATGAATTGATAAGTGTAAACAAAACAGACGGAACAAAGGATATATTCATTGTTACAAAACAAGGAAAAGGTATAAGATTCCATGAAGGCGACGTGAGAGATACCGGTAGAAACACTATGGGAGTTAAGGCAATAACACTTTCCAAAAACGATGAGCTAATTGCTATGAGCATTATTAAGAAAAGTGATGAAACCAAACACATTTTAACCGTTACTGAAAACGGCTATGCAAAAATAACCCTTTCTCAGGATTACAGACCTCAGAGCAGGGGCGGAAAAGGTATGAAAGCCCACAACATAAATAAAAAGACAGGGCTTATAGTAAATTCATTAATTGTTGACAAAGAAGATGATGTTATGATTTTAAGTACAAGCGGCACAATAATCAGAATGCATGCAACGGATATTTCCATAATGGGAAGAGATACTCAAGGTGTTATAGCAATGAGATTGAAAGATGACGACAAAGTCGCCTCAATAGCAAAGATTTTTTCAGAGGAAGATATTGAAACAGAAGAATAATGGAGGGAAAATATGTCTTTAGAAATTGAAAACAAAATACAGGATAGCATTATAGAAATAAAACCAATCGGAGAAGTAGATATATACACTTCTCCTAAACTGAAAAATCAAATATTTGCATTGATTGAAGAAAGAAATACCGACATCATTATTGACGGTGAAAGCTTGGAGTATATTGACAGTACAGGTCTTGGGGTTTTGATGAGCATTTATAAAAAGATGCAGGAAAACAGTTTAAATTTAAACATAATAAATTTAAAGCCCAATATTTATAAACTTTTTGACATTACAGGTTTAAACAAAGTTTTTAATATCCGGGAGTGATGAAATGGATGAAATATTATTGAAAATTCCCAAAAAATCCGAATATATGAGCACAATAAGATTAACATCATCTGCTCTTTCAAATTTAAAAGGTTTCAACATTGATGAAATTGAGGATATAAAGGTAATAATATCTGAAATTTGCACATTTTTTATTAAGAATTTAAGCCTTAGCACGGAAGAGCTTGAAATAAGTTATCAAGTTTTCCCAAATAAGATTATTGTGACGGTAGCTGATTTAAATGCCGGCGAAATATCTGAAGATAGCTTAAATGATGATATGAGCGTAATGATTATTGAAAGTTTGTCTGATAATTTCAATTATGATTTAAACAATAAAACAATAACCTTTGAAAAAACTAAAATAGGCGTTGATTAATATGTGTGAAGCGGATAAAAACTACAAGTGTATTAAAAACTATGATTTGTTTTTACTTTATCATGAAAAAAGAGATATTGAAGTAAGAAATCAAATTTTTGAAAAATATAAATACATGGCTGAAATCATATCTCGTAAATACAGCAACAGGGGTATTGAGCATGATGATATATACCAAATTGCATGCATGGGACTGATTTTTGCCATAGAAAGATTTGATATAACAAAAGGATTTGAATTTACAAGTTTTGCAACACCAACCATATTAGGAGAAATAAAAAAATATTTCAGAGATAAGGGCTGGGCTGTTAAGGTGCCCAGAAAAATTCAGGAAATATCAAGAAAGGTAAATGAATATAACAATATTTTGGCAGGCAAGCTTCACAGGGCGCCAACTATAAAGGAAATTGCCGAATATGCAAACAGTACCGAGGAAGAAGTTTTGGAAGCCTTTGAGGCAGGAAGAATGTTTAATTCCCAGTCTCTTGATGAAAAGTTTGATTTAAGCAAGGATGAAAATGACATATCGCTCATGGATGTTGTGGGAGCAGAGGATAAACATTTTAACCTGATTGAAAATAAAGATTTTATAAACAAATCAATGAGCAAATTGAATGACCTTGAAAAAAATATCATTATTCAGAGGTTTTATAAAAATAAAACTCAAAGCGATATTGCAAAAGAATTAAAAATATCTCAAATGACTGTATCAAGAATAGAGAAAAAATCTTTGGAAAAATTAAGAATTGAATATTATAAGTAAAAAGGATATTAAAAAAAAGGAGGTAATATGAAAAAAGGAAGATTATTTGTAATTGGAGTTATTGTTATTGTATTTTTGGTAATTAATTCATTTACCGGCCTAGTAGAATTTATTACAAATTATTTGTGGTTTAAAGAAGTGGGCTATACCGAAACATTCTTTACCAAAATCAAAGCGCAAATTATGATTGGAGTTCCAATTTTTATAATATTAAGCATCTTATTGTATATATTTATAAAGAAACTAAAGAAAAAATATGATGAAGAATCAGAAGTTATTAATGTAAATAAAAAAAACAATTTATATATTAAATTGATATCTGCAGGAATAAGTCTCTTTATAACATTGAATATAATATCCACCATGTGGTTTGAAATTCTTCAATATATAAATGGTGTAGAATTTGGAGCAGCTGACCCTATCTTTAATAATGATGTGAGTTTTTATGTATTTAAACTGCCCCTTATAAATACAATCGTAAACTCGATTATTTCCATACTATTTCTGTTGACAGTAATTATAATATTGTTTAACGGCTTTCTTGCGCTTAAGGACAGCATAAAGAATGTTTCAGAGCAATTTGAAGACATACAGCAATTTCCCCGCCGGCATTTAGATTTAAGTAATATTTTAAATAAAAAGTTTGCTGAAAGAATAATAAATCAGCTTTCAATTATAGGCGTTCTATTAATTTTATTACTTGGTGCGAGATATGTATTAAGAAGCTATGATTTATTATATTCCCGGTTAGGACGTGTATTTGGAGCAGGATATACGGATATTAACATTACTTTGAATTTATACAGAATATTAGCTGTAGGATGTGTTGTTGCTGCAGCAACTTTTTTTATCGGTGCAAGAAAAAGAAATTTGAAAATAGCATTGGCAGTTCCTGCAGCACTTATTATTATTTCAATTGCAGGAACCGGTTTGGCAGGCGGTGTAGAAAAGTTCATAGTTGAGCCTGACCAGTTGTCAAAAGAAACAGAATACATGCAATACAGCATAAAAAGCACTCAAAGTGCTTATGCTTTAAAAGATGTAAAAACAATACAATTTCCTGCCAATAACAATTTGACAATTGATGATTTACAAAATAACCCCCAAGTAATGGACAATATAAGAATAAATGACCAGGAGCCTTTAATTCAAGTTTACAATCAGCTGCAGGGTATCAGACCCTATTATGTGTTTAATGATGTAGATGTGGACAGATATGTAATTGACGGCGTTTACAAGCAGGTTTTCCTTTCAGCAAGGGAGCTTGACCAAGACAGATTAAATGAACAGGCAAGAACCTGGGTCAATCAATATTTAAAATACACTCACGGCTATGGAATAACGGTATCCACCGTAAATAATGTTACACCTCAGGGACAGCCTGAAATGCTGGTTAAAAATATTCCGCCGACAACGGAAACAAACTTTAATATCCAAAGACCTGAAATATATTTTGGTGAAAAAACCAATAATTATATAATTGTAAATACAGACGAAAAGGAATTTGATTATCCTTCAGGCGCCGATAATGTTGAAACATTATACGAAGGCGAAGCAGGAATCAACCTTTCTTTCTTTAACAGACTTATGTTTAGCATAAGAATGGGCAGCTACAGAATGATGATATCCAACAATATTGACAGCAATTCCAAAATCTTAATCAATAGAAATATTATGCAGAGGGTTTTTGAAATAGCTCCTTTTATGTACTATGACCCGGATGCATATATTGTAGTAAATCAAGATGACGGCAAATTATACTGGATTATTGAAGGATTTACCGTAAGCGACAGATTCCCTTATTCACAACCTACAGACATATTTATTAACGGAATGAGTGTTAATTATGTAAGAAACTCAGTAAAGGTTGTTATAGATGCATATGACGGCTCAATTGATTTTTATGTGGTAGATGAAAATGACCCTATTATAAAAACCTATGACAAAATTTTTACGGATTTATTGAAACCAATTGATGAAATGCCTGAAGGTCTGAGAAAACATATAAGATATTCACAAGCATATTTCGATGTACAGTCAGATATGTACAGATTGTACCACATAGAAAATACAACGGTTTTCTTTGGAAGAGAGGATTATTGGGATTTGGCAAATGAAAAATATATGGACGGAGGAGAAGGACCTGCAGGCTCGAGTTATCTGATGTTTAAACTTCCAGGTGAGGATGGTGTTGAATTTTTATTGACCAATCAATATACTCCACAAAATAAAGATAATATGATAGCACTTCTTGCAGCACGAAATGACGGCGAAAGTTACGGTGAGCTCGTGCTGTACGAATTCCCCAAAACAAAAGTAATTGCCGGACCTAATATGATTGAAACAAAAATTGACCAAGATACAAATATATCTTCACAACTTACATTGTGGAGTCAAATGGGTTCAGATGTTTTGAGAGGAAACACTGTGGTAATCCCAATAGAAGAATCCTTGCTGTATGTAGAGCCCATATATTTGAAATCAGATACAGACAGCAATTTCCCTGAAATGAAAATGGTTGTTGTATCCTATGGCGATAAAATATTGATGGAGCCTACATTAGATACAGCCATAGAAAGGCTTTTTGGTATATCTGAACAAAAACCAGAAAGACCTCAAGAGCCCGATACAGAATATGACGATACCAATATAAATGACTTAATTAATAAAGCTAATGAAATATTCAATGATGCCAATGAAGCCTCACAAAACGGGAATTGGGCAGAATACGGCAGAAAAATTGATGAATTGGAAAGAGCTTTAAATCAGCTTAATGTTATGATAAACGGTGGGCAGCAAGAAACTCAGGAAGAATTAACGGACGAAGAATTAGCTGTTCAGGAAGAAGAAATAAACGAAAACTAAACACAAAAAAACAAGCACCGGCAGCTATCATGGCTTCCGGTGCTTTATTTTTCTTGATTAGACTCTGGTCAGTTGAATGTAACGCATCAGAATCGCAGCTACTTCAGCACGAGTTGCGTTTCCCTGTGGATTCAGGCTCTTGTCCGAACCTAAAATCAGACCGTTTTCCACTGCCCATTGCATTGCGGGAGTTGCCCAGTCGCTGACCTGTCCTGCATCAGCAAAATCGTTTATGTCATGGTCTGAAGCAGGGGAGCCGGTGTAACGATACAGAATCGAAATCAGCTGCTCACGGGTCACATCAGCCTCCGGCAAAGAGCCGTCGGAAATGCCATTGTCTCTTGCCCATATTTGTGCAGCAGAATACCAAGAGCTTCCGCTGTCAGCAGTATGACCGTCCAATCGAGCGAGAACAGTCCAGACCATTGCACGTGTCATTTGATTGTCAGGCGAGAACGTTGAATTAGAAGTACCTGCAAACAGCCCTCTGCTGATTACATAGTCTATAGCATCCTTGCCCCAGTGGCTTGCAGTATCATTCATCTTTCCCGGTGCATCCGGTGCCACAACAGGAGGAGCAGGCTTCTTTTCGGGTGTTGACTGAGGAACCGGTGTGGTCGGAGTTGTAGGAGGTGTCATACTTCCTCCGGAGGATGAACTGCTGCCACCGCCTGTAAAAGTCCAATGGGCATAGATGGTGGTATCGGCAGTGAAGACAGTATTTGTCGTCACTGGTGTTCCTCCGCTAACTTCTGTAAACCAGCCGTTAAAACGGTAACTGCCGGACCGCGTCGGAGTTAAAAGAACAGATAACTTGCCGTCTGCATCGGTGTTCAAGGTGCCGGGAAAAAGTGTGTTGCCACCGTTTATGTCAAAGGAAACCGTATAAATTTCTGCACTTTCCGGCTGTACTCGCACATATTTGCTGGCGGTGAAGGTCGCTTCAACCGGACTTGTAACTTCCGTGGCTGTAGATGTTTTATCCCCTGCAAATACCGTATGCCCATAAGAGCCGTTAAAGGAAGGCTCCTTATTGAAGGCAAAGTGACCGGATGCACCTTGAGTCTGGACAGTGATAATGCCGTCGTTGATCACTATGCTGTCACCCTGTAAGCCCTTAGAATTATATGAAGTCAGGTTCAAATTTCCCCTTTCGATGGTGAGTACTCCATTTGTTTTCAAGCAGCAAGCCGCTCCCTCATTTCCATATTCCACAACTATCAGACTGCCGCCAATATCCACTGTGAGATTGTCAGCTCCCAAAATACCTGTGACTGAATCATATATTGTCAAGCTGCCCTTACCTGTTAGAGAAAGGGATTTTCCGCTTAAGATACCAATTTGTACATTGTAGCCTTCACTAGTTTCCGGGTTGCTTGGCCATGTACCTATCCGGTTCTGGCCCACAAGCTCGACAATTAAATCATCTTCCGTATATATAGCATCAATTAATGATGAAGTTGGAGTGATGACCGCCTTATTCAGAGTCAGAGTCTTGGTGGCAGGGTTGTAGCTCACTCTGCCGCTGATGCCCTGGCCGGTAATGTTGTCTTTGTTGGAGTCATTAACGGAGACATCCAAAACTTTTAGATAAGGGATAACTTCATAAGTTGCAGTAACTTCTACCCTACCTTTTGGCATAATAAAGTCTGTGCTTGAATCCTGCGCGTCGATGAGAGTAACACCGCCGCTCTGCACAGTCCACTTTTTAAACTGCTGACCTGCCGGAGCAGGGTCTGCCGTAAGCATGACAGTTTCACCAGGTGCTGCTGTCGATTTATTTGCCGTTCCATTATTGACGTTGATTGAGTAAGCACCGAATTCGGACAGCTTTACAAACTTGTAGGCGCTGATTTTCCCGTCCGTAAAAGGTAAAACGGTTTTATTGATACCTGCACCACCGGGGTCAACATTAGAGTCTGTATTGGCCCACCATGTGTATGCAGGAGCAGTCAGTTCCATATTACTATTATATTCTAAAAGGAATGCCTTATCATTTCCGCTTAAAATTAGAGTGCCTCCGGCATGGGTTATTTTACCATATGGCATGTATGCTCCGTAGCTTGCCGAAGTTCCAGTACTAGCTGTGGCTGTGACACTGCCGCCATTTATGGTCATGCCGTCAGCGCAAATCCCGCTGGAATTATCGGCGCTGCCGCCGATGGCTGTAATGTTGCCGCTGTTAATGATTACATCACCGGAATAAGAAAAAATCCCAGAGGAATAGGAGTCTGTACTTGTACCGCCTGTGGTTGTGAGGGAACCACTACCTGAAAAAGTAATATCATTTTCTGAATCAATTCCATAGCTAGGACCATTGCCTGAATAGCAGCTGGCAAGAGCATTCTGTGAGTCGGAAGCCAGCACAATTTCCACTGCCCCGTTTACAATTTTCAGTGCTGTTGCGGCATCGCTTGTGTAGTCAAATCCCGTAAGAATCAGCTTCTTTTCAGTTTCCTTCCAGGTGTATCCACTCACATCATCAGCTGCAGGACCGGTTAATGCAGCCAAACGGAAGGGATTTGCACCTTCTTCAGATGTATCCAGAATTAGAGTGGGATTCGATAAAAAGTCATTTACTTGTTGTCCGTCCACAGTGACATTACCGCCGATGACATTGATGGAAGAGAGTACTATTCCGCTTATATTTACCGTGCCATCGATTACGGTCAAGCCGCTTTCAAGATCGCCGCAGATATTTACCTCGCCCGAGCTTACAACGACATCGGCATTAACATTTCCGCTATAGCCAATAGCTGCCCCAGTGGTTGTCAGCTTACCGCCGTTGACATACACCGATGATAAATCAACAGCGTCGTAGGTACTGCCTCCCGCTGCCGTAAGTGAACCGTAGAGATATAGGCTGCCAGAGCTGCTAAGTCCATAATTGTTTCTGTTAGTTATGTCCACGCTTGCCTCTGCCTCGATAGTAACATCTCCTGAAGCATGTACTGCGTTATTAATACCGGATTCGTTTACTTTCACAGTGCCGCTGTGGAAAGTTAATGTACCACCGGTATACAAAGCGTTGGTAAAATCCTGGCCACCGTGTGTTATTGTTAAGGTTCCCCCACCATCACCGACACTGATGATAAGATTGCCTTCACAATGGATTGCATCAGGTGCGTAAGGATCGTCGACGTTAAGTGAAACATCCCTGTTGTAAATTAGATTAATAATGTCATCTTCATCACAATCGATTTCAATGTAATCACCGCCATAACTGCTGTTCAGTGTAAGGGTGGCGGTGGATGCATCCCATGCCCAGCCGGTACCACTATTATCACTCGCAAGGCTTATACCGGTTTCTCCCCCAATGTCCATGGTACCGGAAGCCATACTCCCTGTTTCGGCAGAAACTGTCAAGGGCAGCATTGTCATAATCATACAAACTGCTAAAACCAAGCTTCCGATTCTTTTTACTTTTTGATTCATTTTTTATTTCCTCCTCATTCTTTGTTTGGCTGTATGGTCAGCCGGTCGAGTATTTCTGCCAAGGCAATCCGAGCACCATTTTGCCAGAATATATACCGGCCGTTGGTGTCGGGGCGAGGCAGCAATTCTAAATCCCGCAGGCTGTCATATCTATGGTCTGCTTCAGGCAGGCGCCGGGTATCGAACAAAATCAAATGACCATTATTCAGCTCAATGTCCAGGGTTTGGCCGTCTAAAATATCAACTCGGGTTATTTGCAGCATACGTAATCACCTCGTTTCTGCCGGGCATGGTGAAAGAAATTTAGTTGCCCGGCATAATTAAAGAGTAGCAGAAAAATTTTCTTAGATGTGAAGGGTTAAGAAATCTTAATCCTTTTATAAAAAAAATTTTTTGGGATTTATTTATCTTCAAAAATATGGTAAAATAGTGCAAAAGAACCGGGGTGGAAGGATGAAAAAAATTAAGCTCTTAATGGTAGAGGATGAAGCCGATGTGCTTGAAATAAATCGGGAATATTTTGAAGGCAAGGGATATGAAGCTGTCTGTGCGGATACCCTTTCTAAGGCACGTTTTCTGTTAGAGGAGCATGCACCGGATTTGATTCTTTTGGACGTGATGATGCCGGATGGGTCAGGCTTTGACTTTTGTGCAGAGCTGCGGCAAAAAACAAACGCCCCCATCATCTTCCTGACGTGCAGGGATGAAAATGAGAGCGTTGTAAAAGGTCTTTTGCGGGGCGGGGATGATTATGTCACCAAGCCCTATGATTTAAATATACTTAGCGCCAGGGTTGGAGCCCAGCTTCGGAGGTCGGGCATTATGAATGCCGGGAAGATTGAGTTAGCTCCCTTGGTTGTGGATTTTTTATCCGGTGAAGCAACTCTTGACGGGGAACGGATTCCTCTGACCCAAAAGGAATTACAGCTTCTTGGCTGCTTTGCCTTGTTTGCGGGCAGGCGGCTCAGCTGCGAAGAAATCTACCGACGTGCTTGGGGAGAGGCACCAGTCGGTGCTTCAGGAAGCATAAAAACTCATGTTGCCAACCTGCGCAAAAAGCTAAAGTTAGATGATGGCGGCTGGTTTGAATTGGTAAGCTCAGGCAAGAACGAATACACTTTCAGCAAGGTCAGGTATTAGTCCTTATGACGCATTATTCTTTATAGATAGGCAGGGCGAAAAACACTGAGGTGCCATGTCCGTCTTTACTTTCTATCCGGATTTGACCGCCGTGCTGCTCTACAATATGCTTACAAATATATAATCCAAGTCCGGTGCCGGTATCCTGACCGCCGCCGGATTTTTGTTTTTTGTTGTAGCGCCCAAAGATATGAGGCAGCTGTTCAGCCGAAATTCCCACTCCGGTATCCGACACACAAATTAAAATGTCGTCATTTTCCTTTTTGGCCGATAAAGTAATCAAACCACTAATTGTGAAGCGCACTGCATTGGAAATCAGATTAACTATGACCTGTGAAATTCTCCCGGGGTCGGCATAAACGGCAGGCAGACCACTTTCGATGCGGATATCCAGCCGGTTTTGGTTTTTATTGAGGATGGGATAATGGGTTTCAACGGCAGTATGGATGATTTCATCCACATAGCATTGAACCGGCTCCATGACCATACGCCCTTCCTCCATGCGGGTAAGATCTAAGATTTGACCTACCATTAAGGAAAGCCGTTCAGCCTCAGAGGAAATCAGTGTCATCCTGCGGGCTACTTCATCGCCATTCGGCGTGTCAGGCTTTTCCGCAAGCTGCTTTGTGGTTTGAGCATAGCCTGATATCACAGTCAGGGGAGTTTTGAGTTCATGGGAAACATTCCCTAAAAACTCGGTTTTAAGCCTATTCAAGCTTTCCAAAGCCGCTTTTTCCGTTTCTAATTTTTCCTCCGCTTCCTTGGCCTCTCCCAAGACCCGATTGTTCATTTGGAAGAGAGAAACCGTCTGCGCCAGTACAAAGATTAGCATAGCGCCTCCGGTGATAGGCGCATTGGGTCCATCACCAAAGATATCGCTGTACATTATTATATCAGACAGGACGGCAAGATAAAACACTGCTATTCCAAACATAGCTGCACCCTGCTCCTTGTTGGGATTACGCATATTCCAAAATAAAATTGCAATGCCCGGAACAATACACACAACAAGTAAAAGCTGATAGTATTTTAAGATTGAGGTATAAAAAAGAGAATCCCCCAATAGAATAAAGGCACCATAGACACAGGAACCTATAATTGCCGTAGACAAAATAATCTGTAAAAACCTCCCAGTAGTATATTGTCCCAAATACAAGGAAAGGAAAATTGTCACTAACACCATGCTAAGATATTCCAGCATAAAGGATAGGTTGCCGGGTATGGGGAAATAAACCCAAGCCTGACTTTGGAGGCATTCCCTTAGTGCCATGACTATGCAGGCAAGGGCGAAATATAAGGTTGCTCTTGTGCGGGACAGCATGAGGTATATTCCAAGCAGCAATACAGCCGCGCATAAAAACGCACCCGTCACTGCAATTCCCTTTATACGCTCAGGTAGGAACTGATCAGCAAACCTTTCGCTTTTGCTTATAGACAGCTCCGCAAGAGATGCTCCGCGCTTGTCGTGATAAAATTGTGCGCTGTTGAGGAGTATATCCATTTCACCATTTATCCCAGCTCCGTGAAATGAGATGTTATTTTCCCAAACCACTGTATCTTGCTTGGTGGTACCGTTTTGTCCGTTCTGGGCTGCGAGCTCGCCGTTTACATATACACGCATGGCATGGCGGCCTGAAAGGGTTAAGCTAAGTGCATAGACACCGCTGCCCTCGGGTATCTTTAAAACAAAGCGCTGGGAGAGATAATCAGCCCGGATTTCTTCAAAGCTATCTGTGCTTTCCGGCACGACAAAATCAGCATCCTTAGGTGAAATATAGGTATTGGGGTAGTAATAATTGCCGGGGCTGAGTTTGACAACAGTTTTTTCTAAATCCGGGATGCCGGTCAAGTCATAGATACCATTTTGTTCTGTTATGGTGATGATTTTTTGAGACTCTCCTATTCTCCAGTTCAGTCTGGCAACTGCTGTCAGCACTAACGTTGTAAGAAGCGCTGCTAATATAATAAACAAAAGTCTATTTTTATACATGAACTCTTTTATATACACCTACTCCTTTCGGATAGACTGGTTTTAAATTTTTATTGATTACTGTTGATTTAACTTCAAATATCTACATAAACTATACTATTCAATACTAAAAAGTTCAATATAAAACTAAAAGCTAATGTGACAAAGTTACTTGACAAAGCAAATTTACCCTGTTATATTTTAATAATAATATTCCGGGGGCTGCTATGAGCGGTGTAAATTTAACAACTAATATAAGTATAATGCTGGTTTTTTTAGAAGGAGCTGTATCCTTTTTTTCACCATGTGTTCTTCCATTAATTCCAGTATATATTAGCTACTTGGCAGGTAACGGAAAAAAGGTCAACAGTGATGGTACTATTACCTATGAAAGAAAAAAGGTACTTCTTAACACCTTATTTTTTGTTTTAGGTATTTCCAGCGTATTTTTTATTTTAGGTTTATCATTTTCGACTTTGGGTATATTCTTTAATAAGAATAGACAGTTATTTAGTAAAATCGGCGGCATAATAATAGTAATGATGGGTCTTGTTCAACTGAATATTATAAAGTTAAACTTTTTAAAAATGGAAAAAAGGATAGCTCTAAATATCGGCGGAAAAATGAATCCCATACTTGCTTACATAATGGGATTTACATTCAGCTTTGCATGGACTCCCTGCGTAGGACCTGCATTGGCTTCAGTCTTAATACTTGCATCAAACGCCAAAAATACATTTACCGGAAACTTGTTAGTACTGGTTTATGCCTTAGGATTTATAATACCCTTTATAATTTTGGGGATATTTACCACGGAAACATTGAATTTTTTTAAAGAAAAAAGAAAGCTGGTCAAATATACAATTAAGATTGGCGGAGTCATTTTAATAATAATAGGAATTATGACATTTACGGGAACTTTTACTTCAATAAGCAGAAACTTAAGCTTTTTTTAGCAAATATTTTAGTGAATGAGACTGCGCATTAGACTGTAATATTCTTAAGAATGGGAGGTTATATGGGAGAGATAGTTGATATTATCATTATCGGTGCAGGTCCTGCCGGATTGTCAGCAGCGGTAAATGCTGTTACCAGAGGTAAGACTGTACGAATTTTTTCAAATAGAGAAAACTATCTGTCAAAAGCCGAGCGTGTGGATAATCATTTAGGTTTTTATCATGCAAGCGGAAAGGAATTGATGGATAAGTTTAAAGAACATGCAGAAGCTATGGGTATAAAAATAGAAGAAGGTATGGCAGTTAATATACTTCCTTTAGGTGAAAGCTTTATGGTCAATATTAACGGCGAAATTTCAGAATCAAAAAAGGTAATATTGTCAATGGGAATATCAAAAATTAAAGAATTACCGGGAGAAGAAAAGCTTTTGGGCAGTGGAGTAAGCTACTGCGCTACATGTGACGGAATGCTGTACAGAGGTAAAATAGCCGTTGTATGGGATCAATCCAAAGAAGCTTGGGAAGAAGCAAACTTTTTGCAAAGTATCGGAGTGAATGTAACTTTTATATCAAAAAAACCTAAACATGAAAGTTTAAGCAATGATATAAAATTCATTAAAGGTACTATTACTGAAATTATAGGTGAAAACACTGTTGAAGCCGTTAATACAGGAAATGAAGCTATAAAAACCGACGCTGTGTTTATGCTTAGAGATGCAGTTGCACCTGCTGCATTGATTGACGGATTGGAATTGGACGGTAACTTTATAAATGTTAACAAACACATGGAAACCAACATTCCGGGAGTATATGCGGCAGGCGATATTACAGGAAAACCCCTTCAGCTTTCAAAAGCAATAAGCGAAGGTTTGATTGCTGCTCAGCATGCAGCATTACAAATAGATAAAAAGGAGAATTTAAATGGCGGAAAATATTAAAATTATCAACAGCACCTCAGAATTTGACAACATTATTAAACAAAACAGATATGTTTTAGCGGAATTCTGGGCAGAATGGTGTGCTCCTTGCAGAATGGTTGCACCGGTAATAGAAAGGGTAGCAGAACAATACAGCGGGAAAATTAATGTTGCAAAGGTAGATATTGATGAGCAGCAGGAATTAGCTATTCGCTACGGAATACAAACTATACCGACTATAATATTTTTTAAAGAAGGAAGGTTTGCTTCAAAAGAAATCGGAGTTAAACCCTTGGCTTCCTTTGCAAGAATGATTGACAGCAATATTGCATAATAAGTACGGGGACATTCCTTTAGAGGTGTGTCCCCAAATCTATGGGTTAAGCACGGTATATTTTTTCTTTATTCATTATCCATTCGTATTTTAATAATCCATATAAAAGCAGATTATATCTTTTTTCGTCCCTTAATGCAAATTCCCTGAAAATTCCTTCCTTTTTAAAACAGCATTTTTCATATAAAGCAATTGCCTTATCATTAAATTCCAAAACATTAAGCTGAATTCTGTGAAAATTTAAGTTTTCAAAACCATATTCCAACAATAGATTCATAGTTTCTCTGCCGTATCCTTTGCCTCTTTCATTTTTATTCCCTAAACCGATAAACAAAGTTGCAACCTGGTTTTCTTTTATTATATCATCAAAACCCGCAACACCGATAATTAAGCTGTCATTCCTCACGGCAAACACTTTTGATTTACCGCTTTCTTTATAATAATTGAACATTTTATCAACATCGGCTTTTTTTAGAGGAACAGGCGGATAATAATCATAATATTTTAAAAACTCAGTATCACAAAACCATCCGTAAATATGCTCCATATCTTCTCTTTTAATTTCGGTTAAATTAATCATATCTTCTCCTATGCAAAAATAATTACCGCTATTATGGTCAATAGCCCGGTTACACCCATTGCAAGACCGCTCGCTGCGCCTGCTTCTTCATTCATTTCAATTGCCTTTGTAGTACCTAATGCATGGGCTGCAGAGCCGATTCCGATTCCCTTTGCAATATTATTCTTTATTTTACCTCGGTTAATTACTACAGGGGCAAAAGCGGCACCTGTTAACCCGGTAATTATCACAGCTAAAATAGTTACAGCCTCATTTCCCCCTAACATCTTAGTAGTTTCAACCGCCATGGGAGTTGTGACAGATTTGGATAACAGCGACAAAAATATTATTTCATCAATTCCAAATAATTTACATAAAACTGTTATTGATACAAATGTTGTGATTATGCTCGCTATAACTCCTCCTATTATGGGAATAAAGTTTTTCATTAAGTCATGTCTGTTTTTGTAAAGAGGTACTGCAAGTACTACAACAATAGGTCCTAAAGCGGATATTAATATTCTTCCGCCCTTGTAATAATCAGAATAAGTAAAATTAAATATTTTTAGAATAATTATTATGATAACGGCAGTTATAAGTATTGGATTCAAAAATGCTATTTTAAATCTATCGTTTATAAAAAGGCTGAATTTAAAAACAATAATTGTAAGCAATATAAAAGAAAGAGCTGTAAACATATCAATCATGGCTTTTCTCCTTGTAAGAAATCAATACATCCGTAACCTTACAGGATACATACATTACAAGTATGCAAGATATAATTAAAATAATAATTATTTGAACAATACTGCCTTGTATAAGCTTATATGATTCCATAATCCCTACCGATAAGGGTACAAAGAAAAACCCCATATATTTAAGCATAAAACTTGAGGTTTCTTCAATCATTGAAAGCTTCAAAATATTGGCAGTCAATAATACCAAAAGTATTACCATGCCTATTATATTACCGGGAATAACAATTATATGAGACATGAGACTGCTTACAAGATTTCCTGCCCAATAAATTGCATATATTATCGCTATTTGAACGGCTATTTTAAATATTTTCTTCATTCTACCCTCCGCATATTTTACATTATATATGAAAGTTACCATAATTCAATACCTTTTTAAACCCCTAGAATGATACTGCAATACTTACAAATATTTATGAATTTAAGTTTCAATAAAGAAAAGAGGGATATAATTATATTATAATCCAATTAATGAAAATTAAATGATATAAAGGAGCGATATTTAATGGACTACGAACAAAATTTAAATGATAATTTGGAAAAAGAAAATCAAAATAATATAGCAAATGATAATATGTCAAATGAATACGGTGATATTAATTTTGTCATGAACGAACCTTTAATTAAAAAACCTAAAAAGAGAAGAATTAAGTCTGTTATGGGTTACATTGCTCTTGTATTGGTGGCTGCAATAATCGGAGGTTTATCAGGAAGTTATATTACAGCAAATATGTTAAACCAAGCAGCTGAAAAAGAGGCTATGGAGTCATCAATCAATGCCCGGGAGGTTAATATCAATTTAACCGATGATGTATATTTCGCAGCAGCAGTTGCGGAAAAATCACAAAAAACAGTTGTGGGAATTACTACTGAGATGGAAAGACAGGTTAATACATTTTGGGGTCCTCAAACGAGAACTGAACAAAGTATGGGCTCCGGATTTATTGTAGATTCAAACGGATACATTTTAACAAACGCTCATGTTATAGGTGACGGGAAATATAAAAATATTAAAGTGTCTTTAATTGATGGCTCAATAGAAACCGGTGAAGTATTGTGGTATGATACGACATTGGATTTAGCAATAGTAAAAATAAATAAGACAGGGCTTCCGTTTGCCGAACTAGGAAATTCTGATGAATTAATGGTTGGTGAGCCTGTAGTGGCAATTGGAAATCCAATGACCTTAGACCTGGAAAGAACAGTCACTCAAGGTATAATAAGCGGTCTCGACAGATCTATCCAGGTTGAAGACGGAACAATAATTGAGCCTCTTATCCAGACTGATGCATCCATAAATTCAGGTAACAGCGGCGGTCCTTTGTTTAACGCAAAAGGACAGGTAATAGGAATAAATACGGCTAAAATGATGACAGCTGAAGGATTGGGTTTTGCAATACCTATCAATATAATTAAACCTGTTTTAGCACAGATAATAACAGACGGCACCTTTGAACCTGTTTATGTGGGTATTACAGGAATGGATGTTGAAACTTATGAAATGCTTTACGGAATTGACTTAATAGCAGACTATGGAGTAGTTATAATAGAAACTATGAAAAATTCTCCTGCCACGGAAGCAGGTCTTCAGCCAAATGATGTTATTATTGATATGGATGGAAAAAAGACTGAAAATATGACAGATATACAAAGAAAGCTATACGATTATCAAGATGGAGATAAGTCAGAATTTAAAATATTAAGAAACGGTGAAGAACTAAAGCTCGTTTTAACTTTAAAAAATAGACCGGAAGGGATATAAGGCAAGAGAGAAAGATATCGAAAAATCGCAGGATGGGATATAAAAAAACAGGAGAGCTCCTCCTGTTTTTTTAATACTTAACTATCAGACATTTTTAATTTAAATATTCTGTTCCAAAGCGTTTCAAGTTTGGTGATATGATTAAATTTGCTTCTGTTGCAGCAACAACATCTTCAACTGTTACACCGGGGCCTATTTCTTCAAGAACCAAACCATCCTTTGTAACCCTTATAAGAGCCATTTCAGTAACTATAATATCAACCTGCTCCTTAGCAGTCAAAGGAAGAGTACATTGTTTCAATATTTTGGGTTTTCCTTTTTGGGTGTGAATCATTGAAATTATAACTGTTTTTGCACCCACAACCAAGTCCATTGCACCGCCCATGCCGGGAACCATTTTGCCCGGTATTTTCCAGTTTGCAAGATTACCTTTTTCATCAACTTCCATTGCTCCCAATACCGTAGCATCAACATGTCCGCCCCTGATAATGCTAAATGATGTAGCACTGTCAAAGTACATTCCTCCGGGTACTATTGAAGAAGGCATCCCGCCTGCATTAACAAGCTCCCAATCTTCTGATCCTTCTTGAGGTACCGGACCTAATCCCAAAAATCCGTTTTCTGAATGGAATGTTATGTCCATGCCTTCCGGTATATGATTTGCAACTATTGTAGGAAGACCTATGCCTAAATTAACAACATTGCCGTCATTTAAAAGTTGTGCGACTCTTTTTGCTATTACTACCTTTGCATCCATTTATTTATCACCTCCGACAATATAGTCAACAAATATTCCTGAGCACATTACATGCTCCGGCTCTATTTCCCCTATTTCAACAATCCTATCAGCTTCAACAATAACTAAAGCTGCTGCTGTTGCCATTATTGGGTTGAAATTTCTCATTGTTTTATTGAATTTCAGATTACCTTTTTTATCAGCTACGGAAGCTCTTATTAATGCCACATCAGCTTTTAAAGCAGTTTCAAGAATATATTCTCTTCCGTCCATTACTTTGTGCTCTTTTCCTTCAGCTGCTTCAGTTCCTACACCTGTGGGTGTATAAAAACCGCCAAGACCGTTTCCCCCGCATCTCACTTGTTCTGCCAAGGTACCCTGGGGAGTAAGCACAACTTCTGTTTCTCCTGAATTCATTTGAGCTGCTGTTTCCGGATTGGTCCCCACGTGTGATACAATCATTTTTTTAAATTGTTTATTAACAACCATTTTTCCCACTCCTTTGTCGGGAAAACCGGTATCATTGCAAATAAGAGTCAGGTTTTTGACATTTTTTTCTACCAATGCATCTATTATGTTTTCCGGAGTTCCGTTTGCCAAAAAACCGCCTACCATAACAGTCATACCATCTTTAACCATATCTGTTGCTTCTTTAATAGAAATTATTTTATTAATCAATAATATCACCCTCTTTCAACCAACAGTGACGTTCCCATGCCGCCGCCTATGCACAATGTAGCAAGGCCCTTTTTAACATCTCTTTTTTGCATTTCATATAAAAGAGTAACAAGTATTCTTGCCCCTGATGCTCCTATTGGGTGCCCTAATGCTATTGCTCCGCCGTTAACATTAGTAATTTCAGGATTTAATGATAAATCTTTTGTAACTGCAAGTGCTTGTGCAGCAAAAGCTTCATTAGCTTCAATAAGCTCCAAGTCATCAATTGTCCAGCCTGCATTTGCCAATGCCTTTTTAGTTGCAGGAACAGGACCTAAACCCATTACCTTGGGGTCAACTCCGGCTGAACCATAACCGGCTATTTCACACATATATTTCACTCCAAGCTCATCAGCTTTTTCTTTGCTCATAACAATCAAAGCTGCTGCTCCGTCGTTTATACCGGATGCATTTCCTGCTGTAACGGTTCCGTCTTTTTTGAATGCAGGTTTTAATTTTGACATTTTTTCTACAGTTGAACCATGTCTTGGATATTCATCAGTATCAATTATTAACGGGTCGCCTTTTCTTTGAGGTATTATAACGGGCACAATTTCATCTGCAAATCTACCTGATTTTTGAGCTTCTTCCGCCCTTGTTTGACTTTGTGCAGCAAATTTATCCTGCTCTTCTCTTGTAATTCCATATTGTTCTGCAACATTTTCAGCTGTTATTCCCATGTGATAATCATTGAAAATATCCCATAAGCCATCATGCACCATGTAATCTACCACCTTACCGTCACCCATTCTAAGTCCCCATCTGGATTTTGGCAAAAGATACGGAGTATCAGTCATACTTTCTGTGCCGCCGCACAAAATTATGTCACATTGACCACTTTCAACAAACTGTGCAGCCATGCTTACTGCTCTTAAGCCTGAGCCGCACACCATATTAATTGTTAATGCGGGAGTTTCAATTGGAATACCTGCTCCTAAGCTTACTTGTCTTGCAACGTTTTGTCCTAAGCCTGCCCCTAAAATATTGCCTAAATAAACTTCTTCAACCATTGATGGTTCAATTCCTGCTCTTTTAATGGCCTCCTTTGCTGCAACAACTCCTAACTCAACAGCTGATAGTGAAGCAAAAGCACCGCCGTAAGAACCGATAGGTGTTCTTGCTGCTGAAACAATTACTGCTTTTTTCATGATTTCCTCCTAAATTTTTATTTCGTAGTATCAATTTTATGATGATTAATTTATCTGCCGATAAACAATATTGCATTTTTCATGCCAATAATATTGTATAATTTTTATTGGAACTTTAACAGATCTTCTCGATTTAAATTTTAAAAATATGCAATAATGCATATAGGTATAATAAAATCATTGCAAGATTGCATAATTGCATATATAATTATATATAATGAAATGAGTCCATTAAGTATAGCTCTTAAGAAAAACGGACTTTTTAAGTTTTAATCATAATTTAATACTAACACAAGGTTAATAAAATAAACAATTAAAAAAAAGAAAGAGTATGAAAAATGTCATCAATTAAAAACAATTTAGATTTGGGATTTATTATAACTGACGATAAATTCAATGTTTTATATTGCAATGAATACTTTAAAACAAATATAATTAAAACTGATATACAAAATAAAAAAATAACCATGTTTTTTCAGGATATTAATGTTGATATGGATAAGAATCTTTATTCCGTAAAATACATAGATAATTCCGAATATTATGTTATCCATAACAAATTTAAAATATACAACCATGAATTATATAGTTTTTTCTTTTATGATTTTACAATAGGAAGTGAACTTCAAAAGCAAATTGCACGGCTCAACTCCCAGCAATACTTATATAATGAAATGCTCAATAAATTAAAAGATGGAATTTATATTACCGATGAATTAGGGACAACTATATATGTTAATGATGCATTCTTAAATTTATCAGGGCTTACAAGAGAACAAATTATAGGAAATACTGTTTATGACTTGAGAAAAAGTGATATACTGCCTAATTCATGCTGTGCAAAGGTTATTGAAACCCTCGGTCCTGTATCAACCATAAATCATTACTACAAAGGGCAGCGCTGCTTGGTTTCAGGCTCACCTATTTTTGATGAAACCGGTAATCTGTCAAAGACGATTGCTGTTATCAGAGATGTGACTGAATTGGATGTGTTGATGAAAACTATTACAAAGGAAAAGAACTTATTTATTAAAAGTGATTACAATGTGAAAACCGAGGCAGCACATGAACCTGATGAAATTATAAATAACGTAAGAATGAAAAACATATATGAAAAAGCAAAGAAAATATCCAAGGTTGACAGCACGGTTTTAATTTTAGGCGAAACCGGTGTAGGAAAGGATTTTATTGCCACATATATACATAGCATCAGTAATAGAAGCAAAGGTAAATTCATAAAAATAAACTGCGGTGCTGTACCTGAGCATTTATTGGAATCAGAGTTTTTCGGTTATGAAGAAGGAGCATTTACCGGCGCCGTAAAAGGAGGAAAGAAAGGACTTTTCGAAGAAGCTAACGGCGGAATACTGTACTTGGATGAAATAGGCGACATGCCTTATACCCTTCAGGTTAAGCTGTTAAGTGCAATAAATGACAAAATGTTTTATCGTATAGGAGGCACCGAACACATTGAATTTAATGCTCGTATAATTGCTGCAACAAATCATGATTTAAAGCAACTTGTTGAAGAGAAAAAATTCAGAGCAGATTTGTATTATAGATTAAACGTAGTGACTTTCATAATTCCGCCTTTACGAAACAGAAAAGAAGATATTATACCTTTATCTACTCAATTCCTTGAGTATTATAATAATAAATACGGTAAAAACTGTTATATTACTTCAAGCTGCCTTCAAAGTTTTTTAATATACGAGTGGCCGGGCAACATCAGGGAATTAAAAAATATAATTGAGCGCTTAGTATTAATGGCAGATGGAGCAGAAATAGGAACTGAGCTGTTCAGGGAACATTTGATTTTACCTGAGAGCACTGACCTTACCGAACTGTTTATAACAGGCTCAAAAACACTGAAGGAAAAAACAGAAGAATATGAAAAAGAAATTATTGAATCCACATTAGCTGTTTCTAAAAATATGAAAGAAGCCGCGATGAGATTAGGTATAGATATTTCGACATTGGTTAGAAAAAAGCAGAAATACAGTTTATGACAAGTGAACGTATGACAAGGGGACGGGGGTAGCGTCATCATTTCGTCATTCGTTACGCTCAGGGTGACTTGCTATCGTTCAGGATGACTTATTTGGACCATAGGTGAAGAAGGTTCTTTTATCTCATAAAAGAACCTTTTTTCTTGTATTTCTAAGGGTTTTTTTAATTATCTGGTATAAAAACTTAAAAAATGCAGATATTAATAACAGCTTATCCCATTAATGAGGTAAAATTAAATAAACATAGGAGGAAAAATGCCTTATCACAAGAAAATATTTATTTCAGCAATATTCGTTTTTTTAGCAATAGGAATTGCCTTTACAGTTGAAGCATATGAAGGAATATCTAAATTAAATGGAAAAGTAATACGTCTTCATGTTGTGGCAAATTCTGATACCTTTGAAGACCAACAGCTTAAATATAAGGTGAGAAACCAGGTTATTACAACATTTAATGAAGAATTTGAAAAAATCGGCTCCAAAGAAGAAAGTGAGAATATTATTATAGAAAAGATTCACCAAATAAGATGTGAAGCAGAAGAAATAGTGAAAGAAGAAGGATATGATTATGATATTAATGTGTATTACGGAAATTACAAGTTTCCTCGGAAGATGTATGAAGAAATAGTCCTGCCTGAAGGGTATTATGATGCGGTCAGGATTGAAATAGGAAAAGCAGAAGGCAGCAACTGGTGGTGCGTTATGTTTCCACCCCTTTGTTTCGTAGATTTCGGAAAAAACGGGGATATTAATATATTTGATGTTGAGACGGAAAAAAAGCTTCAAGAAGTATTAACCTTAGATGAAATTGATATCATTAAAACAAAAAGGGGAATAGAAAGTATTAAATTAAAATCAAAAATATTTGAATTTGTTGAAAAAGGAAGAGTTGAAAAAATCGGCATATATTCTGTTGGCAGCTCACTTAATTATGCCGTATCTCTTTCAAAATAGCAGGGGATGTCAACGCACATAAAAAGGGACCTTAGCATATCATCAGCGACGATATGACCAGGGTCCCTTATTATTTATAAATCAGCTATTTCAGTGCCTCGCCGATGCCTTCGCTGAAGGATGGGTGAGGGTAGATGGTCTTGGACATTTCTTCCAGGGTCAGGCCGCTTACGATAGCCTGTGAGAACTGGCTGATCATATCAGTAGCTCTGGCGCACATCATCTGAGCACCCAGAACTTTGTGAGTGTCCTCGTCGGCTATGATCTTAATAAAGCCGCGCTCCTGAAGAGAAAGTATGGACTTTCCGTTAGAGCCCATGGCGTACTTATGAGTGATGACCTTCAGTCCCTGCTTCTTAACTTCATCACCGCTGAGGCCGACGCTTGCGATCTCAGGATGAGTATAAATGCAGGACGGAACGATGGTCATATCGATGGAAGGGTGGCTGTTGTTCATATAGGCAACTGCCGATCTTCCTTCACCTGTAGCTACATGGGCCAGCTGAATGCCTCCTGTAACATCGCCTATAGCATAGATGCCGGGAACGCTTGTCTCGTATCTCCCGTCTACAGTGATTTTCCCTCTTTCTATAGACATGTTCTTTACTTCATCAGAAGACTCATCAGCGAATAAGCCTTCAGTATAAGCTCTGCGGCCGATAGCCAGCAGAACCAGCTGGCCGGAAACTTCGCATGGCTTTTCCTTCTCTGTATAGCAGACCGTCATATCTCCCGTGGATCCTTTGATCTCAGTGACCATAGAACCTGTGTGGATATCGATGCCCTTCTTCTTAGAGAGCATCTTCAGACTCTGGCAGATTTCCTTATCCATGTTGGCAATGATCCTGTCGAGAGCCTCGATGACAGTTACCTTTGTTCCAAGAGAACTGAAGACTGACGCAAACTCCATGCCTATGACGCCGCCGCCGATAATGACGAGACTTTCCAGAGGCTTGTCCTGATTGAGAAGATGATCGCTTGTTACGACACCGTCCAGATCAGCGCCTTTGATAGGCGGAACT
>ENA-UOOK01000508-UOOK01000508.1-fermentation-metagenome-genome-assembly--contig:-NODE-508-length-51615-cov-9.651687_pt1 | contig 51615 bp, 44 predicted proteins | sample MGYA00245777_ERZ724023 | MGnify/ENA primary metagenome ERZ724023 (study PRJEB28704, sample SAMN03018312) | fermentation metagenome | biome: anthropogenic terrestrial biome; feature: soil; material...
AAAAAGAAATTGAAGCAATTGGATCAAAATGTTATATTCACAAATGTGATGTTACGCATCCTGACGAAATTGCTGCTACTGTAAAAGATACGGTTGAACATTATGGCAAAATAGATATTTTAATTAATAATGCAGGGCTTGCTATTTTTGACGCTGCAACAGATATTACAAATGAAGATTGGCTAAAGATGATGGATACTAATTTAAATCAAGTTTATTTCTTCTCGCGTGAAGCAGCTAAGTATATGATTCCAGCACATTATGGCAGAATTATCAACTTAGGTTCCATCCATTCTACTGTTTCTATGACTGGATTCCATCTGTCAGCATACGGAACTACAAAGGGCGGCGTTTTGATGTTAACCAAGTCTTTAGCAAATGAATGGGCTAAAACTGGTGTAACGGTTAATGCAATTGGTCCTGCTTATTTTTCAAGTGAGATGACTAGTGCTGCTCTTGATAGTGATGAAGCAAAAAAAATTATCCAAACATATTGCCCTATGGGCAGAATTGGTAACCCTGGGGAATTAGATACGGCTATCATCTATTTTGCTTCTGAATTTTCTAGTTATACTACAGGTCAACTTTTACAAATTGATGGTGGTTGGACAACTATCTAATTATTTTGAAAGAGTGGGGTGTGTATATTATGGAAAATGTAGATTTAAAAGAAGGAATGAAGGCTCCTGAGTTTAGCCTTATGGGTTCTGATAATAAAGAACATAGCCTAAAACAATATAGTGGCAAAAAAGTGATATTGTACTTTTATCCAAAAGATAATACTAAAGGGTGAACGGATGAAGCTATATCCTTCCGTGATAATATGAAGGATTTAAATAATAATACCGTTGTATTAGGAATAAGCAGAGACTCAATTTCATCCCATGAAAAATTTGCAGCAAAATATGATCTTCCTTTTATACTCCTTTCAGATGTAGACAGCGTTGTATGCAATTTGTATGGAGTTTTAAAAGAGAAGAACATGTATGGCAAAAAATCCATTGGCATCGAGAGAAGTACCTTTATAATTGATGAAAATGGTAATATAGAAAAGATATATAGAAAAGTTAAAGTAGATGGACATGTTGAAGAAATACTAAAATACTTGAATAGTGAAGAGTGAATAGGTAAGAAGTAAGAGTGTAAGGTTAAGTTATAACTCTTACTTCTTATTTTTTACCTTTTACTTATCACTCAACCTCAGCTTAAAAAGCAATATTTCGAAGTATTTAGCAGATAAATTTGATGAACATAATCACACCAATACTAATATGGTTTGAACTTATATTTGAAAACGTTCGAAGGATGAAGGCTAAAACCAATAAATAAAGGATCTAATTGCGGGCAATGGTGTGATGAGTATCGTTGCTTGTAACTTTGTGGATAAAAGTGTTCAAATTATATAACGTTAAATAACATATATGGTGTTTACATCCAACGAACAATATGCTAATATGTAACTGGCAATTATAACCAGAGGTAGGAAACCATAAAAGTATAAGTTAGGTACGGAAGAAGGCAAAAAAGCGTGGAGTAGTAAAAATTAAAGAACTATTCTTAAGGAGCTATTCTATACCGGGGGTGTGATAATCAATATTCTATAGGATGCAAAATCCAAAGTTGAACAGGATATTACATACATAGAGAATCATTACCTTTTGCAGATTAAGTCAGAAAATCCAGAGAAATCAAAGTCAACACCTACTCCAAGCAATACTATTAATTCATACATCAATGAATGGGTGGGTGCACCCTGGCAATGAAGTACAAATACAGATGATGCTTTAAAGTAACCATCGTGTGATGCATATTTGCCAGATGTAGGAAGTTACTCCATTATTGTAGGCAGGAAGTATGTAGAAATGGAAGGGGGCTCGATGGCAACATTTCATTATATGGACTCAATAGTTTTTAAAAGTATTAAAAAATAACCAATCATAATATTATAGTAAAGGAGATTAACTATGAACAAAAAACAAAAAAGAATATTTATGCCAGTTGCATTAATATTTATAATGCTATTACAAAATGGGGTTGTATTTGCAAAAGATAATAATAGTACAAGTAAATATGATGCTAATGTATTTGCTGATAATAAAGAAGCAATTGATGCTTTAAAGTATAAAAAAGATGCGGAGTTGCATGAGGCAAAAATAATGGCATTGTGTGATGCACGTCGAGAGTTGCTGTTTCAAGACCCTGTTGATATTGAAAAGCTCAACGAAATAGATATTCAACTTACTGCTCTTGGCATTGAGTTTCTCACACTTCAAGAAGTTAAAGAACAATTTCCAAAGGCAAAGGCTTACAGAAATAAAGCCATGAGTGGTGATATAAAGAATGCCGTATCTTTGGACAGTACAGTTGTTCCGAATGTTGTCCCACCGGGTTCTAATGTGAACACATGGATGTCCTATCGGTATTCAAATCAATATTACAATGGTCAATATTATAATGTCCAGAAGTTAATTGCACAGCCTATATCTAAGAATTCAGGTTTATGGGAGAAAGGTGCGCGTACTGTTAATTTCAGTGTTAATTGGATAGCTGGTATAACCAACTTAATTACATCTCTTGCTAAGACTGCAACGGGTTCAATTGCACCGATTTCAGTTACAGTTTATGATGCTTTAGAAGCAACTTGGGCTGGGCTCAAACCAGTTTCGGATATTAAGCCATCCAACGTGCACTATGAATGGGAAACTCAAACAACGGCAGTATTTGCCTATGTGCGATTAGAAAGGCAATCTGATGATGATCAATGGTTATCTCACATCTCTACAAAATGCGAAACCGAAGTCGCATACATAGCTGATATAGATAGATGGAGGCAAAATGGTTCTGGTGATTGGGTTGTGTGTCCTGGTTTAAAGGCTAGTACACGTTACTTATACCATACACCTTCTAATTACAATAGCACAACGCAAGCAATTTATGCATATGTCAACTCTTTAGGTGACGGAGCGCAGCATGATGCAGTCAGCAGTATTATAATATCTGGGCCTGAAAGCAAGACTGTTCAGACAATATATCCATGCTACCCACAATTTCCTGGCCACTGCGAATAAGAAAGGGCATTTCCCATGAAAAAAGTTTGCACTGCCATACCTTTCATTTTAGTATTTGGAGTCATAATTATTTTATTTGTTCGGGCAAATAGTTTTTCTATTGCCATAAATAGAGCAGGATTCAATGCTAATGATGTACACACAATTGAGCACAGTTTTGACAGCAATGAGAGAGAGTTTAAAGTTATAAAGACTAGTTCAAAAGAGCATGAAATTGTTTTGGCGATCATAACCAAAAATAATTTGGGCTTTTGGACTATAACTAGCAAAAGTGGAAAAGTTGCAGCCAATCCTAATCTTATAAGCATTGGCTGGATAAGAGGTGGAGGAGCAAAACGTTTTATATACACAGAGAATGCAGAATTTGAGAATGAATGGCACATTGCTTATTATGGAAACAAAGCCACTAAACTTATATATTTTCTTCCTGGACAGATTCCTGAAAACGTAACTGTGAACATACAACAGGCTGGTGAGCTTTTTTGGATTCACATAATAACATTTGCTAATCCGGATGTGCTTAATAGTATCGATATACAGACTCTGTTGATAAAAAACCAATGTATTACTGTTGAGTAGGGAAAGATAAGGCCAATTCAATTCCCCGATAGTAAAGGTCTTATGGAAAATAATCAGCTTTATGTCATAGGATAAATAAGTAGATAAGTAGATAAGTAGATAAGTAGAGGTAATAGTGAAGAGTGAATAGGTAAGGAGTAAGAGTGAAGGTTAAGTTATAACTCTTACTCCTTATTTTTTACCTTTTACTTACTACTAAGTTTCTTGCATTTAGGTATTCCATTAGGGATATATTTAAGAAAAAGTTATTTTTTAAAAAGACCATGAATTCTTTATTGCTTCCTGAAAAGCAAATAGATTTTTTGTTTAAAATAATCATGGAAAACACCCCTTTCATATGCTATTATATGTAACAGATTTAAAATTATGATTTGTGGTTTGGAGGCAGTTTTATGGAAAATATAGAAAAAACAATAAATACAAAAAGAGTTTTTGATGGTAAGATAATTAATTTAAGAGTTGATGAAGTTCTATTGCCAAATGGAAGAAAAAGCACTAGGGAAATTGTCGAGCATAGGGGAGGAGTAGGAATTGTTGCAGTAGTGGATAAAAAGATAATTTTTGTAAAGCAGTTTAGGAAACCTCTTGAAGAATCAATACTTGAGATACCTGCTGGCAAGCTTGAAGTAAATGAAGATCCATATGAGTGTGCAATAAGAGAGATGGAAGAGGAAACAGGCTTTGTACCTCAGAGTCTTAAGCTTCTTACATGTATCTATACAACTCCAGGTTTTACAAATGAAAAGTTATATATATATTTTACTGATGATCTAAAAAAGGGAACTGTAAATATGGATGAAGATGAAATCATTGACATAGAGTATTATGGGTTACCAGAGATTCTTGATATGATAAATACTGGATTAATAAAGGATGCAAAAACAATTTGCGGGGTTTTGATGTACAAAACAATGATAGTATGATGAATGTTTAGAACGATTTTTTGCTAATGTAATCATATATCCTAAGCCTTAAGCATAATATTTTTTAACAGGGAAAATAAAAATGCTTAAGGTTTGGGGGAGGTATTTTTGTTACAGAGGTATAGATTGAGAGATACGGTTCTAAACCATATAAAACAAAATAAAGGCTTGTATACTTTAATTCTTATTTTTTTTGGAATAGGAGTTGGAATAGGAGCATTTACATTTATAACTTTAGATGATATTCAAAAACAGGAGTTAGTTAAATATCTTCAGAACTTTTTTCAGGTATTAACAGGCAACAATGTAGATAGTGTAGCAATACTACAACAATCTATAAAGAATAATTTGCAAAGTTGGATTGTAATATGGATAACCGGCATAACTATAATTGGCATACCAGTTACATTAATATTAATTGGAGTCAGGGGATTTATTATAGGTTTTACTGTTGGCTCATTTGTGGACGGGCTTGGTATGAAGGGAATTATATTTACCCTGCTTGCCATAGTACCCCAAAATATTATAATAATACCTTGCTTTATTGTAATGGGCGTAGCTTCAATAAGCTTCTCATTGATGATTATAAAAAATAAGCTTGCAAGGAGAGTAACTATGGGGTTTTGGCAGAAGTTCACCTACTATAGCCTGTTTACTATTGTATTATTTTTAATATCCATACTTGGCTGCCTAATTGAATCATATATAACACCTGAATTAGTTAAAATTCTCTCATAAGTTTTTAACTGTCTATAATAATATATCATTTGATTTATACATATATTATAAATATATTATGTATATTTGTGGTAAATATGCACAATATATAACTACTAATATAAAGCTTATGGCTTCGTATTAGTAGTTATTTTTTTACCCCAATTAAAGTTCTATACTCTTACATAGCGACAATATTATATAAAAAATATTAAGAATCAACGAAATATAGTGTTATTTTAAATTACAAATTTAATAAATAAAAATACTAATCTATGTGGTATAATTGAATCCATAGCATAAATAGAAATACATAAATGACTACATATTAATTAGTAAACATTTAACATTTTATGAAGGAATTTAGATTTTAATGTTGAATTATGATATATTGATGTTTTTTACTAAAAGTTTACACTAGTAGGTAATTGTCAATAATAATTTTCAAAGGAGAAGGGCAATGGAGAAGCTTTTGGATGAATTTTTAAATGATTTAAGTGGGGATAGGGGGCTAAGTAACAATACTATTGAATCATATGGACGAGATGTTAGACAGTTTATTAGCTACTTAGATAAAAATAAAATTAGTATTTATTCTGTCACAAAGACTAACATTATAGCCTATTTAATATACCTCCAAAAAAACGGTAAGGCAACATCTTCTATATCAAGAAGTCTTGCATCATTAAGATCCTTTTTTCAATATTTAGTTAGAAATAACTACGTAGAAAAGGATCCTACCTTAAATCTCGAATCTCCAAAAGTAGAAAAGAAATTGCCAGAGATTTTAACAATTGATGAAGTGGAATTGCTGCTTAATCAGCCTAACTGTGATGAGCCTAAAGGAAGCCGAGACAGGTGCATGCTTGAGCTTTTATATGCTACAGGTATAAGGGTTTCAGAGCTTGTTGCATTAAATATTGATGACATTAATATTGAACTAGGATTTATAATGTGTCGTGGAAAAGGAATGAAAGATAGGGTTATTCCCATTGGACGTATGGCACAAGAAGCCTTATCTAATTACATATACAAATATAGGCTAATACTTATAAAAGACGAAAACGAGAAAGCATTATTCGTTAATTTACATGGCAAAAGACTTACAAGACAAGGCTTTTGGAAGATAGTAAAATACTACACTAATATGGCTAAAATTGATAAAGATATAACCCCTCATACATTGAGACACTGCTTTGCAGCACACTTAATAGAAAATGGAGCAGATTTAAAATCTGTGCAGGAAATGCTTGGACACTCTGATATTTCTACTACCCAGATTTATACTCAAATAACCAAAAGCAGGATAAAAGAAGTATACAATAAAGCACACCCAAGGGCATAGTATAAGCCTATTAATTTAAAGGAGGTAAAATTGTATGGATAGAAAAGTTATGCTAGTTGTACTAGATAGTGTGGGTATAGGAGAGCTTCCAGATGCAAATAAATATGGAGACGAAGGCAGCAATACTGTATCTAATATCGCAAAGGTCACGAAAGACTTTAAAATTCCAAACCTTATAAAACTAGGATTATCCAATATAGAAGGCGTAAGTAATTTAGAAAAAGAAGTGAGCCCAATTGGAGCATATGGAAGAGCAGCTGAAGTATCTCTAGGCAAAGACACAACTACAGGCCATTGGGAAATAGCAGGAGTAATACTTGATAAACCATTTCCAACATTTCCAAATGGTTTCCCCAAAAGTTTAATTGATGAATTCGAAAAAAGAATAGGAACCTCTATATTAGGAAACAAACCTGCTTCAGGAACAGCAATAATAGAAGAACTTGGCGATGAGCATGTTAAAACAGGGTATCCAATAGTATATACTTCTGCAGATAGCGTTTTCCAAATTGCTACCCATGAAGATATAATACCAGTTGAAAGATTATATGAGATATGCCAAATAGCAAGAGATATGCTAACCGGTGAAAACGGAGTAAGCAGGGTTATTGCAAGGCCTTTTGCAGGAGATAGCGGTAAGTTTTATAGAACAGAAAGAAGAAAAGACTTTTCTTTAAAGCCAACAAAACCAACGATGTTAAACTATATTAAAGATGCCAACCTTAGGATAAAGGGAGTTGGAAAAATAGAAGATATATTTGCAAATGAAGGATTGACAGATTCTGTTCATACTACAAATAACTATGATGGAATAAAGCAAATTATATCATATGCAGGAGAAAGATTTAATGGCCTAGTATTTGCAAATCTTGTTGATTTTGATATGCTATATGGTCATAGAAACGACGTTAAAGGCTATGCTAAAGCTCTTGCAGAGTTTGATGAAAGTATACCGCAAATAACCGCTTCAATGGGAGATAAAGACATTCTAATTATTACTGCAGATCATGGATGTGATCCTACAACACCGAGTACTGATCATTCAAGAGAGTATATTCCAATACTAATGTACGGAAAATGTATAAAACCAGTAGACTTAGGCACAAGACAAAGTTTTGCAGATATAGGAAAGACTATATGCAATATACTTGATGTAGATGCAAATATTGAGGGCGAAAGCTTTAAAAAATTAATCATGAAATAGTAAATCAATCAAATAATTATAATCCAAAGTATAACTTTAGTGCTAGTGCTAGTAATACTAAATTGGAGCTGATTATTAATGAGAATGTACGATATAATAATGAAAAAAAGAGATGGTGGAGAACTATCAAAGGAAGAAATTGAGTACTTTGTATATAACTATACAAAAGGAAATATACCTGACTATCAGGCATCGGCTCTTTTAATGGCTATATATTTTAAAAAAATGAATAAAAGAGAAACTGCTGATCTTACTATGGCTATGGTAAACTCAGGAGAAACAATAGATCTTACAAGCATAAATGGAATAAAGGTTGACAAACATAGCACTGGCGGCGTTGGTGATAAGACGTCTTTAGTGTTAGGCCCAATGGTGGCAGCCTGTGAGGTTCCTGTAGCTAAAATGTCCGGCAGGGGGCTTGGTTATACAGGAGGCACCATTGATAAGCTTGAATCAATAAAAGGCTTTTCTGTTGAAATCCCAATGGATAAATTTATAGAGAATGTAAATACTGTGGGCCTTTCAATTGTAGGACAGACTGGAAACCTTGTACCAGCTGATAAAAAAATATATGCTCTAAGAGATGTTACCGCAACGGTTGATAATATATCATTAATCGCAAGCAGCATAATGAGTAAAAAGATTGCTTCAGGTACAGATGCTATTGTACTTGATGTAAAGTGTGGAAGCGGTGCATTCATGAAAAATAAAGATGATGCCTTTGAGCTTGGGCAAGAGATGGTTGATATTGGAACAGCCCTTAATAGAAAAACAGTTGCAGTAATATCTGATATGGACGAGCCATTAGGATTTGCAGTTGGAAATGTACTTGAAATAATTGAGGTAATAGAAACATTAAAAGGGAATGGCCCAAAGGATTTAGTACAGCTTTGCTTATCTCTTGGAAGCCACATGCTTATTTTAGGGGGAAAAGCCCAAAATCCATACGAGGCAGAAAAGCTACTGAAAAATATAATTGAAAATGGCTTAGCACTTAAAAAATTTAAAGAGTTTGTAATGGCACAAGGGGGAGACCCTAGCTTTATAGATAACACTAATCTTATGCCTTCCGCAAAATATATTTATGAAGTTAAGTCAGATAAGGAAGGCTTTGTTGAAAAGATAATTGCAGATGAAATAGGTATTGCATCTTTAATGCTTGGCGCAGGAAGAGAAACAAAAGAAAGCAAAATTGATTTTGGAGTTGGTATAGTACTAAATAAAAAGGTTGGAGATTCAGTTTTAAAAGGCGAAGTGTTAGCAAAAATATATGCAAACACTGAAGACAAAATAGCTCCCTGCAATGAAAAAATTATAAATTCATTTATAATTTCAGATAAAGCTATAAAAAATAAAAAATTAATATACGGAGTAGTTTCAGATAAAGGAATTGAAAGATATTAAAATAAAAAAACTGCTTTACGATGAATAAATAATTTCATTGTAAAGCAGTTTTTTATTGCAAAAATACAAACTAAGTTCATTTATTTTTTAGTATGATCTACATAATTACACATTAAGAGGGGAAAATATAAGCATGGATTTAATTACTTTTGAGGAGTGGTTCGATGAAGAAAGCTAGAATTATATCGTTGCTTATAATATTACAATTTATATTAGCAGTTAATGTACCAATTAATGTGTGCTTTGCTAAAGGCAGCGAAGATGAAGGATATTTAGAAACTAATGCTAATTGGCTTGAATATGCTCCTGTTGATACTAAAGCCTCTTTTGATGTAGAAGCAAAGTCAGCACTGCTTATAGAATTTTCTACTGGAAGGGTTTTATATGAAAAAGGCCCTAATGAAAGGTTAGCCCCTGCAAGCGTAACTAAGATAATGACGCTTTTGCTTACAATGGAGGCAATAGAGTCTGGTAAGATACACCTTGATGACAAGGTTAGTGTAAGTGAGAACGCAAGCAAAATGGGGGGAACCCAAATTTATCTCGCACCTGGTGAGATTAGGACTGTAGAGGAATTAATAAAAGGCATTGCAATAGAATCTGGGAATGATTGTGCAGTAGCAATAGGTGAATACATTAGTGGAACTGAAGAAGAGTTTGTAAAAAAGATGAACGAAAGAGCATCAGAGCTTGGAATGAACAATACCCACTTTGTAAATAGCAGTGGCCTTCCTGTTGCAAATCACTACACTTCTGCAACAGATATTGCTATAATGTCTAGAGAATTGATTAAACACGAAAAGATATTAGTATATACAAGTACTTATACAGAAACTATTACAGAAGGTAGAAAACAGCCATTTACAATGTGGAATACAAACAAACTTATAAAGTTTTATAAGGGATGTGATGGGCTAAAAACAGGTACATCAAGTGAAGCAAAAAGCTGCATATCTGCAACAGCAAAAAGGGATAATATGAGGCTTATTGCTATAATACTAGGAGCGCCTAATGTCGCCATAAGAAACAGAGAAGCTAGTAAACTTTTTGACTATGGCTTTGCACGTAATGAAATAGTTAAACTATCAGACAAAAATGAAGTGGTTGGAAATGTAAAAGTACTTAAAGGAAAAGAAACATCAGTAAATGCCATACCTAAAGATGAATTTCTAATACTTATAGAAAAAGGAAATAAAAAAGGAATACAAAAGGATATTAATATAACAAAACAAATAAATGCAGGATTTAAAAAGGGAGAAAAGTTAGGCGATATTATTGCATCAATAGATGGGAAAGAAATAGGCAGAATGGACATTGTGGCTGAGAAGTCTGTTGATAAAGCAGGGGTTTTCCATATGATTAAAAGAACATATAAAAGTTGGATTGGTTTTGGAAATAATGTAGATGAATGAGGGGGATATAAATTGCCCTCTCTTTTGCAAAAATAGCTAATATGATATAATATGTTCTAGTCTATTTTTTACATTATTAGAAAGGGGTGCTTAGACAGTGACTATAAATATAAAATTACAGAACTTTGAAGGCCCCTTTGACCTTTTATTCCACCTTATTGAAAAAAATGAGGTGGATATATATGATATACCTATTGCAGATATAACTAATCAATACCTTGAATATATATATGAAATGGAAAGCCTTGATCTTGAAGTTGCTAGCGAGTTTATTGTTATGGCTGCAACTCTACTACAAATAAAATCAAAAATGCTTCTCCCAAAACAAAAAAGGGATTTAGATGAGTTAGCCGCAGATGATGAAGACCCAAGAGCAGAGCTTGTAGAAAAGCTTATAGAATATAAAAAGTATAAAGAAGTATCTAATGTATTGCAAAAAAGAGAGGATGTATACTCAAAATTATTTTATAAAGATGCAGAAATAATTGATGATATAGAAGAAAAGGAGATATTTTTAAATATTACTCTTGATGATATTGTAGCTGCTTTTACTGATATATTAGACAAGCATATAAAGGATAATGATGGAAAGAATGCTCTAGAGGAGCAAATTGAAAGAGAAGAGTTTACAGTAGATGAAAAAATAGATTACATAGAAGATTTAGTTAAGTATAAAGAAAAGATTTACTTTACCGACCTTTTTCCATCAGATTGCAGTAAGGCAGAGGTTATTGTATCATTTTTAGCTTTACTCGAGCTAATAAAAGATAGAAAAGTGAAGTTTTACCAAAGCAAAACCTTTTCAGATATAATTATTGAATGTTTATGATTTAATGCTATATGAATACTATTTTAGGCTTTATAATTTATTGAGGTGCAGATATGGATAATGATTCAATCGTATATAAGCAAATAGAAATCGAAAATAATGAGATGCCTATAGATATAAAAGAGGCAAAAGCAATAATAGAGGCTTTATTATTTACAGCAGGGGAAGCCCTAAGCTTAGATGATATTTCAAGGGTGATCCAGTTAAATAAAAAATCTATAAAAGTAATAATTGATGAAATGATAGATGAGTTTAATCTTGATAGAAGAGGAATCCAAATTATACAATTTAATGATAAATATCAATTAGCAACTAGAGAAGAACATGCAGAATACATAAAAAGGCTTTTAAAACCACATGGTAAGCAAAGTCTATCAAGGGCAGCCCTTGAGACTATTGCAATAATTGCTTATAGACAACCTGTAACTAGGCAGGCTATAGACTTTATAAGAGGAGTAAAGTGCGATAGGGTACTTGCTAATCTAGTAGAAAAAAGACTTATTAAAGATGCAGGCAGGCTTGACTCTCCAGGAAGGCCTATACTTTATGAAACAACTGATGAGTTTCTTAAATATTTTGGTTTAGAAAGCATAAATGAATTACCTAAATTAGAGGAGTTTAATGAAATCATTGAACAAGAATCTGCATGTTCAGAAGATAATTATTGATTATTTGTTATTTATTATTGACTATTGATTGCCTACTCAAAATACATGAATTTGACTAATATTAGTTAAATTCATGTATTTTTTTCTGCCATTATGAAAACAATATATGTTATGAATGGATAAATGATGCATTTGTTATTTAACTAGTTTGGAGTGATTTAGGTGGTATATGTGGTAGTACTAATTTTAGCCATAGCAGTGATACTTTTAATAGCTTCACAAACCTATGTAGAAACTACATTTGTGTTTCATAGGCTGCCTAATGACAATAGTATTCAAATTAATATTAAAGCTTTGTTTGGAATTATAAAGCTAAAATATAAAATAAACTATCTAGAAATATTATTACAGAAGTTTGATAAAAAGAGCAAGGATAAAAAAGATAGATCAGCTAATGGAGCAATGGATTTATATAAAAATATACTTACATATATTTTGTCAAATGCAAAAGTTGATTGTATAAAATGCAATATAGTAGTTGGACTAGATGATGCATACTACACTGCAATAACAACAGGCCTAATTTGGGCATTATTTGGAAGCCTAATAAGTATTTTAGCGGTTCATAATACCATTGATGATTTAGACATAAACATAAATCCTAATTATAGAAGTATGTCCTTTGATATTGATTTGTACTGCATAATAAAGACCAAAACAGTTAATATTATAATTGCAGGTATAAAGGCAGCACATATTTATATAAAATACAAAATGTTTAAAAAAGGCGGTGACACATATGGAAGATCATCCTATTCAGGGGTTGATGAAAACCACAATGGATAGTATTAAAGAAATGGTAGATGTCAATACAATAGTAGGAGATGCAGTCGAAACTGTTGATGGTTCAGTTATTATACCTATTTCAAAGGTATGTTTTGGGTTTGCTGCAGGAGGTACTGAGTATAGGAGTAAAGTGCCCTCTTCAAAAAATGAAGAAGAGCCATCAAAGTTACCTTTTGGTGGTGGAAGCGGAGCAGGTGTTTCTGTTCAACCAGTAGCATTTCTTGTGGTTGGAAATGGACAAATTAAACTACTTCCAGTAAACTACAGCAGCGTAATAGACAGAATTGTAGATTTAGCACCTGAGGTTATAGAGAACATTGAGAAAAGTATTAAAAATATCGGTAAAAAAAATAATAATAATGATAAATATACCTATGAAGAAAGCAACAAAAGCTCAGAGAGGACTGAAGAGTAATCTTATGAAAAGGGTTATTCCATTAACAACAGTATTATTTATACTTTTTTCATTCCCAATATGCAATGCCAATGAACAGCTTACCAATTTAAACTCTCAATATATTGTTGTTATGGATTACGATTCTGGAAGGGTACTATATCAAAGAAATTGTGATATGGTTGTGCCGATGGCCAGTACAACCAAAATAATGACTGCAATAGTAGCCCTTGAGAATTCGAAACTGACAGATATAGTTACAGTTTCAAAAAAAGCAAGCTCCACCCATGGATCCACTATGGGTATTAAAGAGGGTCAAAAATATACAATGGAAGAGCTATTGTACGGGCTACTGCTTGAGTCTGGCAATGATTGCGCAGTGGCAATTGCTGAGCACATATCCGGCAGTGTTGAAAGGTTTGCTAGATTAATGAATAGCAAAGCTTTTAATTTAGGTGCATTTAATACCCGCTTTGTGACACCTCATGGGCTCGATGCGGATGGTCATTTTACCACTGCATTAGAGCTTGCTATTATAACACAATATGCATATAAAAACGATGTATTCCGCAAAATAGTAAGTACAAAAAGCAAAGAAATATCAAGCCATAGAATCTTAAATAACACAAACCAGCTGCTTTGGAGTATGGAAAGTGCAGATGGGGTTAAGACAGGATATACAGGTAAAGCTGGAAGATGTCTTGTATCCTCATCTACAAGAGAAGGCAAAAGGCTTATATGTGTTCTGCTTAATTCAAGCAATAGATGGCAAGATTCTAGAAGGCTTATGGAATATGGATTTAAAAAATATAATATATATAAGTCATATAAAGCAGATGATTTATATGAAAATATAAGCGTAAAACAGGGCGTAAAGGATAAATTATCTGTAAAACTAAAATCAGATTTTACAGTACCAATCAGTGAGGAAGAAGAAAAAGAGCTATCCATTAAATCTTTGCTACCTGATAGCCTAAATGCACCCATATATAAAGGTCAAGAGATAGGAAAATTAGCATTTTACAAAGATGGTGAAATAGTATATAGTGTCCCCTATATTGCTAGTGAAGATATAACTATAAAAAAAGAGGAAACTTTAACAAAAAAGATATTAAAAATATTTGACCAACTTTTCTAATTTAAATATATGTTGATTTACAAAAAAAGCAGCGATTAATTCGCTGCTTTTTTTGTAACAAAAAGGCATAAAAGAAATAGTCTATTATATGGGAAGCATTTTGAGAGGGGGAAATTACATGGCTTATGAATCTATTGACTGTATAGATGCTGGTACAGAGTACTGCCCATGTTATCTAGCAGAAACCAATGATTGTATTATATGCTCTCAGCTTCAGGGGAAAGAATTTTGCGACTGTATAAACTGGAAGGGAGTATGCATTTATCAAGAATATATTTGGAACAGCAGCAAAAAGGAAGATATAAGAAAAGGATATAGTGCAGATATACTTGAAAAAAAATTAATAAATGACAATGCCCTTTATTTAAAGCTAAAAGTTACAAGAACGTTATCGAGAGAATTAAACCATCCGGGAGCTTATATATTTTTAAAAAGCGAAAGCCATCCTTATTTTTTTGACGTTCCAATGTCTATTATGGATTCTGATGAGATAAATGAAACCATTGATCTCCTTATAGAGATAATAGGAGCAAAAACAAAGGTAATCTCAAAAATAGATGACAAATTGATTGTAAGAGGACCTTATTGGAATGGAGTACTTGGAATTAAAAATTTAAAAGTTGTAAAAAACAGCAATTGCTTAATTATTGCAAGGGGAGTATCTCAAGCACCTGCCGTAATCGTGGCTAAAAAGCTATGCTTTTCAGGCAACAGGGTAACAGTACTTTTAGACCCCGGGAAAAGCAATACAGATATATCAAGGGAGTATTTTGAAAGCATGGGTTGCACGGTTTTAGATACAAAACTTTTAGATGGAAGAAAGTTAGATGATGAGGCATCAAAGCAAATTAGAAACATAATAGGCGAAAAGAATATGAAGTTTATTTTTAGCAGTGGGTCAGACCTTCTTCATAAAGGAATAATAAATATTAAAAATGATATTGATAAAAGTATATTGTTTTCTTGTACTAATAATTCAAATATTTGCTGTGGTGAAGGTATTTGTGGAAGCTGTATAGTTAGACTAAATGACAATAGAAAGATAAAATCATGCAAAGCTCAGGTAAGCCCTGAGGATTTATTTGGGGAGGGATAGGAATGGTTAAAGTAGTAGTTATAGGCGGAGGATGGTCTGGAATTGCAGCTGCTTTAACAGCAAAATCAGCAGGAGCAGATGTTACAATACTTGAGAAAACCGATTTGCTTCTTGGTCTTGGAAATGTAGGGGGCATAATGAGAAACAATGGCAGGTTTACCGGAGCTGAGGAGATTATCAATCTTGGTGCAGGTGAACTTATAGATATAACTGATCAAGCTTCAAGGCATAAGAATATAAATTTTCCTGGGCACAATCATGCAAGCCTATATGATGTTACAAAGGTAGAGCCAATGGTTAGAGAACTGCTCATATCAAAAGGAATTAATGTAGAGTTTGAAGCAAGGGCTGTAGATGTGAGCAAGGAGAAAAACAGTATTACAGGTATATTTATGGCAGATGGGAGCCATATAAAGGGAGATGTATTTATAGAAACAACAGGTTCAACTGGCCCCATGGGGAACTGCCTAAGGTATGGAAATGGTTGTTCAATGTGTATATTAAGATGCCCATCCTTTGGGCCTAGGGTTAGTATAAGCAAAAGAGCAGGTGTTGAAGATCTATTAGGCCAAAGAAGTGATGGAAGTTATGGCGCTTTTAGTGGTTCATGCAAAATATCTAAAGATTCATTAAGCAGAGAGATAGTTGAAAAGCTTGATTCAGAAGGCGTAGTAGTTTTACCAGTACCTAAAGAAGATATTAATATGGACAAACTTAAAATGAAGGTATGCCAGCAATATGCTCTAAAGGAATATGCAGAAAATATTGTTCTTTTAGATACTGGTTTTGCAAAGCTCATGACAATATACTATCCAATAGAAAAATTGAGAAAGATAAAAGGCCTTGAACAAGCAAGATTTGAAGATCCATACTCTGGCGGAAAAGGAAACTCAATCAGGTACCTCTCCATGGCCCCTAGAAATAACTGCCTAAAGGTTGATGGGCTTGATAATCTTTTGTGTGCTGGTGAAAAAGCTGGGCTTTTTGTTGGCCACACCGAAGCGATTTCAACTGGAGCCCTAGCAGGACACAATTCAGTGAGGCTATCCCTTGGTATGCCACTTTTAGAGCTCCCTAGGACATCCATAATTGGAGATATTATAGCCTATGAAAATGAAATGATTAAATCCCCTGATGGGCTTAGAACCAGGTACACATTTGCAGGAGGCGAATACTTTGCGAGGATGAAGTCATTAAATCTTTATACTACAGACTGTGACAAAATTAGAGAAAAGATAAGCAGAATGGGGCTTAAGGGTATATATAAAGAGAAACTTGTATAGCAATAATAATAGCAATTAAAAGGTGTAAAGCCACTTTTCCAAATTCACAAATTAAGGAATCTTCCGAAAATAGAGAGCTGTTCGTGATGAATGGCTCCTTTGTTTTTAGGTTTTATACTACTGTAAGGATTAGGAAATGGCTGCTTGTGGTATAATACTATACATAACAATATTAAGTTTAGAAAAGTATTTTGATGGGGGTATTATTGAATGGCCAAAAGAAAGTTTTATGCTGTCAAGGTTGGAAAACTTCCTGGAATTTATCAAACTTGGAGTCAAGCAGAAGAGCAGGTGAAGGGGTTTCCTGGTGCGGAATACAAATCATTTCTCACGCTAGAAGAAGCGGAAAGATATATATCACCAAAACCTGATGATGTTATAGGAGAAGAGAATGGAGTAGATGATATAAATAAAGAGATACAAATAGAAATAGACAACCTTGAATCTGGACAGGTAATAGCCTTCGTTGACGGCAGCTATTCTCCTAATGCTGATGGGAAAGCAAAATATGGCTTTGGGGCGATATTAATTACTAGGGAGTCTGAAGTCAGTTTATTTAAATCGTATGTAAATGCAGATTATATTGATTCACGAAATGTTGCAGGTGAAATTCAAGGAGTCCGGCATGCCATATTATGGGCTATTGAAAATGGTAAAAAGGAAATTACAATTTATTATGATTATGAAGGGATTGAAAAATGGGCCACCAAGGAATGGCGGGCAAATAAAAAACTAACAAAAGAATACAGCAAATTTTATGATGAAAAGTCCAAATTAATAAAAGTTAAATTCAACCACACTAAAGCCCATAGTGGAATAATTTATAACGAACGAGCTGATGAATTAGCTAAAAGGTCACTTTTGGCTTAATGGAAAAAGGGTGCAGTTGTCAAGGAATACTTGACAACTACTTTTATATTGGCTGTTTTAGCTTAATGGTATATTATATAATTAATGTAGTACAATCAAAAAACATATTTTAAAGGGATGGTTATTTTGTCATATGAATTAGGCAAAATTATAGAAGAGAGAAAAGGTAAAGAAAAAGAAACTAAAAGCCGGATTCACTATGGGGTTTTACTGGCTTTATTATCTATTATAGTATGTATAATGTTTTTAAAAAAGAATTATTATTATGGGGTTTGCCTGAGTATTGGTATTATAATTGGAATAATTATAAGATATTCTAGGTTTTGTTTTGCTGCAGCTTTTAGAAACCTTTTTATTGGCGGAAATACGAGGGTACTTAGGGGAATAATACTTGCTATGATGGTAAGTACTGTAGGCTTTGCAGTTATACAGTCTAAATACCCCCATGTTAAAGGCATGGATTATGATCTTATACCTGGGGCGGTAAGCTCTGTTGGGGTTCATGTTATGATAGGCGCCTTTATATTTGGCATTGGAATGGTTTTAGCAGGGGGATGTGCATCAGGTGTATTAATGAGACTTGGTGAAGGACATACTATATTTTTAGTAGTTTTGCTAGGTTTTATAATAGGAACATTACTAGGAGCTAAAGATTATCCTTTTTGGTACGAGCATTTTATAAAAGATGCAAAAACCATTTATTTCCCTGAATATCTTGATTTAAGAATCGTTGTAGTTATACAATTAATAGTACTAGCCGCCTTATATAGGCTTGCCCTGTGGTACGAAAATAAATGTTTAAATAGATTTTGACGGGGGTTTAATTTCAATATGTCAGTTATAGAACTAGATTGTTTAAGCGAATTATGTCCTATTCCACTTCTTCGTGCTATGAAGGAACTTAAAAAGATGAAACCAGAAGATGTTTTATTACTTCACTCAGATCACAGCTGTGTACCTATAGATGTTGAAAAGTGGGCAAAGGGGAAGAACTATCCTGTGGAAGTTGTGGAGCTTGATGGTGGCGAATGGGATATATATATACAAAAACCAAAGAAAAGTAGGGAAGGTATATGACTCAGTCTATTAAAAAAGTATTAAAAAAGCCATGGCCATTTTGGCTAGGCGGAATTTTATTAGGCCTTGCAAACGTCATTTTGCTGGCACTTTCAGGTATAAGCTGGCAGATAACCAGTGGTTTTTTGTTATGGGGAGTCGGAGTACTTGAGTGGTTTGGTTTAGATCCTTTCAGCTGGGAGTATTTTAGCCATTTTCCAGTTTATTATAACCCTATTATAGCTGAGGGGAACGTATTTTTAAATAAATATACATTATTAAATATTGGTGTTGTAATAGGCTCATTGGTTGCAACACTTCTAGCATCCCAGTTTAAATTAAAAAAGATAAAAAACAAAAAGCAACTTTTGTTTGCCTTAATTGGTGGAATTATGATGGGATATGGGTCAAGGCTTGCGGCAGGATGCAATGTTGGTGCCTTTTTTAGCGGTATACCATCTTTTTCTCTCCATGGATGGGTATTTGGAGCATTTGCCATATTAGGGACATGGGTTGGAATTAAGATATTAGTTAAAAATATTTAAAGAGACTTCTTTAGCAGAAGCCTCTTTTGCTTGATATTATAAAATCTATAAACATTTGCTCATATTCTGTATACTCATAGTTTTTTCTTGAAATTATATAATATTTAAAGCAAACCTTCAAGTCATCTATCTGAACTATTTGGAGATTTCCTTTCTTTAACTCTTGCTCAACCGCCATTCTAGGTAAGAATGAAAATCCCTTTCCAGAGAGAATAGAGGACTTTATTGCCTCAGGAGAATTTAAATCATATATTACATTTAAATCTTCAATGTGGAGGCCTTTACTTTTTAAAGCTTTTTCTATTACATAAAAAGTGCCTGAGTTATGCTCGCGCAGAATAAGAGGTATAAGCTTAAGCTCACCCATAGAAATACGCTTTATAGAAGTTTCATTATCACTATCACTTCTTCCAACTAAAAGAAGTTCATCTGATACAATAGGCTTTGTTAAAATGTCATCATTCTTTGGCCTAAACTGAACTATACCAATGTTTATAGTATGATCCATCAGTTTTTCTACAACATCGGTTGAGTTTAAAACTTCCATATGGATGTCAACTTCTTTGTGATGTTGCTTAAAGGTATAAATACTGCAAGGAAGGGCATATTCTCCCACACTTTTACATGCACCAATCAGAAGCTTTGGCCTATCTTGATGCAAATTTACCAGATCTCTTTTAATATTTCCTTGAATAGATAAAAGTGTATCTGCATAATCAAATACAACCTTTCCTTCCTCAGTAAGTTCAACTCCTTTGTTACTCCTTATAAGAAGGGTTACTCCAAGCTCATTTTCTAGGCTTTTTAGCTGTCCGCTTAAGCCTGGCTGGGTAAGGTGGAGTATTTCAGCCGCCTTTGAGATATTATTATGTTTAACCGTCATATAAAAAGACTTTAAGTATTCAAGATTCACAAAGCAACACATCCTAATTGTCAATATACTTATGAATATATTGTAACTAAATATGTATATTTGTTCAAGTAAATATACTTTTCATTCTACCAAAAGCAAATGCTATAGTGTATAAGATATAGCTTGGATAGAAACCTCAGATATATATTATAATATAGTTAAAGTATTGTTAAAAAAATCACACAATACTAATAAATTTAACAATGAGGAGGATAAAATGAAAAAGACAGAACAGGTATTGGGGTTTGTTGGTATTTTATTAGTATTAATACTAGGAAGAACACTTTTAAAGTCGGACATGCTATTTTTTAGACTCTTAATAGGTGTTGGACTAGGATACGCTCTAACAAGGGCTTACACAGGGTTTGCAGGCAGCGTAAATAGGGCCTATAACACTGGATCAACTAAACTTATGAGATCACTTATGTTTATGTTCTTTATAACAGCAGTGCTTACAACAGCATTTTTATTTAAAGGTGATCCTACAACTTATGATCTTTGGATAAACCCAATAAACTTTGGACTTATTTTAGGTGGAATATTATTTGGGTTTGGTATGGCATTTTCATCTTGCTGTGCTTCAGGAGTACTTACAGATCTTATAACAGGCTTCCCTAGAGCGATTATAACATTAATATTCTTTGGACTTGGAGTATTTTTAGGGTTTCCTGTACAAAATACTGCACCATGGGTTAAAAACTCTTGGCTTACAACACCTGTTGGAGAAAAATTAGCAGGAGGAGTATTCCTACCAGATTTATTTAAATGGGATGGACTTGAAGGATATCTTGGAGCCTTAATATTAACTGCAATATTTTGCGGAATAGTTATTTTTGTATCATATCGTTATGAAAATAAACGTAAAAAGAACAATACTTATACAGGCCATCCAACAGAAATGCTACAAGACAAAAATTACGAAGTAGATAGCAAAAACTATAAACTATTTAGTAAAGAAACATACAATAGATTATTTGTAAGACCCTGGACATTAGCTCAAGGCGCAATAGTTATAAGTATATTGTTTACACTACTTATGGGTGTAACTAAAGCTGGATGGGGAGCATCTACACCTTACGGATTCTGGTTTGGAAAGTTCTTAATGCTCTTTGGGGTTTCACCAGATGCTTTAGCATCCTTTGCAAAAATGAAACCAGAAGTATTTACCACTCCTTTCTTCCAACATGGAGTATCAGTACAAAACTTTGGAATATTAGTAGGTACAGCAATATATCTATTAACTGCAGGCTCGTTTAAAGAAACATTTATGTCTGCAATGCATTTAACTGGAAGAGAAGCTTTACTTTATGCACTAGGCGGAATCACCATGGGATTTGGTACTAGACTTGCTAATGGATGTAACGTAGGAGCTTTATATACACCTATTGCAAACTTATCGCTTTCAGGTTGGGTATTCCTAGTAGTTATGGTTGTTGGAGGAATTATAGGAAACAGCTTTGCAAAGGTATGGTTTAAGAAAGAGTAATTAAGTTAAAATAATATTAGTACTTTGTACTTTATATTTCTATATTTGAGCCTAATTTATTTGACTCGAATTATAGAAAAAATAAATTATAGAAAGGATGCATTATTGTGGGTAAAAGAATTTTAATTGTAGGCGGAGTAGCTGGAGGGGCTTCAGTCGCAGCAAGGGCAAGAAGACTAGATGAATCAGCAGAAATAACCATGTTTGATAAAGGACCTCATGTATCTTTTTCTAACTGTGCTTTACCTTTTCATTTAAGTGGAATTGTAGAAAACAGTGATAGTTTAGTTTTAATGAGTCCTGAGCAATTTAAAAAGCAGTATAAAATAGAGGCTAGAGTAAATAGCGAAGTTACAGATATAAAAAGAGAAGAGAAAAAAATAGTAGTAAGGAATTTACTTACAGGAGAAGAATATGAGGAGTCCTACGACAAATTAGTTTTATCTCCAGGAGCTAACCCAATAGTTCCAAAAAGCATTGAAGGAGTAAATAGGGAAAATGTATTTACAATAAGAAATGTGGTTGATATAAAAAAGTTAAAAAGCTATATAGATGAAAATAATATAGAGGATATAGCTGTTGTTGGTGGAGGCTTCATTGGTGTAGAAGTAACAGAAAACTTGCGCCTTGCAGGTAAAAATGTAAGCCTTATAGAGGCACTTGACCAGATTATGAGTCCTTTTGATTTAGATATGGCTCAGATACTTCATAAAGAAATGATGGATAAGGGAGTTAACCTTATATTAAGTGATGGGGTAAAGAAAATAAATAAAGACTCCGTAGAACTTAATTCAGGCAAAAAAGTGGCTGCAAAAGCAGTAGTTATGGCAATTGGTGTTGCTCCTGAAACTAGTCTTGCAAAAAAAGCAGGCCTTGAAATAGGAGAAACAGGTGGAATAAAGGTTGATCATAATTATTTAACTAGTGATAAAGATATATATGTTGTAGGTGATGCCATAGAGGTTTACAACCGTCTAACACATAAACCAACAAGATTGGCGCTAGCAGGCCCTGCACAAAGGCAGGCAAGAGCAGCAGCTGATAATATGTATAATATTCACCATAACAACAATGGAGTAATAGGATCTTCCGTAGTACATGTATTTGACCAAAACGCTGCATCCACTGGCTTAAATGAAAAGGCAGCAAAGGCAGCAGGAATTCCATATGACTTTGTATATATTATCCCAGGGGATAAGGTTGGACTTATGCCAGATTCCAATCCAATGCATTTTAAATTAATATTTGAATATCCAACAGGTAAAATACTAGGAGCCCAAGCAATAGGAAAAGGAAACGTGGATAAGAGAATAGATGTTATAGCTACAATGATTACTATGGGCGGAACACTAGAAGATCTTAAGGAGCTTGAACTTTGCTATTCACCTTTATACGGGACTGCAAAAGATATAGTAAACCATGCAGCATTAGTTGGACTTAATATATTGTATGGTAAATTTAAGCAGATTCCAGTTACAAAGGTTAGAGAATTAGTTGAAAATAATGCATTTATAATAGATGTAAGAGAAAAGCCTGAATATGCAAGAGGCCATATTAAAAATGCAATTAACATTCCACTAAGTGAATTTAGGGATAGGCTAGATGAAATTCCAAAGGATAGGCCAGTATACCTGCACTGCCGCTCAAGCCAGAGAAGCTACAATGCTATAATGGCACTTCAAGGCCTAGGGTATGATAATGTAATCAATATTTCAGGATCATTCCTTGGAATTTGCTGCTATGAGTACTATCAAGACCAGATAACAGGAAGGAAAAAGATAGTTACAGAATATAACTTTAATTAGAGGTTGAATATAGCATATGAGAAAAAAACTAAACAAAATAGATATACTTGCATTAGCATTAGGATCTATAATCGGGTGGGGTTCTTTTACCCTTCCCGGTTCTAAATTCCTTCAGGAAAGCGGTATAATAAACACTGCCATAGGTCTTACATTAGGCGGTGCCGTTATAATTTTTATACAAATGGGCTACCAGATAATGATGGCGAACCATCATGAGGATGGTGGGGAATTCTCCTATACCTATAATAACATGGGGAAGGAAAATGGATTTATAGTAGGGTGGTCTCTTACTTTATGCTATATAAGCATGGTCCCATTAAATGCTACGGCATTTGTACTTGTGCTCAAGAAATTGTTTGGATCAGGTGTGGATTTTTTATATCTATATGAGGTGGCAGGTTACCCTGTATATTTATCAGAGATTATAATTGCAAGTTTAATAATACTTATATTTGCTTATATTAATATTAAAGGGCTAAAGGTTAGCTCTAAAGTGCAGAATATATCCATACTGCTAATGGTTTTAAATGCCATTATAGTTTTTGTGTACATGTTTTTAAACACAGACCATAGCCTAATAAAAAATACCTATATATTAAACTATAGCTTCAATATATCAGAGGTTGCAAGAATTTTTGCAATAGCTCCTTTTTTATTTGTAGGGTTTGATGTTATACCCCAAGTATCTACAGAGCTAAATTTCGAAGCTTCAAAGGCTACTGGTATGGCCATACTTGCAATATTTGCAGGAGTTGTTTTCTATAATTTATTAAACATAACAACTGGACTTGTATACACTCCTCAAAAAGCATTGCAGGAGGAATGGGCTTTAGGCACTGCCGTACTTGATAACATGGGATATATAGGGTTTATATTATTGGTGATATCTCTAGCAGGTGCAGTAGCAGGGGGCATAAACGGCTTTATGCTAGGAAGCAGCAAGCTAATAGGCTCCTTATCTAAATATAAGCTTATACCTGAAAAGTACAGCATAGAAAACCAAAATGGTGTATTTGAAAACGGTGTTAAGTTTGTAACTCTAGTTAGCCTTATTGCGCCATGGTTTGGCAGAAAGGTTATTATATATATAGTTGATATGTCCTCACTGCTTGCTTCAATAGCATACTTTTATGTATGCTTCATTGGTTTTAAAATTACAGATGGTCCAAAAAGGTTTTTATCCTTAACTGGAGCCTTAGTAAGCATGCTATTTATAGGCTTACTAGTTATACCAGGCTCTCCTTCAAGGCTTGGCCTTCCATCTATGCTACTTATGCTGCTATGGGCTATACTTGGGTTCTTCTATTATAAAAAATATTCGAAGGTCATGAGATAAGCAGTTTGTTAGAAGAAAACAGTCTATGTTACTGAAAAGTAATATTAGACTGTTTTTTGCTTTGTAGAAGCGGGTGTTATGAGTTGGCAGACCATAAGAAATATATACTATCGGCAAGTTTAACATCTTTCAATTTATATATTATAAAAGCCTTGTGCTGGGAGTAGTATTATTGTAAAATGCATTTAAAAGACTGCATATAAAAACGAGTGCAGACCATAAGGTGCAAAGGAGGCATAATTATGAGCACAGATTATACAGATTTAAATTCAATAACCATTGATAATTGGGTAGATAACAATTGGGAATGGGGTATACCTATCTCCCATGAAACCTATGTAAAAGCATCTAAAGGTGAATGGAGTGTACTGCTTACCCCTGTAAAGCCAGTTCCTAAGGAGTGGTTCCCTAATTTTTCAGAGTGCAAAATATTAGGGCTTGCTTCTGGTGGTGGGCAGCAGATGCCTATATTTACAGCATTAGGTGCAGAGTGTACCGTTATGGATTACTCGCAAAGGCAGCTAGAAAGTGAGTCTATGGTAGCTAATCGTGAAGGATACTCAATCAAAATAGTTAAAGGTGATATGACAAGGCGGTTTCCTTTTGAAGATGAGTCATTTGATATGATATTTCACCCAATTTCAAATTGTTATGTGGAGGATGTTTATCATGTTTGGAAAGAATGTTACAGGGTTTTAAAAAAGGGCGGTTTATTAATAGCAGGCATGGATAATGGCATAAACTATATATTTGATGATGAAGAAACTTCTTTAGCAAATAAACTTCCTTTTAATCCTTTAAAAGATAGCAAGCTTTATAATATGTGCAAGGATACGAATATGGGAATTCAGTTTTCGCATACTATTGAAGAGCAGATTGGCGGACAGTTAAAAGCAGGCTTTACACTAACTGACTTATATGAGGATACAAATGGAAGTGGAAAATTGCATGAGTACAATATCCCTACCTTTGTTGCAACTAGAACAATTAAAAAGTAGCATAATATTATCAGCATTATTTTTCTATGCTATAACTATCCTAAAATAACTCTCTCACCATTATAAATAGTGACATATAGTGGTAAGAAAGTTATAATTTAAAGTAAGGAAGTAAGAAAAATTAATAGGAGGTTTCTATGAAAAGTAACATTAAATTATCTCGAAACTTATGGATAATATCTGGATTTTGTTTTTTACTAGCTTTCATATTAAACTTATTAAGAATCGGGCAACCTCTTTTACTACTTATTCTAGATGGACTTACATGTATTCTGTGTTTTGTTAATGCTTATATGCAACATAAACAAATTACCAAAGATAATTTTAAATAGGCCAAGGCACATTTGGATCTTATACAAAATTATATAAACTAAAGTTTGTCTATAGGCTGAAATCCCTTAGTTTTAAGGAACTTAACATTATGTTTAAAATTATTTAAAGCATCGAAGGGATCTATTAGATCAAAATTTAAACTTTCGAGATTATCTCTATCGATTTCAATAGATAATATAGTATTATTTTCAATATTACCAGTTTGTGTATTTAAGCTATTAGTTTGAGTATGTATAATTACAGTTTTAATTGGCAATAAGCCAAATATGTCCCTAGCTAGGCGAATAGTAAGGCCGGAAACGTATTGCTTAGTCAGTTCATAATATGCGGTTTTAGTATAATTTTTAGTAGATAATTTACCTGTTTTTGTAGCAGTTATATACTGCTCAGGAATTATATCTTCTATATTTATATTATATTCAATAATTATTGTATCTTTATTAGAGAAACTATAATTAAAAGAAGACACTAATTCTCCAAAATTATCTAAGAACTTATTATCTTGAAGTACTTTAATATAGGCATCTAAATCACCAGACAAAATTAACTTAGATAGATTACTTTTTTCTTCCCATTCTTTATATAACTCTTTATCTTTTGACTTAGCAATTTCAATATTGCTTTCCAATAATTTTAACTTCTTTTTTAATTTGCTTTTAAATATCTTTTCTAATAAATTGGGTTTGTAATTTTCCAAATTATTTATGGATTCTAATTCGTTGGGACCCTTTCCCAATATATTAAAAGGAGCTGGCTCCGTACTTATATCAAACCAGTTATAATAATAATCACAATTTTTTTGTAAAGAAATAAGAAACTCAATAGTATTATTGAATTTTTCTACTTCTTCATATGTAGAATTATAGTCATAGTTATTTATATTTTTATTAGAATAATTATTTGCTCTAGTAGAGGAACTCTCTGTATAATATAATCCAGTACCAGGGATACCAATAGAAGTAGTTCTTCTACCAGTAGTGCTAATAGTATGTCTTGCTCCTTTTACACCAAAGCTAACACTTGCACTTTTTTTCCCTACATTTAATCTTACCCCCGGGGCAACTTTTACACTTCTTCTAAATCTGACTCCCATAAAATACACTCCTTCATTTACAGTATATACATAATTTAATATGAAGTCCATAAAAGGGGGCAACCTCCTTTTTTTGTGCTTGCATAAAATAGCTTTGAGGAGTCAAAGATTATATTGTAAATGAAATATAAACGAAAATATACTATAATAGAGTAAAATTGATATATTGCGGAAAAAAGCGATACTTGTGAGGATTTGCTCCTACCTAGAGTGAAGGTATTATATAAAGATAATATGCAGAAGGAGAGCTGGTGTAATGAATGATTTAGAATACAGTGCAGGTGCTGTCAGTAAAGGATTTTGGTTCCAAGAGTTTAAAAAATATATGCAGATGCTAAAGGAAGGCATGGATGCAGCAGAAATAAAAAAGCTTCAAGAAAAAGAAAATGTTTTGCTAGCTCCTTCCCCAGCCTATGGTAAAAAGATGGTTGGTGAGATATCTAAACGCACAAAGGCCCTTCCAAAAGAAATACTGGGGCTATTTTTTAATATTAATGTTTCAGATCAAAAGCTAATAAATTTGCTGGGAATTATGATTACAGATAGATTATTTTTTGAATATATGTACGAAGTATATAGAGAAAACCTTATTATAGGTACAAAAAACTTTGAAGATAGTAGCATCCGTATTTTCTTCAAAAACAAATCTGAACAAAATAAAAAGGTGGCAGAATATACAGAGCAAACAAAGAAAAGATTAGGTACAGCCTATAAGACATACCTGAGAGAAGCAAATCTAATAGTAGAAGAGAATGGCATTTTAATATATCATAAACCAATTATAGATATCTCATTAGAAGAGCATATGAAAAGTCCATCCCTTTACCCATACTTAAAAGCGTTAACGGGGGTGGTTGAATGAAAACATTAGAAGAGCGTTTAGCCCAAATTGAAATAGAAATTAGCAAAGAAGACTTTAAAAAGAATAAGGGACGTGGAAATGAAGTAGGTTACTATGTATTTGACTATCCAGCAGAAGAAGAATTAAAGATCAGAGAATATGTAGAAAGTTTAAAAGCAAAGAATAATCTAAGTATAACAGGGTATGAATTAATGGTATACGATGTATACGATATTATGATTGATTACATAGAAGAAGAGGGCCTAATGGATGCTTGTGCTCAGATGGAAGAAGAGGAAGGTATGGATTATTTAATAGCTTCTGTATGCGATCTGCTTAAAATGAGCCAAAAGGATAATTATTTTACCAACTACATAGAAAAACATACTCCAAAAGACTCAATAGTTTTTATAACAGGGGTTGGTAAAATATTTCCTTTTGTCCGTTCCCATGATATTTTAAATAGACTAAATCTAGTATTCGATCGTGTCCCAGTAGTACTATTTTATCCTGGAAAATATGATGGTCAAACACTAATGCTGTTTTCTGAATTTAAAGATGATAATTATTACCGAGCATTTCCGCTTGTTAGATAATGGAGGGTTACTATGTTAATTAAGGATATGTTTGCAAAACCCATTGATAGGGATATTAAAGGAGTTATAAAAGTCGGACAAGATGATGATAAAAATACCAAACAGGAATTAGAAGAATACGTGGTTACCGATGAATTGCAAAGGCATTTTAGGGACTTTTTTGTAAGCTATAGAAAAGGAGTCTATGGCAATACTGACAAGATGGGTGTTTGGATATCTGGGTTCTTTGGAAGTGGTAAGTCTCACTTTCTTAAAATAATTTCATATTTATTAGAAAACCGAATAGTAGATGGTAAAAAAGCTATTAATTATTTTTTAGATGATAATAAAACAGAAAACCCTGCCACTATAGCTGATATGAAATTAGCTTGCTCAGTTCCAACTGATGTAATACTTTTTAATATTGATTCAAAAAGTGAAACATCAGGTAGAAAAGATAAAGATACCATACTAAATGTATTCTTAAAGGTATTTAATGAGAAATTAGGATATAGTACAAATCCCTATATAGCTGATTTAGAAAGGCAATTAAGCGAAGATGGTTTGTATAATGATTTTAAAGAAAAGTATAAAGAAATTACGGGAGATGAATGGGTTAAGTCCCGCCATAAATTTAATTTCTTTAAAGATAGAGTGGTTAAAACATTAGTAGAACTTGATGTAATGAGCTTAGAAACAGCAAAGGATTGGGCAAAAAGTACAACTAAGCCCTACGAAATGAGCATAGATAGATTTGCACAATTGGTAAATAACTACCTAGAATCAAAAGTGAGTAATCATCATATTGTATTTTTGGTTGATGAAATGGGACAATATATTGGAGATAATACAGACTTAATGCTAAATCTCCAAACAATAACAGAAGATTTAGGAACTCTATGCAAAGGAAAAGCATGGATTATAGTAACTAGTCAGCAAGATATTGATTCTATTACAAAAGTTAGGGGTAGAGACTTTTCAAAAATTCAAGGCAGGTTTGATACAAGGTTAAATCTAACCTCCGCTAACGTGGACGAAGTAATAAAGCTTAGAATTCTAGAAAAAAATGAAACAGCCAATGAAACATTAGATGTACTTTATGAAAATAAAGAAACCATCATTAAAAACCTTATTATCTTTAATGATGGAATTGAAAAGAAACTATATGAGAACAAAAAAGACTTCTGTCAGGTATATCCTTTTATACCATATCAGTTTAATTTATTAGCAAATGTATTAACTTCTATACGCCAGCATGGCGCTAGCGGTAAACACTTGTCAGAAGGAGAGCGTTCAATGCTTGCGCTATTTAAAGAAAGTGCAGAAAAGTTGATGAATAAAGAGGATGGCGCAATTGTCCCATTTAATTTATTTTATGATACTTTAAACAAATTTTTAGACCATAGTCATTCAGTAGTTATATCTAGAGCCTTACAAAATGACTATATAAATCCAAAACGTGAAGAGCAAAACTTCAATGTAAATGTTTTAAAGACGCTTTTTATGATTAAATATGTTAAGGAAATTGAATCAAATTTAGATAATATCACCACCCTTATGGTGTCTAATTTAGATGATGATAGGAGATTATTAAAAGAAAGGGTAAAAGAAGCATTAGATATTTTAGTAAGTCAGATGTTGGTTCAAAAAAGTGGTGATATCTACATATTCTTAACTGATGAAGAGCAAGAGATAAATCGTGCCATTGAAGATCAAGAGATTGAAGCAGCAGATGTTATAAAAAAAGTATCAGAACTTATTTTTGCTGATATTTACTTTGAAGATAAGGTTAAGGCTTCTGATTTTAAAAATAGATATTCTTTCGGATTTAACAGAGCAGTGGATGATGTACCCTATAAAAGCAATCAGCTATTCGACTTCGGAGTTAGAATAATAACACCAAACTCTGAATTTAACGGACAAGAAAATAATCTTCGGATGTTAAGCAGTGCTGGCAGGGATATCTATGTAGATTTACCTAATGATGCTGCGTTTTTAAATGAATTATGCTTATCAATGAAGATTGAAAAGTTTTTATCATCTTCAAGTACTAGTAATATTCCTAAATTTGAGGAAATAAAGGCAGCAAAACGGGTGGAGATGAGGGAACATCAAGATAGAGCAAAACTATTTTTTGAGGAAGCATTAAAGTCAGCTAAATTTTATGTAAATGGCGACTTATTAGAATTAAGTACTAAGGATTTTAAATATAACTTGACGGAAGGCTTAGAACGTTTAGTATCCACGGTTTATCATAAATTAAATTATATTACCCATCCAATGGATGAAGTAGATATTTACAATTTATTCAAGCAAAATAGTACTGGCCAGGTAGTTTTAGATGATGACACCTCCCCAAATGATAATGCTATCCGAGAAGTACTAAACTATATACGTATTCGTACCAAGGATCATGCAAAAATCTCTTTAAAAGATATTAAATCAAAATTTACAAAAGCCCCCTATGGCTTTTTAGATGTTGACGTAGAATGGATAATTGCTAAGTGCTTTAAAGATGGTTTAATAAGCATTACCTTAAATGGGAACACGGTTTCCCTTCTAAATGAAACTGGAGATAAAATAGTTAATTATATTACAAAAAGAGTTTATGTAGAAAAGCTTCTAATAGAAGAAAAAGAAATAGTACCAGATAAATTTAAAAAAAGCCTGAAAAATGTAGCTAAAGAGTTATTTAAAACAGCTATTGTGACGGAAGACACTGATGCAATGGTTATGAACTTTAATAATCCTGCTAAAAATATGATTGATGAACTATATAATAGGCTAGATAAGTATAATCATGGTGTATACCCGGGAGAAGCTACATTAAGAGATGCCGTTAAATTGATTCAAAAGACCATAGGTATGGATAAAGTCATTGATGTATTTCAATATGTGGAAGAATATGAAGAGGATTACCTTGATTTTGCAGAAGACTATGTTCCCATAAAGGCTTTCTTTGATGGAGAGCAAAAAGGTATTTGGGAGAAGACGCAAGGCTATATTGAAATATTTGACGAAAGCAGATCCTATGTACTTAATAAAGAAATAGAAAATATAACAGCTAGAATGGAAAGCATATTAAAGATGCCATCCCCTTACAATAATATAAAAGAGCTGCCTCAATTAAATGAGCAGTTTTTAAATATTTATAACAAAATACTCGATGATGAGCTAAAACCAGTAAAGGTAGAGATTTTGGATGCAGAAAAAAGAGTAATGGAAGTTCTTAAGCAGAGCGGTTTAGAAGAACCATTTGCAAAAAGATTTGAACAATCTTTTAGAAATCTTGAAGAAAAAGCAGAGGCATGCAACAATGTTGCAAAGGTAAATGGGTTTAGAATAGAAGCTGATAAATTAAAAATTAGATTCTTAAATGAAATTACTACAGAGCAAGAGCGCATAGCCAAGGAAAGGCAAAAAAAGCCTAATGAATCATTTAGTGCAAAGCCAGAAATAGGGAATATAAAGCCTATAAAAAAGCAGCGCAATATAAGCATTAAAGATATAAACCCTTCAAGCTCTTGGCAAATTGAAACTAAAGAGGATGTTGAAAAATACCTTAAATCTTTAAAAGAAAGATTAGAAAAAGAACTTAAAGAAAATACCATTCTTAATATCGAATTTTAGAGGGGGGTCAACATGGATAAGACTATTTTAAAAAACTTTGCCATATATTCAAGGAATAAACTTATACAAGAGATTAAAAATAAAGCCTCTATGATAGGTATTACAGAAAATGGCATTAAAGATCCTCTACCTGAATCCACTTCAGATATGCTAATTTTTGATATTGGGACGGTTGAATCCTTTAAAATTTATGGTAAAGAGGTGGACCAGTATTATAAACTTACAAAAGAACTTGATGCTAGGTCTAAAAATTTAGATTATAAGGCTGCATACAATGGCTTAATAGAAGAGGTAGCATATACTTGGTTTAATAGGCTTATAGCCATTTACTTTATGGAGGTGAACAATTATTTACCAGACAAAATGAGGGTTCTCTCCTCTGGAAGAGAAGGAGTAAACGAGCCAGAGTTTGTTACCCACTACGAAGATACAAGCCTAGATTTTAAAGATAATGAACTAAAGCAGTTATCTAATTGGAAAATGGATGGCAGTTCTATGGCTATGGAGAAGATGTTTCATCTTCTTTTTATAAAAGAGTGTAATGCTCTAAATAAAAATCTACCAGAGCTATTTGAAGAAACAAATGATTATGCTGAACTATTGCTTACTATATCATACAATGATCCTGATGGGGTAGTATATAGGCTAGTTCACGATATTCCTGAAGAATACTTTGACATTGAATCAGAGGATGGCAATGGACAGGTTGAGATTATAGGCTGGATGTATCAGTATTATAATACAGAAAGAAAAGACGCAGTAATAAATATTATAGGAAAAGGTGCAGTAAAAAAGCAGGATATTCCTGCCGCTACTCAACTATTTACAACAGACTGGGTCGTACGATATATGGTAGATAACTCTTTAGGTAAGTACTGGTTGGAAAGAAATCCTGAAAGCACTATAAAAGATTCACTTGAATTTCTTATGCCAGGGGAAATCCAAGTGGTAGATGAAAGTATTTCTCCAGAAGATTTAAAAGTATTTGATGATGCCATGGGCAGTGGCCATTGTTTAAGCTATGCCTTTGACGTATTGCTTATGATATACGAATCAGAAGGATATACTGCAAGGGAAGCATCAAAATTAATTGTAGAAAAAAACCTCTACGGTCTAGACATAGACAAAAGAGCTTATCAATTGGCCTATTTTGCTATTATGATGAAAGTTAGACAATACAACAGGCAGGCTTTAAATGGAGAAATCAAAACAAATTTATGTGTATTTGAAGATTCAACAAATATTAATAAAAACCATTTAAAACACTTAGGCTTATCTATGGATGCAGAAAAGCGAAAAAAGGCTTTAGAGCAGGTAAATTATTTAATACAGGAATTTGACAATTCTACGGAAATAGGCTCTATTTTGCATATAGAGGGTATAGATAAAAACCTAATATTAGAATTTATAAATGATGGCTCCACTAAAGGGCAAATAATAATGGGAGAAATAAATATAAAGAAAACTCAAGAGCAGTTAAAAACACTTGTTCAGGCAGCAAGCTTGCTAATACAAAGGTATGACATAATGGTAACTAATCCGCCGTATTTGAATAAGTTTAGCCCCAAATTAAAAAAATATATAAATGATAATTATAAAGATTATAAGGGAGATATATTCTCTGTATTTATATATCATAATTTAGAACTATGTAAACAAAATGGATATTCAGCATATATGACTCCTTTTGTATGGATGTTTATAAAAACCTATGAAATACTGAGAAGACATATAATAGAAACAAAACATATTTCAAGCCTAATACAAATGGAATATTCAGCTTTTGAAGAAGCTACTGTACCTATATGCACTTTTGTATTGCAAAACAGCATATCTAGAGAAAAGGGGAATTATATTAGATTATCTGATTTCACAGGTGGAATGGATGTACAAAAGATTAAAACATTAGAAGCCATTGAGAACCCTAAATGCGGATATTATTATGAAACAGGACAAGATGATTTTGAAAAAGTACCAGGGATGCCCATAGCATATTGGGTGAGTGAGAATATTTTAGGATGTTTTAAACATGATTTAATAGGAGAAAAATATGTTGTTAAGCAAGGGATGACCACTGCAGACAATAATCGCTTTTTAAGATTATGGTACGAAGTTCCAAATACTAAAATTGGATATAATTGTAGAAGCCTTAATGATGCTCAAATAAGCAACAAAAAATGGTTTCCTTATAATAAGGGTGGAACTTATAGAAAATGGTATGGAAATAATGAATATGTTGTAAACTATGAAAATGATGGTCATGAAATGAAAGAGTTCACATCAAGGCTTCCTCAGGGGACTTGGGTTAGATTAAAAAGTAGAGAATACTATTTTAAAGAGTCCATTACATGGACATTTATTAGTTCTTCTAAATTTGGAGTTAGGTATTCTCCAAGTGGATTTATATTTGATGTAGCTGGATCCTCCATGTTCCCTGGTAAAGATATATACTATGTGCTTGGATTTATATCAACAAAATTAGCTTATGAATTTATTCAAATTATAAATCCAACACTTAATTACCAAGTTAAAGATATAAAGTCATTACCATTAACAATTAAAGAAAATAAAGCATCAAAGATAAGTGAGTTAGTAAAGCAGAACATCTCCATTTCCCGCACTGACTGGGATTCCTTTGAAACCTCATGGGACTTCAAAGTACCGGCACTAGTTAACTTTAATAAATATATGGAAGATTATTATAATAACTTACAAGATGATGGAATAATTGATGAAAGAGAATCAATATATATTGCAGATTTAGGCCATGCCTATAAACAGTATAAGGAATTCATAAACTCACAATTTAACCAATTAAAAACCAACGAAGAAGAGCTAAACCGTATCTTCATTGAAATCTATGGTTTAGAAGATGAATTAACTCCAGAGGTTAGTGATAAGGATATAACCATTACCAAAATATTTGATAGCAAGGATGAAATCTATGATGATATAAAAGGCAATAGATATATTTTAACAAAAGAAGATATCATAAAATCCTTCATTTCCTATGCAGTAGGCTGTATGTTTAGCCGCTATTCACTGGATGTGGAAGGCCTAGCCTATGCTAGCGGTAAGTTCCAAGAAAAATGGAGAATGGAGAACGAAGAGTGGAGAATTAAAAGAGAAGATGGTTGGATTAAATCATCTATTGATATAGCTTATGATAATATAATTTTAATTACAGATGAAGAATACTTTGAGGATGACATAGTAAATAGATTTATAAACTTTGTAAAAGTATGCTATGGAGAGGAAACTCTAGATAAAAATCTTAAATTTATTGCGGATGCGCTTGGTGGAAAAGGCACTCCTAAAGAAATTATAAGGAACTATTTCCTTAAGGATTTTTATAATGACCATGTAAAGACCTACCAAAAGCGTCCAATATACTGGCTATATGATAGCGGAAAGCAAAATGGATTTAAGGCTTTTATATATATGCATAGATATAATAAAGATACTACTGGCAAACTGCGTATAGACTATCTTCATGAAATGCAAAAGGCCTATGAGAGGACAATAGATAATTTAAAATATGATATCGCAAATAATAAAAACCCAAGGGAGATAGCTAAGTCTGAGAAACGTCTTACAAAAGTAACTAAGCAATTAAAAGAATGTACAGACTATGATGAAAGAATTGGACATTTAGCTGTTGCACGTATCTCCATTGATTTAGATGATGGTGTAAAAGTAAACTATGACAAAATTCAAACTGATGAAAAAGGTAAAAATTTGAATATACTAGCAAAGATTAAATAAGAAGAGGAATGAGTATAGGATGGCTGAATTAAATTTAAAACAGATTGAAGATAAGTTAAACTCTGAATTTACTGGGGATACTCGTAAACTCGTTTTTTGGTATGATGATAAAGGAGAATTTATAGAGGATATTGAAAATTTAGAGCTAAAAAATGCTAAAGTTCATCATCTTATTCCTACTAACCTATTTAGAACAAAGGTATTGCTTGAGAGAAAAGATACTAAAAGCAATTATCTTATATATGCACCTTTCCCTAAGCCTAATAATAGAGAAAACCACTTAGCAGATACTATTAAGTATTCTAAAGAGTTTTCTGCTGATAGGGCATCTTTAATAGCAGCAGATTTAGGTATTGATGAAAATGGCAAGAAAGTATTGCAAAAGTATATTAAGTTCTTTGGTGCCAAGGATAGGATGAATAAGTTTTACGATTTAGTATTAGATAATTATAATGAGGATTCCATTGAAATAGCTTTGCTTAGTGTGCTTACTAAATCTAAGGCGGCAAATTTTGAAGATGTAGTACGTATTGTTTTAACCAATAGTAAGATTAATGATCTTGGTAAAAATGAATATATTATGGAATTTAAAAAGTATGGATTAGATGAGGCATTTTGGGAGCATTGCAGCAATACCTTCTCTTTTGCAGATGAAAGCCCTAATCTTGAGAAGCTAATTATAAGCCTTTTTCTAACCTATGCACAGAAGGAAGTAAATAGGGAGTTGCCATCATCTATGAGTAAATATGTACTTGAAAAATCAGGTACGGTTATGGCTTTTACGGATCAGCTTATGAATAATCTTTTGTATCGTGATGAATTTGATTCTTTATCTGATAAAGTATATAGAAAAATCAATGGAGAAAAACTATTTAAAGATTATTCTGTAGAGGATATTGTGGAATTAGACATATTTAGATTTGTAGATGAAAAAATTATAAATTGGATAATTGATAGGTTATTAGATGAAAACTTAAATGCTGCTATTTGCAATATGGATATTCCTAAGCTTTGCAAGTTTAGGGAGCTAAAACATTTTGGCTGGGAATACTCAAATGAATATCATGTATTAAGTCATGGGTTCTATATAATAAAAAGTGTAAACTTTAAACCAGAGTCTGCTATTATTTCTTTAATAGATAAATATGATAAAGATTATTATAAAATAGATACCCACTATAGAAAGTTTTACTATTATCTAGATCAGGTTAAGGATGTTCATATGTTTGATGAGCTTCAAGTTTTAGTTGAGAATATCTATACGAATAAATATCTTGACGTTTTATCAAGGCAGTTTAATGAAAAGTTTTCTTATAAATCAGTAGAGGAAACATATAAACTTCAAAGAAACTTTTACAGAAATTTTGTATCTGAAAGTAAAGAAAGATTGGTTGTGATTATATCAGATGCATTTAGATATGAGGTTGCCAAAGAGTTTGTTAAAATATTAGAGAGGGATAAGAAATTTACTGAAGTGAATATAAAGCCGCAAATTGGGGTACTTCCTTCCTATACAAGGCTTGGAATGGCATCTTTACTGCCTCACAGTAAATTAAGTATAGATGATGATTATAATGTTTATGTGGACGGAAAACCTTGTTCTAATTTAGTTGAAAGGGATGAAATATTAAAAACTGCAGATCAAAATGCTGCTGCAATACAATATGATGTGTTAAAAAGGTACAAAAGGGATGAAATACGAGCTTTTTTTACAGGCAAATCTGTAGTTTATATTTATCATAATCAAATAGATGCAAGGGGAGATAACCCAAGTACGGAAGATGAAGCATTTCTATCTTGTGCTGAAGCAATTGAGGAGATTGAGAATTTAATTAAGAAATTAACTGATAGCGTTTCAATAACTAAATATATAGTAACTTCAGACCATGGCTTTATTTATAAGAGAAACAAAACTAGTGAAGCAGCTAAAATTGGCAGCTTCTTTTCAAAAGAGGATGATATGGTTAATAAACGATTTATAGTATCAGAAAATAATTATGAGGTTATAGGAACAAAAAGTATGTTCATTTCAGATATTCTTGGCAGTTATGATACAAAGGCTGTAACCTTTCCACTAACTTCTAATATATTTAAAGCCTCTGGAGGAGGGCAAAACTTTGTACATGGCGGGGGTTCACCTCAAGAAATTTTAATACCAGTTGTACAAATTAAAACAATTAGGGGATATAAAGAAACTCAAAATGTTAAAATCTCGCTAATTAGTATGCTTCCTAAAATCACTAGCTTGATTTTAAATTTAGATTTTATTCAGCAGGAGCCCATAAGCGATGTGGTAAAGCCGACCACCTATAGTATTGTTTTTGTAGATGAGGCAGGAGAAGTTATATCCAATGAGGAAATATATCTAGCTGATAATAAAGAAAAAGAGTCTGCAAAAAGAATCTTTAAGCTTAAATTCAGCTTAAAAAATCAAAGTTATGAAAGAAATAAAAAATACTATCTAATTGCCACGGACGCGGAAACAGGCATGGAAGCTTTTCGCCATGAGGTTATAATTGATATTGCATTTGCAGATGATTTTGGGCTTGACATATAAAAATAAATATATAGATAATATTTATCTAATGTGGTAGAATATTATCCATACAAACAATAAGAAATAAGCAAAGGCTGTGAAAAGAAACAGTAAGCATAGTTAGCCTTTTAAAGAGAGTCTTAGATGGTGGAAAAAGGCAAAGGCTTCTAAGCTGAATACATCTTTGAGCCGTGCACCGAATTTTCATTATATGAATTAATAGGCTGCATCCGGGATCACCCGTTATAGTGATAGAGTATTTTTTAGTACTTAAAGAGGTCGATACCGCAAGGCATTGATAAATTGAAGTGGTAACACGGAAAAACTACCCCCGTCTTCATGTATAATATGTGAAGATAGGGGTATTATTTTTTTAGGGAGGGTATAATAATGATTGATGTGACTGAAGAATTAAAGATTATTTCAAAGGGAGCTGATGAGATTATTGAAATTGATGATCTTAAAAATAAGCTCATTAATGCGAAAAAGGAAAACAGACCCCTTACAATAAAACTAGGACTCGATCCTACTGCTCCTGATATTCATCTAGGACATACAGTGGTACTTAGAAAAATAAGGCAGATGCAGGATCTTGGCCACAAGGCAATTATAATTATAGGTGACTTTACTGGAATGATAGGAGATCCTACAGGAAGATCAAAGCAGAGAAAACAGCTAAGCAGGGAACAGGTTTTAATAAATGCTAAAACATACGAAGAGCAAATATTTAAAGTTCTTGACAAAGAGAAAACAGAGGTTAGATTCAATAGTGAGTGGTTATCTAAATTAAACTTTAGGGATGTAATTGAATTAAGTGCAAAAACTACTGTTGCAAGGATGCTTGAAAGGGAAGACTTTAAAAATAGATATACAAATCATGAGCCTATAGGTATTCATGAGTTTTTCTATCCATTAATGCAGGCATATGACTCTATAGAGATAAAAGCTGATATTGAACTTGGAGGAACTGATCAGAGGTTTAATGTACTTATGGGCAGAACACTTCAAAAAGACTATGGTCAGGAAAGCCAAGTTGCAATATTTATGCCAATACTCGAAGGAATTGACGGAATAGAAAAAATGAGCAAAAGCCTTGGAAACTATATAGGAGTAGATGAAGATCCAAAGGATATGTACACTAAAACAATGCAGATACCTGATGATATGATAATTAAGTATTTTGAATTAGTTACTGATGTACATCCTGACAAGGTTGCAGAAATTAAAGCTGATTTAGATAATGGAAGCAATCCAAGAAATATAAAAATGCAGCTTGCAAGGGAGATAGTTTCTCTCTACTATGGAAAAGAAGAGGCAAATCAAGCCGAAGAGTATTTTAAAACTGTATATCAGAAAAAAGATATACCTGATGATATACCAGAGATGACTATAGATGAAATTGATGCTGAAAACATTGTAAAACTTATGGCAAAGTCTAAGCTTGCACCTTCATCTAGTGAGGCTAGAAGGCTTATAGACCAAGGAGCAGTTAAAATAAATGGAGAAAAGATTAAAAGTTTTAAGGGTGTTAAGTTAAATAATGAAGATATAATCCAGGTTGGTAAAAGTAAATTTTTAAAAGTATTAATATAGTAAAAATAAATAATAAATAATAAATAATAAATATAAACAATAAATAATAAATAATAAACAGTATATTTTGTCTGTAAAACAGGTGATGTTATTATGGAAATCAGACTACAAAAATACTTAGCAAAATGCGGCATAGCCTCAAGAAGAGTATCTGAGAGGCTAATAAAAGAGGGCTTAATAAGCGTAAATAACGAGGTCATAACAGATATGGGTGTTAAGATTGACACTAAATATGACGTGGTAAAGTACAGGGGCAAAATAGTTAAATATGAAAAAGATATGGTTTATATAATGCTAAATAAGCCTGTAGGATATGTAACCACGGTGAAGGAACAATTTAACAGGCCTAAGGTAACAGACCTTATAAAAGGAATTGATTCTAGAATATACCCTGTGGGAAGGCTAGACTATAATACATCAGGACTTATATTTATGACTAATGATGGTGATCTTACATTTAAGCTGACACACCCAAGTCATGAGGTTGAAAAGGTATATTTAGTGCTTGTAAAAGGAATACCAAATAAAAGCCAAATGGATATGTTAAATAAGGGAGTTTGTATAGGTGATTATATAACAAGGCCTTCTAAATCAGAAATAATAAAAATAGAAGGAGAAAACGCATTATTAAGCATCACAATACATGAGGGTAAAAACAGACAGGTTAGAAAAATGGTAAGTGCAATTGATCATGATGTTATAAAGCTTAAAAGGGTAGCCATAGGAGAGCTTAAATTAGGAGATTTAAAAACAGGTAGCTTTAGATACTTAACTGCTAAGGAGATAAACTATCTAAAAAGTCTATAATATTCACAAATCGTGCTAGCATTTTATTTCTGCTGTTAGCACGATTTGTGAATATATATTGTATTATTCATATTAGAAAAATACGTTATGGCTTTTACTGGGCTATTATCTTCTATTTTTTTCCCACATTTTAAGCAGTAAAATTTGCTTATATATATATAATCACTATAGGCTTCAGTGCTTAAGTTGCCATACTTTTGCCAGCTTTTCCATCCTGTTTTGCATATTTTGCTTCTCTTTTTATAATCAGCGTAAACCCATCTCAATAGCCTATGAAAGTGAAGTGGGTACTTTGTAAACTTTATATAATTTTCAGGAATCCCCAAAGATATTACATAGTCTTCAAAGGATTTTTCTATTATAGATTGTAAGGGTTCGTCAATTTTAACACTTTGAAATATATAATTATTTTCCTTTAAGTAATTTCTTGCGTCATCAAACATATATCCTTGGCATATCTGTATTTGTTCATTTTTATCTATTTTAAGCCTTTTTATAGACCTTTTTATTATCTCAGTTGTAAAAGTAAGGTATTCTTTAGATTTAAAGTTTTGCTCATTATATAATTTTATAGGTATTATTTCAGAATAATATTCACCTGTTTCAACTCTTATTATACCAATAAGAGTGCCCCCTACAAGGCTGCCAGATCCTGCATCATCTATTTGTATCATATGTTTTCAATCTCCTCAATTTACAAAAATATATTATTGCAAACTTATACTATAAGATATAGACTTATAGTAGGGCAACATATATATTATTAACCAAATTCATGGTTAAAATAGCTGTCAATAACCCATCACTTAAAGTGACGGGCTTGTAAAAAAGCCCAATATTGACTACCCTAAGTCTTAACTGACTACGTTATATAAGCCATGATACCCATGAGCGTTTATCCTAACTTGTGGCTCTATCGTTTAATATTAAACAATCTTGTTGGGTAAGGATAGTGTATTAAACTTAACAAACTTATATAACATTGGGTAAGGGTAAATTACTCCGAGAGGAGGTAGACTTTATATTTGTCTACAACAAAAGTGGCTGTTTCCTCACATGACTGGAAGTCACGTGTCTCTACAGCCATTTTTATGAAAATTGTAATTTAAGTAGATATACATTAATTTTTGGGCTAATATTATAGATGACATATAAGATCATACCAAATATAAAAATACATATTAAGGAAGATTGATTATGGAAGAAAAATATGACTTAATGAAATTAATACAAGTTAAGTACCAAAGATTAAGTAAAGGGCAAAAGTTAATAGCCGACTTTATACTAAACCACTATGATAAGGCTGCATTTATGACTGCAGCAAAGCTTGGCAATAGTGTAGGCATTAGTGAATCCACGGTAGTTAGATTTGCTAATGAGCTTGGATATGATGGCTATCCTGAGCTTCAAAAATCTTTGCAAGAGCTTATTAAAAATAAGCTCACAACGGTACAGAGGATTGAATTGTCTAATGATTATATGACTGATGATTATGTACTAAAGGCTGTACTTAAAGCTGACATTGAAAATATCAAAACTACGCTTGATAAAATAGACAATGAAACCTTTGAAGAGGTTGTAAACAGAATTATATCTGCAAATAGGGTTTATGTACTAGGCCTTAGAAGCTCAACAGCTCTTGCAGAATATTTAGGCTTTTATCTAAACTTAATTCGTGATAATGTAAGGGTTGTAACTTACGGGGTAAGTGATATATTTGAAAAGCTATTAAGGCTAGATAGTGATGATTTAATTATAGGTATTGGATTCCCTAGATATTCAAATAAAACATTAGAGGCATTAAGATATGCAAAAAATAATGGTGCCACGGTAGTTGCTCTAACTGATAGCGTTATCTCTCCCCTTTCAGAGAATGCAGATTTTACGCTTTTAGCTGAGAGCAATATGGCATCATTTGTTGATTCATTAGTGGCGCCGCTAAGTCTAATAAATGCATTAGTGGTTGCTGTTGGATTAAAAGAGAAGGGAAAATTGTCCCAGACCTTTGAAAAGCTTGAGAATATGTGGGAAGAGTATGGAATATACGTAAAGAGGGATCCAAATATTGGTAAGTAATGCTTATGCTAATATATGCTTAAATATACATAATACACGCTAAATTAATAAAAATAACAGCTGCTCTATTATATTAACTATAATTAGTACCATAGTGGGTTTGAAGTTATATAAAATTTAGTGTATCATATTATGAAATTTATTTATGGAGGGGAAACTATGTCAAAGGAAAATTTGAATCCATTTCAAAATGCGCAATTACAGATTAAAGAGGCCTGCGATAAACTTGGTACAGAGCCTGCAGTATATGAATTATTAAAAGAGCCTTTAAAGGTTCTTGAGGTATCCATTCCAGTTAAAATGGATAATGGCACAATTAAAGTATTTAAAGGATTTAGAGCACAGCATAATGATGCAGTAGGTCCTATAAAAGGTGGAGTTAGATTCCATCCTAATGTATCTTATGATGAAGTTAAGGCATTGTCCATGTGGATGACTTTTAAATGCTGCGTTACAGGTATTCCTTATGGAGGAGGAAAAGGTGGAGTTATAGTTGATCCAAAGGAGCTTAGCGAAGGCGAACTTGAAAGATTAAGCAGGGGGTACATAGACGCCATATATAAATTAATAGGCGAAAGAGTAGATGTACCAGCACCAGATGTAAACACAAACGCAAAGATAATGGGATGGATGGTTGATGAATATAATAAACTTACAGGCAAAAGTTCGATAGGAGTAATTACAGGAAAGCCAATCGAGCTTGGGGGTTCTCTTGGGAGAACTGCGGCTACAGGGTTCGGAGTTGCAGTAACAGTTAGAGAAGCATGCGGCAAGCTTGGGATAGATCTACCAAGTGCTAAAATTGCTGTTCAAGGTTTTGGAAACGTTGGAAGCTATTCTTGCATAAATATAGACAAACTAGGTGGCAAAATAGTTTCTGTCGCTGAATGGAATGGTATAATATACAACGAAGATGGCATAGATGTAAAAGAGCTGCTTGAATATTTTAAAGCTAATAAAAAGTTAACTGGCTTCCCAGGATCAAAAGAGATAACACAAGATGAATTTTGGTCACTGCCTGTTGATGTAATGGTACCTGCAGCCCTCGAAAATGTTATTACAATAGAAAATGCAGATAAAATAAATGCAAAGATTGTCGTTGAGGCTGCAAATGGACCAACAACTCCTGAAGCTGATAAAATACTTGCAAAAAATGATATACTATTAACACCAGATATATTATCTAATGCGGGAGGCGTTACTGTCTCCTATTTTGAGTGGGTTCAAAACCTCTATGGTTATTATTGGAGTGAAAAAGAGGTTGAAGAAAAAGAAGAAGATATGATGGTTAAAGCATTTAATAATATATGGACTATAAAAAGAGACTACAATGTTACAATGAGAAATGCTGCATATATGCATTCCATAAAAAAGGTTGCAGCAGCAATGAAGGCAAGAGGATGGTATTAAAAAAAGGGGCGAGCCCCCTTTTTTTATGCAGATTTAGATAAGGAGGACTTTTCATGAGAGAGGTTTTTATAATAGGTGGTGGTCCATCTGGAATGATGGCCGCAATAACTGCAGCCCAAAAGGGCAACAGGGTTACCATTTTTGAAAAGAACAATAAGTTAGGTAAAAAACTTTTTATAACTGGTAAAGGAAGATGTAATGTAACAAATGCATCAGATATAGAAGAGATAATTGAAAACATACCTGGCAATGGGAACTTCCTATATAGTGCATTATATACTTTTACAAATAATAATTTAATGGATCTGATTGAAGGTGAAGGTGTACCTCTTAAAATAGAAAGAGGAAACAGAGTATTCCCCAAATCAGATAAATCTAGCGATATTATAAAAGCTTTTGAGGGTTTACTTAAGAAATTAAAAGTAAAACTAATACTTAATACAAATGTAGATGATATAATAATTGATAGTAATACTATAAAGGGAATTACAATAGGTAATAAAAATATGTATTGCGATTCTTTGATTATTGCAACTGGAGGAAAGTCTTATCCTCTTACGGGGAGTACTGGAGATGGGTATGCCTTTGCAAAAAAGGCTGGACATACAATTGAAGATATAAAGCCGTCCTTAGTACCTATTATTACCAAAGAGGATTATGTAAAAGAGCTTCAGGGGCTATCCTTAAAGAATGTTTCAATAAGCGTTAAGTCAGGCAAAAAGATGATTTATTCTGATTTAGGAGAGATGATTTTTACCCATTTTGGAATCTCAGGTCCATTGGTTCTTTCCATGAGCAGGTATATAACGAATATGCTTCCAGGTAAGGTTTTAGTTCATATAAATCTAAAGCCTGGCCTTACTGAGGAACAGCTTGATAAAAGAATACACAGAGACTTTGAAAAATACTCAAACAAGATGTTTAAGAATTCGCTAGATGATCTGCTCCCCCAAAAGATTATACCGATTATTATAAGATTAAGCGGTATTGATGAGAAAAAAGAGGTAAATCAGATTTCAAAAAGTGAGAGAGAAAGTATTGTTAACCTGCTAAGGGACTTTAAGGTTACTGCTATAGATACAAGACCAATCGATGAGGCAATAATAACATCTGGAGGGGTTTGCGTTAAAGAGATAAATCCATCTACAATGGAATCTAAATTAGTTAACGGCCTATTCTATGCAGGAGAAGTAATAGATGTGGATGCACTAACAGGTGGGTTTAATCTTCAAATAGCATTTTCAACAGGATACTTGGCAGGATCTAACTGTTAAAGAGGTGGTATATATGATATCAATAAGAGGGGCAATTACCATTGAAAATGATACTAGGGACGAGGTAATAAGCTCCACAAAAGAATTATTAAATACAATTATAAATAAAAACAATATTAATACAGATGATATAGTTAGTATTATTTTTACTTGTACAAAAGATATAGAGTCTGCCTACCCTGCCATAGGCGCAAGAGAGATTGGATTAACTGATGCAGGGCTATTGTGCTTTAATGAAATGTACGTCGTTGGAAGCCTTAGTAAATGTATAAGGGTTTTAGTACTCTTAAATAGTGATTTAGGCCAAAAGTATGCAAAGCATGTGTATTTAAAAGGAGCAGCGTCATTAAGACCTGATCTTGCGGAATAAATGGCATATTGTGCTATAACGAAACAGCATAAAAAGTTGTAATAAAAAAAGGAATTTAAAAAACAATATAGAATATAAACATGAATACTGATACAACGTGGAGGTTACATATAGTATGAATAAAATTGTAATCGCAGTAGATGGCCCAGCAGGTGCAGGTAAAAGCACGGTAGCAAAAAAAATTGCTGATAAGCTTAATATTTTATATATTGATACTGGTGCAATGTATAGGGCGGTAACACTTAATATAATAAAAAACAATATAGATTTAAAAGATGATGAAAGTATACAAAGGCTATTAGAGAATATAGAAATAACCCTAAAAGGTGAAAAGATATATTTAAATCAAAAGGATGTTTCCAAAAAGATAAGAAGTACTGAGGTTAACAGGCTTGTATCTCCAGTATCAGCCATGCCAATTGTAAGGGAAAAGTTGGTTAAGCTCCAAAGGGATATGGCATCTTTAAATAGTGTAATAATGGATGGAAGAGATATTGGAACAAATGTTTTGAAAAATGCAGATGTAAAAATATATCTTACCGCTTCCATAGATGAAAGAGCAAAAAGGCGTTACTTAGAGATGAAAGAAAAAGGTATTGCTGCAGATTTAGACCTAGATGCAGTGAAAAAAGATATAATAATGAGAGACAAAATTGATAGTGAAAGAACCCTCAATCCTTTAAAAAAGGCTGAAGATGCAATAATTGTAGAAACAACTGATAAATCTATTGATGAGGTAGTTAATGAAATAATAGATATTGTAAATAAAGAAATCTGATTAATACACTTTTGTATTAATATATAAAAAGGGGTGAGATGGTGCTCACTTTAATTGGAAAGATAGTATTCATTCCATTTTTTCATATATTCCACAGGCTTAAAGTTAAAGGTAAAGAGAATATACCTAAAACTGGTGGAGCAATTGTATGTGCTAATCATGTTAGCAACTTTGACCCAATAGTTGTAGCCATATGTATAAAAAGAAATGTGCACTTTATGGCAAAAGCTGAATTGTTTAAAAATAAGTTTGTTTCTTATATACTAATAAAACTAAATGCTTTTCCAATTAAAAGAGGAAGTGCAGACATTACTGCAATTAAAAACTCCTTTAAGCTTATAAAAAACGGCGAAATACTTGGCATATTCCCTGAAGGTACAAGGAGTAAAAATGGCAAACTTGGGCCTGCTGAGCCAGGTACTGCTACCATTGCAATTAAAACTAAAGCTCCTATTATACCAATTAAAATTACTGGGAGTTATAAGGCATTTAAATCTGTAAAAGTTGTTATTGGAAAGCCTATAGAGCTCACTGATTATTATGATAGAAAGCTTACTAGCGATGAAATAAATAAAGCAAGCCAACAGATCATGGCTGAAATAGATAAGCTTAAATACTAGTGTTATTGTAAGTATTAGGAGGTAAGTTTGTTGAAAATAGTTGTTGCAGATTATTCTGGTTTTTGCTTTGGGGTAAAAAATGCTGTATCCACTGCTTATAACGCTGCTGCTCTTGCAGATTCATCAGAGGGGAATGTATATACCTATGGTCCTATAATTCATAATAGGCAAGTGGTAGAAGAACTAGAGCATAGAGGGGTTAGGCAATTACCCTCTATTGATGATTTAAAAGATCCTGATACAGTAATAATTAGATCCCATGGTGTTTCAGAATCAGTAATAGAAGAGCTTAAAGATAAAAAGGTTAAAATAATTGATGCTACATGCCCTTATGTTGATTATATACATAAAAAGGTTAATGAGTATTATAAAAAAGGTTACCAGATAATTATAATTGGTAATCCTAAGCATCCTGAAGTAAAGGGGATCAATGGCTGGTGTAATAACACATCAATAATAATTGAAAAAGAAGAAGATGTTGATGTGCTTAAAAAATATCCAAAGCTGTGTGTTGTAGCTCAAACCACTACAAATATAAACAAATGGAAAGGAATAATACTATCATTATTAGATTTATCTAAGGAACTAGCTATTTTCAACACTATTTGTAGTGCCACAGAACAAAGGCAAAAGTCAGCTGAGGAACTTGCAAAAAAATGTGATGCAGTAATCGTATTGGGGGGATATAATAGTTCGAATACAAAAAAACTTGTTGAGATATGTAATTTATATTGTAAAAACACAATTCATGCAGAAAATATTAATGAAATTGATATATCTAGGGTTGGCAACGTTAATACCTTAGGTATTATTGCAGGGGCTTCGACACCTGATTGTATTATTAAGGAGGCTATTAACAAGATGAGTATAAGTATGGATAATATAGAAACAAATAATAATTTAGAAGGTAATAATGAACAAGAGAGGCTAATTAATGAATACGAAAAAACATTGGTTAGGCTTCATGATGGTGACATTGTAAAGGGTAAAATAATTTATGTAACAGATGATGAGGCAACAATTGATTTAGGGTATAAGACAGATGGAATCATTACTAAGGAAGAGTTAAGTATTGAAGGAGATATTTCACCTAAAGAGCTGCTAAAACCTGGTGATGAGGTAGAGGTTTATATAATTAAAGTTAATGATGGAGAAGGAAATGTACTTGCATCAAAAAAGAAAGTTGATGCAGAGAGAAATATTGAATATATAGAAGACGTATTTAAGAGCCAAGAGGTTGTAGAAGCTAAGGTTATTGCAGCAGTTAAAGGTGGCCTAAGCACAGAGGTAAAAGGGGTTAGAGTTTTCATACCAGCATCATTAGTTGATAATAGGTATGTAGAAGACCTATCCAAATTTGTAAAAACTACAATTGAAATAAAAATAATAGAGTGTGATATGAGTAAGAGAAAAATAATTGGTTCAAGAAAGGTAGTAATAGGGGAAGAACTAGCAAAAAAGAAGAAAAATATACTTGAGAATACCTTACCAGGTCAAATATTAACTGGTAAAGTTAGTAGAATAACAAACTTTGGTGCTTTTGTTGATCTTGATGGTATAGATGGATTGATTCACATCTCAGAGCTTTCATGGGCAAGGATTAAACATCCTTCAGAAGTTGTTAAAGAAGGAGATATGGTTGAGGTATACGTGCTACAAGTTGATAAAGAAAGTGGAAAGATATCCTTAAGCCTTAAGAAAACTGTTGAGGATCCATGGATTAATATTCAAAATACTGTTCATGCTGATAACATAGTTGAAGGTACCGTAGTTAGAATAGCTCCATTTGGTGCCTTTGTAGAGATTGTTCCAGGTGTAGATGGTCTGGTACATATTTCTCAGATTAGTGAAAAAAGAGTTAACAAGGTAGAAGATGAATTAAAGGTGGGAGACAAAATAAAAGCTAAGGTCATGGAATTAAATGTTGAAGATAAAAAGATAAGCCTTAGCATAAAGGAAGCAGTAGAAGATAAAAACAGAGAAGAAAATAAAGAGGTTTTAAAAAACCAAGAGGAAGAAAAGATAACCGTGGCTGATATTTTAGGCAAAAATGATTTAGGCAAAAATGACGCTGAATAAAAATAATAAGTTGTTGATTAGAAAGGGAGTCTGATTTAAGACTTCCTTTTTTAATTGAAAATAGGCAATAAAAAAACCCTTGAATATTCAAAGGTTTTGGTGGAGGAAGATGGATTCGAACCATCGAAGTCTCTGACAACAGATTTACAGTCTGCCCCCTTTAGCCACTCGGGAATTCCTCCGTATTAAATTTTAAGCTATCCGAAGATAGCTTTTGGAGCTGGCTAAAGGAATTGAACCCTCAACCTGCTGATTACAAGTCAGCTGCTCTACCAATTGAGCTAAGCCAGCGAATGGTGGGCCTTCAGGGATTCGAACCCCGGACCTACCGGTTATGAGCCGGTTGCTCTAACCAACTGAGCTAAAGGCCCTCATTTCTTAACGACAAAAACAATTATATAATATATATCAGTCTAAGTCAACAGGTTTTTTAAGATTACTTTAAAAATTTTAATACACTTAATTGCAAAAGCAAATTAATAAGATTAGTATAAAGCCTGCTCCTCCCATTGAGAGAGAATTTATATCTCCATAACATAAATTATAGGCCAAGCCTTTATACATGCATATAAGGCATCCTATGGGCATAATTTAAGTATAGCAAGTACGGGTAATGGGATAGAGATGGTTAGGGATGCTAAGAATACAATCCTTTTTTTATATATGATGTTGGTTTTATAGCATTTTTAGTATAAATCATTTATTTTAGAATAGCTATATAGTAGGTAAAGTAGCATTTTTGTGGAGGGATTTACTTGGAGGGACATGGCTTTCTAAAATTAGTAAATGGAATTCCTTATGGTGAGTATAACAATGTATTGAGAGTACTTAAAGAATATAATATAGAGCCAAAAGCAATCACAAAGGTAAGAAGCGTATATAAGATAGAAACACATGATGGTGCAAAGTGTCTTAAAAAAATAAAGCATGGAAAAGGAAAACCTAAAAGGACTTATTATATAACTCAATATCTAATGGATAGGGGCTTTGATAAAGTTGCCCCTTTTATAAAAACATCTAATGATAGGTTATACGTCAAGCATAAGGGTTTTTACTATTATATGACTGAATGGATAAATGGTAGAGAATGTAACATAGATGACTTTGAAGAACTGAAAAGATGTACAAAGTTACTAGCAGAATTTCATATAGCTGCTAGTGGGAAAGAGGGAAAGAACTATTTTAAACTTCATAGCAATTTGAAAAATTGGCCTTCCATATTTATAGACAACTGCAACCAATTGTTAGAATTTAAAGCTTTAATAGAACAAAAAAGGATTAAGTCAGACTTTGATAATAAATATAATAATTATATAGATTACTTTTATAGGCAGGGGCTTATTGCAGTGGATTTACTAAATAAATCTGATTATTATCTTATTTCAGCTAGGGCAAAAGAGAGCAGAGAGGTGTGTCATGATAGTTTCTACTACCAAAACCTAATAATAGATGAGTCAAGCAATAATATATATTTAATAGATTTAGACAGCACTGTATGTGATATTAGGATGCATGACCTAGGTAAGTTTATTAGAAGAATAATGTTTAAAACTCCCTATGCATGGAATTTTAATAAGGCATCAGAGATTATAGATGCTTACAATTCTGTTGTCCATATAACAAAAGAAGAGCTTGAAGTATTGCTTGCGATTATAATATTTCCTCATAAGTTTTGTAAACTTGGTAAAAAGAGATACATTAAAAAGAAGCTTTGGAGTGAGGAGAAATATAACAAGAAAATAGGAAGACAGATAAAATATATTGATAAGCAGAGGGAATTTACTAGAGAGTTTATAGAATTCTATGATATAGATATAGACCTGAATTTATATTTTGACGATGTTAAAGAAGCCAAATAACACAAATAGTAGAAATGGTGAAAATGATAAAAAAAAGAAGCAAGATTTAAAAACTTGCTTCTTTTTTGGTGGCCAGAGCAGGAATCGAACCAGCGACACGAGGATTTTCAGTCCTCTGCTC